>Ga0213870_1000268_pt1 | contig 27199 bp, 26 predicted proteins | sample WICALVC2017_Meta_FD_160119 | JGI IMG/M metagenome (GOLD analysis project Ga0213870, IMG submission 160119) | Freshwater microbial communities from subterranean cave lake in Wind Cave National Park, South Dakota, United States - WICALVC2017 | ecosystem: Environmental > Aquatic > Deep subsurface >... | reverse complement strand
CTTATCTTCTGCGTATTCGGAACTCAACGATGCGCAAGGCATCGTTTCGTTCCTCAATCCTTGAATATAAACAATATACGAGAGCTCAATTGATTCTGTTCGAATCCCACACCCCTAAAGCAGACAAAAATAGGAAAAAAATAAATTAACAGTCTCTATAAACTATCGCCTTGAAACAATTTCAAGCTCAAACGGTGCTCTTTTGGATCAATCAGCAAAATTTCAAAATCATAAATTTGGCCGATTTTAACAGATTCTTCCATTTCTCTTTGCGACCTAAAACCAGAGATATGACACAAACCCCTTATTTTCGGCAAAACTTCTATAAATGCTCCAAAGAGGCTGAAGGAAATGACTTTGCCTTTTATGATATCGCCTTTTTTATATTGCCTTTCAATTGATTCCCAGGGATTGTCTTTCAGTTTTTTTAATGAAAGGAAAACCTGACTGTTGTTTATCTTAATAATTTGAGCTTTGATGATTTGGCCGACTTTTACCACCTCGGCCGGATTTTGAACCAACTGCCAATCCAATTCTGAAATGTGTATCAGTCCCTCAATACTTTTGCTCCCGCCAGTCTCATTTGGGCTTTTATCATCTGTCAAATTGTCGCCCGCGGCCGCTCCTAAAAAAAGATCCTCCCCCGAATTCTCATATAGCAAAAGTTCAGGGGGTAAGGGGAACCTGACAAAAACTCCAAAGTCAGCAATGCCGGTTACTAGGCATTGAATAATATCGCCTTCTTTATAATCCTTAAGAGCTTCTTTAATTGCCTCTTCTGTTTTGGCCTTTTCAGACAATATCAATTTATTCTCCTGAGGGAATAAATCAAGTATCTTTACTGCCAGAGTTTTTCCGATAAATTTCTGCAGTTCTTTCAGTATCCTTTGCTTATCACCATCCTCAACTCTTGGATAGTTCTCCGGAGAGAGTTGGGAAACGGGCAGAAAAGCCGGGATGTTATGAATATCAGAAAGGAGACCGCCCTTGTTGACTCCCGTCACTTTAATTTTTATGATTTCTCCTTTAGACTTCATATCTCTTAATTTCTGCCAGCTGATATCTTCTATGGCGTCTTTCAAAGAAAGTTCCACATAACCATTTTCGTTTTCCAACTCAACAATCTTGGCATGGACGACATCCCCTTTATTGAGATTTTTAATGGCATCTTTGGCCTTATAAAATTCCCGGCCGTAAATTACGCCGGTGCCTTTTTGGGGTCCTAAATCAACAAAGAGCGACGACCGGTCTCTCGCCACCACCCTTCCTTCAACAAGAAGACCAAAGGCAAGGCCGGGTGAAATGTTTTCTCTTTTTTCTATTGGATTTTCTTTTACCGGTATATTTGTCATAATCTTTAATATACACAATATTTGCCTCTTGGCAAGAGATAAATGTTTGTGATAAAATTAGACTAATTTAATTTGAAAGTTTTAGAAAGGAAGCTATAATTAGCCACAGTCTTTTATCCAAACTTATAAAAATTATAATATGGCAAAAATTTCTTGGGCCGGGCAGGCCTGTTTCCAAATTTCAGTTTCCAGCTCAAAAGACCAGCCGACAAATATTGTCATTGATCCTTTTTCAGACATCGGATTAAAAATCCCTAATTTTGAGGCCGATATTTTACTCTTAACCCACCAACATCAAGACCACAACAATGCCAAAGCGGTAAGAGGCAACCCCTTCCTTATAGAAGGCCCCGGCGAGTATGAGATAAAAAAAGTTTTCATTAAGGGAGTCCACTCTTTTCATGACGACAAAGAAGGAAAAGAAAGAGGCGACAATACTATTTACACTATTGAGGCTGAAGATATGAAATTTTGTCACTTGGGAGACTTAGGCCAAAAAGAGCTGACCGACGAACAACTGGAAAACATCGGCACGATTGACATCTTAATGATTCCCGTCGGAGGAATCTATACTATTGATGCGACTCAGGCTCTCAAAATAATAAGCCAGATAGAACCCAAGATAGTAATCCCGATGCATTATTACCTGCCAAAACTGAAATTTAAATTAGACGACCTATCCAAGTTTATAAAATCAATAGGTAAAAATTCTATTGAGCCGGAGGATAAATTAACCGTTAAAGCAAGCACCCTGCCCAAAGAAGGACAGATGGAAATAGTAGTTCTTAAGTCTTGACCACATTACATTTAAAATATGAACATCTTAGAGGAGACAAAAAATTTAATAAGAAAACTGCAATCCCTCCCCGAAAGCCGGCGCCAATCCATTTTTTTTACGGTTATATTAATTTCGGCTTTAATTATAGGTGTTTTTGTCATTCTATCAACAAAAAAGAATCTTTTAAGGATGAGGGAATCATTTAAGTCAATACCCCTTTCAAAAATATATGTCTCTGGGCCGGATTTTAACGACGAAACGAAGAATCAACTAATTAATATCCCTGATATAATAAGCATCGGCAATGTCTCCTCAGACGAAACAAACAATATTTTTAAAAGTCAAAATAATAATTCAGGCTTATAAATAAAGTTAACCCTTTAGGTCTTAATTTTTAAAAAATTATAATGCCGGCAATTCCACAAAAAAAAGCAAGTGAGGCAGAGAAGATAATCAAGCGGGAAGTGGTTGATGAACTAAAAGAATCATATATTGATTACGCCATGTCAGTTATTGTCGCCAGGGCTCTTCCTGATGTGCGAGACGGTTTAAAACCTGTCCACCGAAAAATTTTATATGCGATGAACGAAATGGGATTGGGAGCTTTAGCAAAATTCAGAAAGTGCGCAGCGGTTATTGGAGATACAATGGCCAAGTATCACCCACATGGAGACATGGCTATCTATGATTCTCTTGTTAGAATGGCTCAGGACTTTTCTTTAAGATATCCGCTTATAAATGGACAAGGAAATTTTGGTTGCTTCACAAAAGATACAAAAGTAAAGCTTGTCGATGGCAGAGATTTATCTTTTGAAGAATTAATAGAAGAAGATAGGCAAGGAAAAAATAATTTTACTTACACGGTTGATGGGAACGAGGAGATAAAAATTGCAAAAATAGAAAGCCCTAGAAAAACCATAGTGAACGCCTCAATAATGAAATTTACGCTGGATAGCGGTGAAAAAATAAAATGCACTTTAAATCATAAGTTCTTGTTGAAAAATGGCAGTTATAAAGAGGCGCAGTATTTAGAAGAGGGAGATTCTTTAACGCCTTTGTATTTTAGATTATCAACAAAGGAAGATGACAAAAATATATCAGGTTATACTATGGTGTTCCAGCCAAAATTAAATTCATGGAATTTTGTGTATGCATTAAGCGATAAATGGAATATAAAAAATAGTATCTATGGAAAATCAAAAGGAAGAATTAGGCACCATATTGATTTTAATAAATTAAATAATAGTCCGGATAATATAGTACGTCTTGGATGGAAAGAGCATTGGAGATTGCATTATAATTTAACTTCTAGTAAGCATAAAAATGATGCGGGCTATGTAAGAAAACTTACAGATGGCAGGAAAGCTTTTTGGAATAAACAAGAAAACAGAGAAGATTATTCAGATAGAATGAGCCAAAGAAATCTGAAGAATTGGAAAAAATCCGGTTACAGGAAAAAAATGAAAGCATTTTTAAGTGAAATGAATAAAAAATACTTGGCGAATCACTCAGAAAGAATTGAAGAGATTAAAAAGACTACTTCGCAGACAATGAAAAGATTATGGCAAATTCCAAAATACAAGCAATTATTCCATGAAAAAATTGTTGCTTCTAATAAAAAAAGAATAACTAATTTAACTGGAAAGGTTAAATTCTTAAGGATTTGCAAATATTTATCGGATAGCAATATTGAGATAAACGAGGAAAACTACGAAAAAATAAGAACAGATGTTTTTGGCGGCCAATCTTTTACTGCTTGGAATTTGGGTATTAACAAATACTTTAAGAATAATAAGAATTCCTTATTATTTAAACTTAACCAGAATCACAAAGTGGTTAAAAAAGAATTTTTAGATCAATCTGAAGACGTATACGATCTGACCATAGATGAAACTCATAATTTTGCCCTTGCCTGCGGCATTTTTGCCCATAATTCTATTGATGGAGATTCGGCCGCCAGCATGAGATATACAGAAGCTAAATTATCAAAAATTGGAGAGACGCTTTTAGCCGATATCGAAAAAGACACTGTCAATTTTATAGATAACTATGACGGGACGCGGAAAGAGCCGATTGTCCTCCCCTCTCCTTTGCCCCAATTGTTTTTAAACGGAACCCTGGGCATTGCCGTCGGAATGGCTACAAATATCCCTCCCCATAATTTATCCGAAATCACTGATGCTCTTATTTATTTAGTTAATAATCCCAAAGCTCAAACTCCCGACTTATTTCAGTTTGTCCAGGGGCCGGATTTTCCCACCGGCGGCATTGTCTACGACCAAAAAGAAATCATTTCTGCCTATTCTCAAGGAAGAGGCTCAATCATTATGAGGGGCAAAGCAGAGATTGTTGAAAAAGAAGACGGTTCTGAACAAATTATTATTACTGAAATTCCTTACCAAGTTTTAAAATCCAGCTTGGTGGAAGAAATGGCCGCTCTTGTCTCAGAAAAAAAGATTGAGGGTATTAAAGACATTAAGGACTTGTCTGATCGACAAGGGATGAGCATTGTTGTTGATATTAAGAGGGGCTTTGAGCCTCAGCGAGTTCTAAACAAGTTATATAAATTCACCAACCTCCAGAAAACCTTTCATTTGAATTTACTGGCTTTGGTTGACGGCATCCAACCCGAGATTCTTTCCTTAACCGATGTCTTAAAATATTTCATAAAACACCGCATAGAAGTTATCACCAGACGAACCAAATTTGATTTGGAAAAAGCCAAAGAAAGAGCTCATATCTTAGAGGGTTTGAACATTGCCTTAAAAAATATTGATACTGTAATAGCTACCATCAAGAAATCACGGGATCGGGAAGAGGCGAAGAATAACCTGATAAAAAAATTTAAACTAACTGAAAAACAGGCTGTTGCTATTCTTCAAATGCAGCTCCAGACGTTGGCTGGAATGGAAAGGAAAAAAATAGAAGATGAACTGAAAGAGATTATGGCAAAAATTAATGAACTATCGGCCATCTTAAAGAGCCCGGAAAAATTGAAAAATATTTTCAAAAAGGAAGTCCAGGAGTTAAAAGAAGAATTCGGCGACGAACGGCGGACTAAAGTTGTTAAACAAAAACTAGGCGAAATAAGTGAAATTGATCTAGTCCCTTTAGAAGAAACTGTCATTACTTTAACCACCGGCGGATACATAAAGAGAATTAACCCGGCAACTTATAAAATCCAGAAAAGAGGAGGTAAGGGGATAATGGGTATGAAAACGATGCAAGATGACATTGTTGAGCACTTTCTGACCGCTTCAACGCACGACAATTTGTTATTTTTCACCGACTCGGGTAAAGTTTTCCAGATTCAAGCTTACGAAATCCCTGAAGCCACAAGGATAGCCAGAGGCCGAGGATTGATGAACTTTCTGGAAATTTCCCCGGGAGAAAAAGTTCTTTCGTTGATCCCGATTGCCAAAGTTAATGAGAATCGACGGGAAAAATATTTAGTGATGGCAACTAAAAATGGCCGCATTAAAAAAACAGACCTTGAGGAATTCTCTAATGTCAGAAAAAGCGGAATCATCGCTATTAAATTAGAAAAGGGAGATTTATTAAGAAAAGTGGTTAGGACCAGCGGCCAAGACAACATCATCCTAGTCACCAAGAATGGGCTATCTATCAGATTTGGAGAAAAAGATATTCGGCCGATGGGCCGAGGAGCAGCCGGAGTTAAAGGTATTAGTCTAAAAAAGGGAGATGAAATAATCGGAATGGAGGTTATCTCAGCAAATAATAATGAAAAAATGCCTCACGACAGGGAGAGAATAGTAAAGGAAAAGGAGCCAAGAAAATATCTGCTGGTGGTAATGGAGAATGGTTACGGCAAGAAAACGGAAATTAACCAGTACCGAACCCAGAAAAGAGGAGGTTCGGGAATAAAAACAGCCAAAATTACCGGCAAAACCGGCCCCATTGTTTTTTCTTCTATTTTCACCGAATCAACTGAAGAAGAAGACCTAATCGTTATATCGCAAAAGGGTCAGGTTATCAGAACTCCGATTAAATCAATTTCTGTCCTCGGCCGGGCTACCCAAGGCGTAAGAATAATGAGGTTGGACCAAGAAGATAAAGTCGCTTCAGGATCTTTTGTATAGGACCAAGCAGATTTTATCCACAGGTTTTTATAAAGAAGACCTGGTATAATAAAATTGGAGATTAGATTTTGAACTTCTAATTTTCAAAATCCGGTCTCCCACTCCAATTAATGGCTGATTTTCTAAAAGTAGATGAAATTTTAAATGATCTTAATTTGGAAGAAGATATGGCGGGGGCTGAATTTGGCTGCGGAGCTGGAATGTTCGCCATTGCTCTGGCAAGAAAGTTAAATAAAGGCAGAGTTTATGCCTTAGATATACAGGAAGAAAAATTATCAGCCCTTAAAGGAAAAATAACCCTTGAAAAAATTACCAATGTCAGCCTTATTTTATGTGATTTAGAGGATGTTAAAGGATCGACATTGAAAAATGACTCTTTGGATATAATTTTAATCCCCAACGTATTGTTCCAATCGGAAAATAAAAATGTTATAATAAAAGAGGCAGAAAGAATCCTAAAATCAGGCGGACAGCTTTTAGTGATAGACTGGTTAAGGCCCAATCCATTTGTTCCTCAGCAAAGCTTGGTTAATCCTGATGCAATCAAAGAAACGGCAAAAAACCTTGGTTTATCGTTGAAAAAAGAGTTTGCGGCAGGAGATTATCATTACGGTTTATTGTTTGTAAAATAGAAATCAAAAATGGTCCGCTTTACAATAAGTACAATTACTATTTATGGGTAAAACAATCTTCTTGATTTTTTTTATAAATTTTTTCATCAGGCCAAAAACGTCTCTCGCCCAGATAATTCTTCCCAACCCAACCAGAGCTGAAAATTTTACAGAATTAATAACAACCGTCACTAACTATATATCGGGAATTGTTGGAGGACTGGCGGTTATTATGTTCATCTGGGCTGGAATTCTTTATCTGACATCGCGGGGTGATCCGGGCCAGCTCCAGAAAGCCAATAAAGCCTTGTTATACGCGGCAATAGGCACGGCAATCGCTTTGTCGGGGGCTGGGTTAGTCCAATTTATACGGGAGATACTTTATTAAATAATCAAAATTTGAAAAAATCTTTAAAAAATACTATCATCCATTAAAGACAAAGGTCGAAACCGAAGCTTAATTTTTATAATAATTAAAAAAGTTAAAAAATGAATAAAAAACTAATTGTTCCAGTTGCGTCGGCTGCTTTATTGGCGCTTCCTCTTTCCATCTTGGCTTTTAACCCGGGGCCTGTGCCCAACACCGTCCCCAGCCTTACGGTCGGTCAGATTATTGATGCTATATTCAGCATTCTCTGGCCAATAGCTGTTGCTTTCTTTATAATAATGTTCGTTGTCGCCGGGTTTCTGTTCGCCACAGCTCAGGGTGATCCGGAAAAAGTGAGTCAAGCGCGAAGCTCTGTTATATGGGGAACAGCCGGAGTAGTGGTAGCTTTATTAGCTTGGTCAATCGTATTTGTAGTCAGAAATTTATTGCCCGGCGTTTAATAAAGACTGTTTTAAAGACAAAATCCGCTTGGGAAGTTTAGTCAGAGATTATAGAGAAATCCAATAACTCCGTTCATTTTAGGTGGAAACGAGACAAAATAAATTCATTTATAATGAATAAAAAATTAGTTATTTCATCGGCTATTGTCGCCTCATTGGTTCTGCCTTTTTCTGTTTTGGCTTTTGCCGCTCCTCCATTGCCGGGGGCAGTCAATCTAACCACTGCCATTGGTAATATTCTTGACGCCATTCTTATTTTTCTATGGGCGGTAGCGGTTGCGGTTGTTATTATTGCCTTTGTTTTTGCCGGTTTTAAATTTGTCACTGCCCAAGGAGATGCAGGCAAAATAAAAGAGGCAAGAGACGCTGTAATATGGGGAGCGGTGGGAACAGCTGTTATTCTGCTGGCTTGGTCGATAACTGTATCAATAAGGAATATTATTGGCGTATAAGTCCAGGGAAATATAGATAACGTGTTGTTTTTATGCTTTCCGGTCATTTTCACTGACTTTTAAGAAAAGGTCTAAATAACGTTAAATTACTCTAGATATTTAAACATAAAAAAATGAATAAAAAATTCTTGATAGTCGTTTCCTTAGTTGTTTTACTGATAGTACCTTTCATTTCCTTTGCTCAAATAAATCCAAGGGCTATTTTAGCTAATATAATAGCTCAACTAAACACAATTGTCGGCGGGATTGTTGTAATAGTGTTTCTCTTTGCTGGTCTTATGTATCTAACTGCCAAAGGCGATCCCGCTAAAATAGCAACAGCCAATAAAATGCTCATCTGGGGGGCTGTGGGAACAGCTGTAGCTATTTTGTCGACATCATTTGAAGGTTTTATAAGAGGTCTTCTGCGGTAAACTGACTTAAGAAACGGCAAATTACAAAATTTATTTAATACTTATAGGGTAATAAGTTAAAAGCTGATCAAACCCAAGCCGCAGAATTAAGAAAATAGCCTTGCACCAAAAAGTGTCGGGGTGGTGGAATTGGAAAACACGCTGGCCTTAGGAGCCAGTGCTAGAAATAGCTTGAGGGTTCGACTCCCTCCCTCGACATAAAGTTTTAAGCGCTAAGTCTCTAATTTATGGTAATTCTCGGATATGGTAACCTCTCTAACATAGTCACAGAATAAAGAAATGAGACATTCTTGCTTAAAAAAAACAATCCGCCATTCCGGCGGATTGTTTTTTTTACGGATTAAGACAGTTTTAGCGAATCTTTATTGTCATTATTACCCATGATCTTGGGAATTTTAACGGTTAATATGCCTTTGTCTATTTGAGCTACGGCTGTCTTCACGTCTATGTTTTCCGGTAAAACCACTTTTTTTGAAAACGGTCCCCAATAACATTCCTGATAAAAATATTTTCTTCCGGGGCTGTCATCGGGATTTAACCGATTGCCTCTAATGACCATCATGTCTTTTTCCACGGCAATGTCTAAATCTTTTATCTGCACCCCGGCTATAGCAGTTAAAATAACAAAATCTGAATTAGTTTCAAAAATATCAACAACCAGCTCGCCTTCTGGAGTGAATATACTATTGGTATCCTCACCGATTTGCTCTGGCTTGATATTTTTATCAGAGCTTTTATCGCTATCAACAGAGATTTTTTCTGACTTAAATTTTGATTTTCTTGCCATAAAAATTTTATTTTTTAATAATAGGATTAATTTTAAATGGAGATTCTACCTTACATAGTCCCTTCAGCTTTTTAATCCTATTGAAAGCATAAAACAGAAATAGGGCCGACCCTAAAATAATAATAACGGGGATGATGAAATTAATAGGACTCTTTAAGGTTATTATAGAAAAATTATAGAATCCGTGCAAGATTACGGCCAATGACAAGCCAACCACGGTTAAGGCCGCCCTTCTCTGGATATTGAAAAAAGACAAGGCCAAAAAATAACCCAACAATCCGGAAGAAAGGGTATGAAGAAGTGTCGCCCCGATAAAACGGATGAAGCTTATTGTTATGGTGGTGCTGAATAAATCTTGGAAAGAAAGACTGTCTATTGGCGAAAAGAGATATAGGACATTTTCTAAAGCGGCAAAGCCCAAGGCGGCAACAATCATATAAAGGATAACATCCAATGGCTCATCTAATTCACGGTTTTTAAAAACAACCAATTTAACGACTAAATATTTAAATATTTCTTCAGTAAAGGCTATCACCACAAACCATTTTAATATATTATTAACCACAACCGGAAAAGAGTGGAAAAAGTCAAACCACTGCAGCTGTTTTAGTATCTCAGAAAGCTGCGTCTGGACAAAAAATACCGGTATCGTCACTAAAACTCCGTAAAGGAAAACATCTAAAATCATCTTCTTGGGCTCTGGATGCAAATCCTTTCTTAAATAGTAAAAAAGCCAGACTAAGCTAGGCAAAATTCCAAATAAGACATATAAAGGAAGGCGAAGATATTCCATTGGTTTTAAATTAATTTGGCTCGGGCCAATTTTCAACCATTAAAAAGTCTTTTTTCCTTTTAATAGGCAACCTTTGGTAAATTTCTTCTGTTATAAAAGGCATAAAGGGATGCAAAATTTTTATGGAATCAAAAAGTATTTTTAAAAGGAGGTGTCGGGCCGCCAGTTTATTTTTTTCAGGACCGGTTAATGCTTTTTTGCTCTCCTCTATAATTTTATCACAGAAAGTATGCCAAAAATAGTGGTAGATTTTTTCTCCAGCTACATAAAACCTAAATGAATCCATGAGTTTGGTGATTTCTCCAATCTTCTTTTTAAAATCTTTGAGTTGTTTTTTTTGTCTTGGGCTTAACAGAACTTTATCCCCCGGATTATAATCTTTAATGTTGGATAAAACAAAATAGCTGGCATTCCAAACTTTATTGGCAAAATTCCTATAGCCCTTTATCCTATTTTCGTCTAATGCCAAAGATTTCCCCGGCGTATTTCCTATTATGAGCCCGATCCTTAAAGCATCGGTTCCGTATTTTTCAGTTATTGCCAATGGATTAATAACATTTCCTTTGCTCTTTGACATTTTCTGGCCCCTGGCATCAAGGACTAATCCGTGGAGATAAACATTTTTAAAGGGATTTTTTTTAGTAACATACAAAGAAAGGATAATCATCCGGGCAACCCAGAAAAATATAATTTCGCCGGCAGTTTCCATAACATCGGTTGGGTAAAAATCTTTAAAATCGCTGCTGCGGCTTGCCCGGAGGGCAGCAAAAGGCCATTGCCCTGATGAAAACCATGTATCAAAAACATCATTATCTTGAATAAATTTAGCGTCGCAGAACTGGCAAACCGGTTTTTTAGGTGAGATGACTATTTGTTTGCATTTGGCGGTTTCTCCCTCATAACCCTTGCGGGGCAGACATTTTGGCTCGTGATACCAAGCCGGAATTCTTATCCCCCAAACAATCTGGCGGCTCAACGGCCAATCCAATATATTCTCAAGCCAATGCAAAATAATTTTTTTGTAATGAGCCGGGATAAACTTAATTTGGTTTCTCTTAATGGCTTTTATAGCCGGCTCGGCCAATGGCTTCATTGTCAAAAACCACTGCTCTTTTATCTGGGGCTCAATTAAACTACCGCACTTGTAGCAGGCTTTAACTGTGTGCCTGTAATCTTCTTCAATTTTTTTCAACAATCCCTTTGATTTTAATTTCTCTGCAATCAAAGGACGGGCTTGGGTTATTTTTTTCCCGGCGAATTCTCCGGCAACAGGCAACAATCTTCCCTGAAAATCTATAATTTGCTCTCCGTCCAATTTGTGCCTTTGGGCTATTTCAAAGTCAACTGGATCATGCCATGGAGTTATTGTCATTGCCCCCGTCCCAAATTCCATATCTATGGCTTTATCCTTTATTATCGTCGCTTCAACGGGCCCGTTTATCCATTCTAATTTTATTTTTTGTCCATCTTTATAATTATTGTATCTTTGGTCATTGGGGTGGACAACAACATACTTGTCGCCGAATTTTGTCTCGGGCCTGGCCGTGGCAATGGTAAATGACCCATATTTTAGGTAATAAAGCTCACCTGTTTTTTCTATGCTTTCTGTCTCCAAATCAGAGAGGGAAGTCTGATGTTTTGGGCACCAGTTAACAATATTCAACCCCCGAAAAACCAACCCTTCATTATAAAGCTTTTCAAAAGTTTTATAGACAATTTGAACAATATCTTCATCAAGAGTAAACTTTTCCCGCGACCAGTCGCAGGAAGCTCCTATTTTCCGCGTTTGCTCCTCAATGTTTTTTTTATTTTTCATGGTAAACTGGAAAATTTCTTGGTAAAGTTCATCTGGGACCATTGCGAAGCGGTTTCTCCCTTCTTTCTCCAGATTTTTTTCAAAGACAACCTGGGTTTCAAATCCGGCATGGTCCAAGCCGGGAAGCCATAAGGCTTTGAACCCACGCATCCTTTTATAACGAATCATAATATCTTCTATAGTCAAAACCAAGGCGTGGCCGGCGTGCAAAGAACCATTGGCATTGACCGGAGGCATCAATATAGTAAATGGCTTCCTATGAGTCTTGGGGAGATTATCAGGGTTAAAAAAACCGCTGTTCTCCCACAGCTTATAGATTTTATCTTCAACTTTTTTGGCGTCGTACGGTCCAGATATTTCCATATAAATTATTCTTTTATGTTATCAAAGTTATTCGGCATGGTAAACTATTGACATAAGGATATTATTATTCTATAACCAAAGAATAGGATTAAATTCCTATCCTCTGCCATTGGGGTGCGATGGCGAACTAAAGGAGACCAGTCATGAAGGTGTTCGTTCTTCGGAGGGCTTTGCCTGCCAGTCAGGAAGAGCGTATTAGGAATGCTTTTCCCGGCAAGGAAATTGAGTTCCGGATGATCCATTCTTTGGATTATCTGGACCACGACAGAATCTGCGAGGAACTCAATCTTCAAGATGGGGATTTTGTGGTTCTTCCCGAAAAACCAATTCCTTCCAAGGCCATGGAGCGTGGAGTGCCTCACGTGGCGATTACTCCAGATGGCTTGATGGAACTTGTGTCCATTAAGCCGGAATTCAGGCCCTTCAATCCCGCTGGCTGTTAGAAAAACCAAATAGGCCTTGGGTACATCGCGCACTCAAGGCTATTTTTTACTTACCAATTCTCAAATTTGCATCAGCTGCGAGTTTTCTCCAGCCAACTTTTTATTTTTATCTTAAAACCATTATAACCATTATAACCATTATAGTGTAAATTTAAAAGCTTTTAAATTTACACTATAGATCATTTTTGTTTTATCTTGAGATCCTTAAATTTGCTTTAGCTTGGATTTTTTCCCAGTTTTTAGTTTTTTTATTTTTATGGAAATATCCGGCCACGGCAATCATCAGAGCATTATCAGTGCTTAATTGGGTATTGGGTATTAGGTGTTGGGTGTTGGGGATTTCCTTTAGAATTTTCTTTGCTAATTGTTTGCGAAGCTCTTGGTTAGCCGAAACCCCGCCGCCCAGAATTATTGTTTTTGCTTTGTAATTTTTTGCCGCCTTTATGGTTTTTTTAATCAAAACATCAATAATCGTCTGCTGCACCTCAAAACACATTTGTTTTACAAAATCCTCACTTAGAACCATAGAACTATCTATGGAACTGTTCTGGGCGGCTTTTACTGCGTAGAGAACGGCTGTTTTAAGACCGGAAAAACTAAAGTCATAGTCTTTTGTATTTATCATCGGCCTGGGAAGAAAGATTTTTAATTCAGAATTTAGGATTGCCAATTTAGGATTTTTTTGTAATTTGTAATTTGGATTTTGTAATTTCCATTGCCCGGCAATACGAGCAATGGCTGGGCCTCCCGGATATCCAAGCCCAAATAATTTAGCGCATTTGTCAAAACATTCGCCTGCGGCGTCATCTCTGGTCTCCCCAATAATTTTATATTTCCCAACGCCTTTTACTAAAATCAATTGTGTGTGCCCCCCCGAAACTACCAAAGAAATAGCAGGGAATAATTTAACGTTTAGGGTATAGGGTTTAGGGTTTAGAAAGTTGACCAAAATGTGGGCTTCGATATGATTTACAGGAATTAAAGGGATGTCCCATATATACGAAAGGGCTTTTGCAAAATTTATTCCAACCCATAGGCACGGCTCAAGTCCCGGACCATATGTGACAGCGATAACATCTACGTCGGGTCTTTTATGAGTTTCCAAGAATTCTTTTACTTTTTCAAAAAGCTCGGATTCTTTTGCTAAAATTCTCTTAATTTCTAATAATCGACGGCCGTCGATTATTAGAAGTTTACCTTTTTGCGTGGTATTGATTAATTTGGCTTGTTGTAATGCTTTGGTCAAAACGGGGGTTAAGTTTTTTTGATGTTCCCGTTTTGCCATCATAGGGAAAACTCCTCCATACTTTTTATGGACTTCAATTTGCGACGAAACAACATTCGAAAGCACTTTAAACTTTCTACTTTTGACTTTAAGAATAGCGATCCCGGTATCATCGCAGGATGTTTCTACGGCTAGTATCTTCATGAAACTTGAAACTTAAACCTTGAAACACTTTTTTATTCGTTATGTTTTATGTTTCAGGTTTTAGGTTTCATGATATAGTAAAACTTGATTTTTTTCAATTTTTGAGATAAAATTAAGAATAAATTATGTTGGTCCCATCGTCTAGTCTGGCCTAGGACAATTGGCTTTCATCCAATAAACTCGGGTTCAAATCCCGATGGGACCGCAATGAGACAATTAGATTATAAAGAAGCAATAAGGTTAAGAATGTTAGGAAAAAGCTATAACGAAACAGCGAAGGATTTAGATATTGGTAAAAGTCTGTTAAGTTACCGGCTCAAAGATTTGAAACTTCCTTTAGAAGCTAAGAAGATTAATAAAACAAATAATTTAAAATGGATAAATCTGAATATTTGAATATCTCAAAAGCAGCAGATATCCAAAACAAAAAAGAAAGAGTATTATACCGTTTTTTAGAAACGATCCCCGGATTAATAAGTTTAGGGACTCTTCTGGGAGTCCTGGTTTTTTCTTGGCTGCTGCCTTCATGGGTGGCGATTTTTATTATCAGTTTCTGTCTTTACTATCTCCTGAGGGTTCTCTATTTCTCTCTCCATCAGATCACCGGATATTTTAAAATTAAAAAGCATATGGCGAGAGACTGGTTGAAAGAATTAAGAAAAATAAACAGTAAAAACAATCTTGAGTCTATGCATCCAAAACGAGACTGGAAAAAAATTTATCACCTTGTCATCCTGCCGGCCCACAAAGAGGGGCCGAAAATAATAAGGGAAAGCCTTGAGTCTCTGGTTAATTCAAACTACCCTAAAGAAAAATTAATTGTTGTCTTAACCGTAGAGGAAAGGGCCGGCAAAAAATTTAAAGAGACGGCAAAAAAAATAGAAAGTGAGTATTGTAACAAGTTCTCCCGGTTTATCGCGGTAACCCATCCAGACAATATCTCAGGTGAAATCGCCGGAAAAGGTTCTAACATCGCTTATGCCGGCAAAAAGGCCAAAGATAGAATAATTGATGTCTTAAAAATTCCTTATGAAAATATTATTGTTTCCACCTTTGACATCGACACGAGAATTTATCCTCAATATTTCTCCTGCCTGACATGGTATTATTTGACGCAAAAAAATCCCCATCGGGCAAGCTACCAGCCCGTTCCGGTCTACAACAACAATGTTTGGGAAGCTTCTTTTTTAGCCCGGGTCGTTTCATGCTCCAATACTTTCTGGCAAATCATCCAACAGGAAAGACCAGAAAAACTTATTACCTATTCATCCCATGCCATCCCCGGAAAAGTATTTTTTGAGATTGGCTACCCGTCAAATGTCGTTTCCGACGACAGCCGAATTTTCTGGCGGGCTTATTTTCATTACAATGGAGACTATCGGGTGGTGCCCATTTACTATTTTGTTTCTATGGATGCGGTCGATTCGCCCAATATCTTTAAAACAATCTTAAACCAATACCGACAACAAAAACGTTGGGCCTGGGGATGTTCTGAGATTCCTTATGCCATCTTCGGCTTTTTAAGAAATAAAAAAATACCCCTCTGGCAAAAAATCTCCCACCTATACACCCTCATTGATGGTTATTGGTCCTGGGCCACCGCCGCCTTACTCCTTTTTTTGCTCGGCTGGCTACCCATATTCCTGGGCGGAGAAAAGTTCAATTTCAGTATTTTATCGTTCAATCTGCCTATTTTAACCAGCCGGATTATGACCATCGCTTTAATCGGTATGTTTGTCTCGGCCATCCTCAGCACTCTCCTCTTGCCGTCGACCGTCAAGGAAAAAGGGTGGACAAAAAAATCGGCCATTTTCCTCCAATGGATATTTTTGCCCGTCACTCTTATCATCTTTGGCTCTCTGCCCGCTTTAGATGCCCAAATTCGACTGATGTTGGGAAAGTATATGGGCTTTTGGGTCACTGAAAAAGTAAGAAAGTATTAGAGGTTAAAGACTGGTAACCGAAACTCCAACTCAAAAATTATATTTTAAATTTTTATTTTTCTATTCAAAGTGTATTTTTTTGTTAAGTTTCCCAATTCGTTCTTTTAAAAGCGGGTGGTTTTTTAATTCTTGGTCCTTTTCTAAAATTTCTTTGGCTGCCTGACGGGTTTTCTCAACTAAAAATATATCAGAAAGACCCTCCATAGCCACATCCGGGAGACCCCACTGCTGTATCCCGTAAAGCTGACCCGGACCCCTGATCTCCAAATCTTTCTGGGCCAGCTCAAAGCCGTTATTTAAAGCAACAATAGCCTTTAATCTTTTTCGGTTAAGCTGATCAGGCCAAGTGCTGAACAAAAAGCAGTATGACTGCCTGTCAGATCTTCCGACCCTTCCCCGAAACTGATGCAACTGGGCCAAACCGAACCGTTCCGCTCCTTCAATCATCATCACCGTGGCCCGAGGAACATCAACCCCAACTTCAAGGACCGAAGTAGATATTAAAATGTCGGTCCGGCCGTCTCTAAAGTCAGCCATCACCCGTTCTTTCTCTTTAGTTTTTATTTTTCCATGGAGGATGGCAATTTTTAAATCTGGAAAAACCACTTTTGAGAGCTTATCATACTCCTCTTTGACTGCCTTAACATCGTCCCACAACTTTATCCTGTTAAATTGCTCTTTACCGCCTTCGGCCGATTTAAGAGGGTGAACTTCTATCTTGGGACAAATAACAAAGATTCCCTTGCCGGCCTTGGCTTCTTTTTTAATAAAATCGTAGGCTTTTTGGCGATCGGCCGGTTCAACAATAATGGTTTTAACCGCTTTTCGATTTTTAGGCATCTCTTTTATTAAGGAAAAATCCAAGTCGCCATAGATGGTTAAGGCCAGTGTCCGAGGAATAGGGGTGGCCGTCATAGAAAGCAAATGGGGAACAATCTTTTTATTTTTCACCAAAGCGGCCCGTTGCTCCACCCCAAAACGATGCTGCTCGTCAACAACAACCAAAGCCAGCCTTTTAAACTCAATCCCCTTTTGAATAAGCGAGTGAGTACCAATAATAATATTAAGATAGCCGTTTTTTAAATCCTCCAGCAAGCTTTCTTTTTTAACTTCAAAAATTTCTTTGTCTTTAAAAATTTTCGCCTCTTTGCCGGTTAAGAGTCCAAGAGAGAGACCAAAGTCCTTTAACAGATCGCCAAGACTTTTAAAATGCTGGTTGGCTAAAATTTCTGTCGGGGCCATAAAAGCGGCTTGATGGCCGCTACCAGCCACGCTCAGAACGGCCATCGCCGCCACCACTGTTTTGCCGGAACCAACATCCCCTTCAAGAAGCCGGGACATCGGGACTGACCCCCCCAGATCTTTTAAAATCTGGTAGCTGCACCGTTTTTGGGAATCAGTCAGCTTAAAAGGAAGACTATCGGTAAATTTTTTCATCAGGCCAAAGTCTACCGGGCAGGCCGGCGCTTCCTCCTTTAAAAGCCTGAATTTTTCCTTCAAAACCGAAAGCTGAAGCAAAAACAGTTCTTCAAAAGCAAATCTTGCCCGGGCAACCTCAGCCAATTTTATTGAATCGGGGAAATGAATCTGCCAGATGGCCTTTCTAACCGGCAATAACTGATAGCTCAAAAGAAGAGAGGCCGGCAGAATTTCAGAAAGACTGGGGGCAAGAGTTGCCAATAAGGGTTTTAAGACAAACCTGAGCCATCTGGAACTTAGTCCTTTTGTTTCAGGATAAACCGGAACTATCCGGCCGGTGTGACTTAAGCTGCTCTTGCTGAATCCATCCTTTATCTTTTCTGGTACCGGGTTATTCAAATAAAGACCCTTTTGCCCCAAACTGACTTTGCCGGCCAAACATATGAAATCATTTTCTTTGAATGATTGAGTAAGGTAGGGCTGATTAAACCATATCGCTTCAATCGTTCCTGTCTGGTCTTCAATCAAGGCGGTGGTAACGCTCATTCTTTTTTTGAAAGTCCGGATATTTTTAATGTCTAAAATCTTGCCTTTAATACAGGCCGTTCCTCCTCCTTTAACTTTTCCAATGGGGATTATATCTGAAAAATCTTCGTAACGGCTGGGGAAATAGAAAAGGAGATTCTCAACCGTTTTAACCCCTAATTTTTTCAGCTTATTTTGGTAAGCCGCCCCGACTTTAGGCAAGTCTTCGATAGGAGTGTCTAAATTTATCATAAAATGATATTAACAAAAAATAATAAAAAATAAAAAAGCCAATATTTTGGCCCTTTAAACCTTGAATTAGGAAATGCTTTTTGAGATAAAATGATTTAGCTTTGGATAGGTGATTGGCAAAATTTTTGAAGCGATGTTAGCCATAACATCGTTGAGAAAATTTTGCCAATCAGATGCCGAAGATAAACATTTTAGACAAAACTGCATTTTGTAATTCAAGGATATAATATCGTTGATAAAATTTTGCCAATCAGATGCCGAAGATAAACATTTTAGACAAAACTGCATTTTGTAATTCAAGGTTTTAAACACGCCAATCAATTGGCGTGTTTAATCCTTTAATTTATAAAATGTTTTACGACCGGTTTCACCAACTTGTGTGACTTTGTCCATCCGCTCCAGTTCGTCCATATAACGGACCACCGTTCTGTCGTCAAAATCCAGCAGTCTTCTTATGGTTGCATTATCAAGAGTCGAGTAATTATTGAAAAGAGCCAATATTCTCTCTAAATTTCTCCTCTTTTTCAGACTGCTGATGTTGCCCGATTTTATCAATAAAATAAGGGTCTTTTGAAAATTTTTAGACAGAAGTAAAATCAATAAAAACAAAATAAACGCTCCAACCGCGGTAAATAAGATAAAATAATTCATAACTTAATTATACCATGTTTAACAAAAAACACGCCAGTCATTTGGCGTGTTTCCCGGTTAAAAAATACCTTAAACAGTCGGGGTTATATCTGTCTTTTTCTCGGTGTAGCCGGCGTCAACCTCGTATTTGGTGTTCTGCTGTTCAAAGAAATTAACCAGCTCTAAAACATCGGTGGCGGTTGACATCCACTTGGCCGGGTTGGTGACGTTGTAGGCTCTAGGCAGGCCCAGTTCCTGCAGCCTGCGGTCAGCTACATACTGAACGTACTGGTTCACGTAATCGGCGTTCAGCCCTAAAATACCGTTAGGGAACAAATCTTTGTTATAGGCCGTTTCCTTGTTGACCCCGTCGACAATCAAATCCCTTATTTCATTGGCAAAATCTTCCGTTAAAAGCTCAATGTTTTCTTCCAAAGTCGTTTGTATTAGGTTGATGCCGAATTTCAAATGGAGGCTTTCGTCTCTTAAAACCCAATCAATCATTGAGCCAAAATTCCTCAGCTGGTTCCTCTGGCGAAAAGAGAGAGAAACCATAAACCCGGAATAAAACCAGATTCCCTCCATTACAATGTTGGTAGCCACCAAATTCCTGATAAAATCTTTTTTGCCGTCAATTGTTTCAATGTCCAGCCGTTCATCGGTCATTCTTTTTAAATAAGCCGTAATATATTTCTCTTTTTCCTGCATGGAGGGGGTTTCAATGTGGACATTGAATATCTTTTCCCGATCAAAGGGTAAAGTCTCCATTACATATTCAAAGGCGACGCAGTGATTGGCTTCTTCCCACATCTGTTTTGCCAGATACAAGTGGCATTCGGGCGATTTTAAGTAAGGGTAGATGCCCAAGGCAATAGAACGGTTGACAATCAGTTCGGCCGGATTGAAAAAAGCCATGGTAAATTTTACCGCGTGCCGTTCGTCTTTGGTCATCTTGGCCCAGTCTTCCAAATCTTCTTTCAGGGCAATCTCGTGGGGGAACCAGGTGTTCCGGACCGCCTGATGATACAAATCATAGGCCCACTTGTAACGGAGGGGATGAAGATTCATATCTTCAAGAGAAGCTTTTCCTAAAATCATGGTTAAAATTTATTTAATTACCTTGGGTTAGTTTATACCCCATTTTCAAGGCAAGGTTTTTAAAGGCAGGTTTCTCGCCAACCAAAGACAAATCATTATCATAATCTTTCTTTAATTTTTCGGCTCTCTGGACTGCTGCCTGGATATTGTCAATATAATGGCTAAACTGACCCCGTAATTGCTGCTCTTGATCATCGGTGATTTGTTTTTTTTTCAGTAAATGAACTATTTTTTCAAAACGCAAGGCCTGAAAGGCGACAAACCCAGCCTGGCTTTTGGCCCAGTCTATAAATTTTTCGGCAAGCTCCTTTCGTTCCGTCTTGTTTATCTCGGCAAGATTTTTGGAATCTCTAAGATTAACAAGCAGTTCTCTCAATTCTTTATTTCCTTCATTGGCAAATTCTTCGGCCTCTTTGGTGCCGCAACCGCCCAAATCTGATAAAGCCACAACTAAAACTTCTTTTGGAACTTCTTGCCCGTCTTCCAGCGGTTTTTCCAAATGAGGCTGAAAGAAGAGAGGCCCCTTGGCAATGCCTTTCTTTTCTGAATCTTGGAAAAGTTGGCCGAGTTCTTTATTTTGCCCCACGGCCGCTTCAAAGTAAGGATACTCTTTAAAAGATGCTCCCTTAAAATCGGGGCCTAGGTCAACGGCTGGATAAGTCGCTTCAATAGCCCATACGGCATTTTTAATTTGTTCTTCTGTGAAAACTCCGCTTTGCTCCATTGCTTCTCTTAGTTTTTTTGCGCTTAAGGCTTCGTTGCCTTCAGCCCCCATGGGTTTGTCTCCCTCCCTTGTTCCCCTTTTTCTTTTTATCATTAATAACGGGTTTTTATCGTTTCTGTCGTAATCTTCCTCGATGACTACGTCATGGTATTCTATCGCCATCAATGCTACTTGTTGCTCTTCGGATCCAAGATTTAAAGTTTTAAAAAGTTTTTCGGCTATTTTCTTGAGTTCTTCGGGATGCTCTGGGCCGTGATAAAGTTCGACTCTACCTTCACTCTCACTGCTCTCTTTCATAAGAGCTTTGCCCCCTTTCCTAATTCTGCCTGATTCTGTAAAAAATTGGTCTTCCCCTTCTTCTTTTGATTCAATTGTTGACATATTATTTCTATTTAAAAATTACTTTTGGAAAATTTCAAACTTATTTTAATCCTTTAATAATTTTTCCAATATTTCAATTGTTCCTTGTCTTTTTGCCCATTCCTTAACGTATTTTAGGTTAATTTTTGTAATTGCCAGCACGGATTTTGTATCATCTAAATGTCTGGTTGAATTAGATCCCTTATACCACAATAATTTGCTTAACACTAAATCTTCTGGAGAAACAAATTTTATTTTATATCCTTCAAACTCTTGTGATACGGCTCTTTCGATCTCGTTTTTATTAAATACATCCTTTACTATCCAAAAGTCAACTTTCAACTGGCTCTGTGGATCAATAAAGTTAAATTCTCCTTTGTATTCCAGCGCTTCTTTAATTGCATCTTCTGATATATAGACATCCTTATTTACCATTAACAACTCCTTTGCCAATCTATGGATATTTTTAGAAAATAGTTCCACTATGATATCAATATCTGCCGTACTGCGAGGCCTGCCCCATACAGAAACTGCCATTCCGCCGGTAATAATATAAGGTATTTTCAATTTATCCAGTATTTTTGCTACCCGAAGCAAAAGATCCTCTATTTCCATGTATTTTACGATTATTTAATAAGTGGAGTTTCCTGCAAAACCTTAAGAGTCGCCCGGTCATTTTTATTTTATGCTCGGCCGTCATTTTTTTAAAAATGCCGTCCTGAATTTTTTCCGATAACTTTGGAGTCAGCGTCAAAGGATATTTTTGAGGTTTCATCTTTTAAAATTATAGGTAATTTTAACTTTTTATCGAATTCCCGCAAAACTCTTATTTATTCCAGCTTCTAACATCTAATTTCTAACTTCCATCATTGGCATCCGTCGCAGGTGAAATTTTCCTGCGGGTCAGATGGCAGATGGATTTTGTAAACTTTCTTGTCAGCGATCCTTGTTTTGACATTTTCATTTAACTTAATTTGGGTCTGGATTTTTGAAAAAATTTGTTTTGATGGCTCAAGGCCAGAAGTCAAAGACTGATAATTGGAAGAGGGCAACTTTTCATCAAACTCCGGCGGGCTATTTATTTTTATTTCCTCATCAATTCTCTTGATAAGAGGTTCTTTAATTAATGAGATTTCGGTTTTCCTAAATACCTCGGCAAATCCTGTCTTCCCTATCTGAAACGATTTATTCACTTGGACCGTGCTTTGTTCGGCGGTATGGCGCGGCTTCATATGGAGGTAGTAGGTTGTTTTTATGCCTTTGCGCCAAGCCGTATAATAAATGTCCATCGTTTTTTCAATATCCCGGTCTTCCAAATACATATTTCGGCTCAAGGCCTGATCAACCCATTTTTGAGCCCGGGCGGCCACTTCAATAAAGGCATTAGGCATAATAGAAAAGGATGTTTTGTATATTTCTCTTATATGGGACGGAATTTCTCCAACTGAAGAAATATCTCCCTGTAATTCTATAATCTTTTCTTTAACCTTGTCCCATAAATTCATATTCTTCAGTTCGGCCACTAAATTATGGTTGATATCAAGGTATTTGCCGGACATTTTATTCCTAGAAAAGATCTGGGCAAAGCGCGGGTCAATGCCCGACGTTGTGCCGGCGATCAGCCCAATATTGGCATTGGGAGCTACCGCCATTAAAGTAGCGTTTCTCATCCCATTTTTAACCTTGGTTCTTAAGGCATCCCAATCAAGCCAGTTTTGTTTTGATTTCTTGTCAACTTCAACAGCCATCCCCCTTTCATTTTCCAATTTCTCAAAAGTGTCAATCGGGACCATTCCTTTTGACCAGCCAGAACCCGTAAAATTTTTATAACTTCCCCGCTCTTTAGCCAAATTAGCCGACTCGTCAATAGCCATGTAGCTGATAAACTCAAAAATCTTGTCAGCAAAATCATAAGCGTGAGGACTGTCATAGGGAATGCCTAATTGCTCTAAACTATCGGCAAAGCCCATTACACCCAAACCAATAGCCCGGTTCTCTTTATCCGATTTATCGGCTTCAGGAATAGGCAGTTTATTGATGTCTATTAAATTATCTAATTGGCGGACAGCCAATCTGGTCGATTCTTCCATTTTTTGCCAGTCAACCTGTTTCTTTTTTATATGAATGGCCAGATTGACTGAAGCCAAATTGCAAACGGCAATATTATCTTTATCCTGGGGCAAACAAATCTCCGTGCATAGATTAGACATATGAATCGTCCCGGTATTATTATTCAGGGCCCTCAGGTTAATCGTGTCTTTAAAGGTTATCCATGGATGGGAGGTGGTTTGCAGGGCTACTATTATTTGGCGGTATTGTTCTGAGGCCGGAACTTTTTTAAAAATTCTCAATTTCCCTTCTTGAGCCATGGCGACATATTGGTTGTACCTTTGAGAAAATGCCCGGCCGTAAAGATCGTTTAAATCAGCCGCTTCTTTGGAATCAAACATATACCAATCCTCCCTTTGCTCTACTCTTTTCATAAATTCGTCGGATATAAAAACAGCGGTATTGGCCGTCCTCATTCTTAAATAGTCATCTCCGGCGTTATGCTTCCATTCAATAAATTCGGGAAAATCAATGTGCCAATTTTCTACATAAAAGCAGAGGGCGCCCTTTTTTTTGCCGCCCCGTTGAATGGCCCTGATGGCTGTATCAATAATTTTGGCAAAGGGCGTTGGGCCGGAGGAAATCGTATTATTTGAAGAAAGAGGAGAACCGGTGGCCCGCAATTTTGTAATAGAGACGCCTAGTCCCCCCGAAGCCTTGGAAAGCAACATAACATCGGCAACCGATTTGGCGATATGACGCATGTCATCGTGGATTTCCAATAAAAAGCAGTTGGAGAGAGCTGGACTTGGGAAGCCGGCGTTGATGTTGGTTGAACCGCCGGCAATATACTCGTGGCTGGACATTTTCTCATAAAATTTAATGGCCCATTCCGTCGGATCTTTTTCATTATAGGAAAGTCCCATGGCCACCCTCATAAAAAAATACTGGGGCGGTTCAGCCGGTTTTTGATTTTTATCTTTTATGGCGTAACGATCTAAGAGAGTAGAGAGGCCGGCGTAGACAAATAATTCGTCCCTCTCAATATCTATGGCATTGGCCAGTCTTTCTAAATCAAATTTTTTTTCCATCCTCTCATCAAAAATTTTTTCGGCCGTCCATTTTTTTATATGGTGAGAAAAATTTTCCCGATGAAGTTTCTTTAATTTTTCCGGGTCATTATCATAATCGCCCAAGACTCGTTTATAGACGGTCTTCAAAAGCAATCTGGCGGCGATTTTGTTGTAATCGGGGTCATCTTTTATGTTCTGCACCGCCGCGCTAATGGTAGCTAAATCCAGCTCCTCGGTAGTAATACCGTCATATAAAATTACCTTGGTGTCAGTGGCCACTTGAGTCACTTTGGCAATTGGGTCTATCAAGCCCCAACAAGCTCTTTCAATTGACCGATTAATGCGATCGGCATTGAACAGTTCTTTCGCTCCGTCCCGTTTTGTAATGGTGAGATCCATAAGGCTGAAAATAAAACCTAAAATTAAAAACCGTTTTAATTTATATTGTCTTAAAGTTAATTTTTAAAATTATTTCATTATACCCTGACCGAAATAAAAATCAAAAAAGCTAGTCAATATTTCTTTTTTTAGAATAAAAATTTTGAGTTCTCCACAGTCGGTTAATTTTATAAAAACAAAAACACCGTTAATCACACGGCGGTTTTTGTTTGTGGTGCGTTTGTTTGACGAAATCCGAACCCATTTTGAACGGAACTGACGGCGCGCTTCGCGCGCCAAACTAAACGCTCGGGCGCGGCGGAATTCCCCCCTTGAACCCCCCTTCCGCCGCGCCCTCGCGGGAGGCCAAAATTTTTTCGCCGACAATCAGGAAAAGAGCGACGCTAAAACTCTATCAAATCCTGGAAGTAAATCAAAAGTTTTAGCGTCCTCAACTTTTATCCACTTGTGATTTTGGGCTTCCCAGTCCAGCTTTATTTTGTCCACTTTTAAATCAGCTAAAATCGGGTGGACAATCCATGTCTTGTTGTATTTTTCTTCTTCTTGATCAAAAACTGGCCCATGATGAATTGAAATAATATCGCTTGCTCCAATTCCTAATTCTTCTCGCAATTCATCTTTTACTTTTTCATCAATACTTCTCCCGTCATCAAGAAATCCGGAAATGCCATTCCAAAAATTGGGGTACAGCCTCATTTTTGAGTTTCTCTGAACAATCAGGATTTTATCATTGTGCCTTACGACACAATTGATGACGGGAGCATATCGGATATTCGTAAAATCAACTTACCCGTCTTTTGGTTTAAAAACGGTTTCTACTTTTGCCTCAAAAAATTCTTGAAGAATTTTTTGGACATCAGGTAAATCTTTGTATTTCTTTATTTGTAAATTTTTGTTTCCACCAATCATCGCAGATATTCTTTTCCCGTCTTGTTCTCGGTAGAGGCAAAGCACTGGTTTCTTGCCTTCTATTTTTCCAATCTCATAACCAACGCCCAAGCTCGGCATGGTTACTTCGGCGACAACAACATCAGATTCGTTGAGCCAAGTCATATCACGATCATAGATATATTCGTCGGTTGGACCGTCTTCGCCCATAGCCGACAAAGTTTTGTCTCCGATATGCTCGGTCAATACTTTTCCATACTTTCCAAGCAAGTTAATAATTTGAAGATACAATTTCTTGTCATCACGCCCGCCCCGAATTGATCCGGCAAAATAAATTTTCATAGATTGTAGAGTTTTTTATTTTTGAATGGGATCAAAGCAAGTACAACTGCTTCGGTGTAGTATTTTGTCCGATCAACAACATTATCGGTCAAAATACCGACAGCACCATTTTCTTGCTTTGAGTTTATTCTGCCAAAAACTATGTCGTCCGCCTCGCCAAGTTCTTTTCCTTGCTTGATAAGCTCTGCGATTTGCGGCGGCAAGAAAAAGGTTCCTGTTCTGCCTTTACCAAATCCGCTAGTTCTTGCTTTGATTACTACCCACGCAAACGCTTCCATGTCATAATTTTTTTCTTCAATTCCACCCTCGATACCGACACAAAAATCCGCATCAGGTTTTTCCTTGCAGGCGTTATCAGCCCTGTTCCATGCTCCAGAAAATGTTTCCGAATCATTTTTTGGTTGGTCGCTTACGCCAGAAGGAGCAGAAATTCCTTCAATTTCAAATTGCTCATTCGGAAACATTTTCTGAAAGCCACTCAAAGTAGCATTTATCTTGACCGGATTTTTGGAAGCAATAATGATTTTTTTCATACAAAATAATCTAAAGGTTTCTTGTAAAGTCGCGCAAAAGCTTTAAGTTCCACTACATCAACTCGCCGCTCACCGCGTTCAATTTTGGAAATATAAGATTGTGGCTTATCGAGCTTTTGCGCAACATCTTCCTGTCGTAAACCTACTTCCTCACGAGCTTTTCGCAAGTTTTCCACAACCTTTTTGTATTCGGCTCCGTAAATGCTCTTTGGCATATTGATTCTATCATAGTATCCTATTGTGGTATATACCAAATTAGGTTATGATTGTTTTATGGATTGGCGGCAAAAAAATTTTTACCTCCCCGCGAGGGCGCGGCGGAAGGGGGGTGTGGGGGGAATTCCGCCGCGCCCGAGCGTTCCGCCGGAGCGAAGCGGAGGCGGTCAATTCCGTTTAAAAAATGTTCGAGCAGAGTTGTATAATTCCACCAAAACAAAAAGCCTCTTAAGAGGCTTTTTGTTTTGGTGCGTTTGTTTGATGAAATCCGAACCTATTTTGAACAAAACTGACGCTCCGCCCCGCCGCCGTGCCGCCAAGCGGCACTGCCTCGCAGAAAAACGCACTTTGCAATTTTCCTAATTTTGCGCGCGCCGGATTTTTCCTAAAAGGAAAAGTGCGTTTTTCTGCTCGGCTCTGTTCTGACGAACAGGGCGGCGGAGCTACGTTTCGGCTCGGGACGGCTCGGCATTCCCCCCTTAAACCCCCCTGCCGAGCCGTCCTCGCTTCGGGGAGCGTGCGGGCTAAAATATCTAAAATACATGCGATACATAAAGTGTAACATAATTGCTCTCTATAGACC
>Ga0213870_1000267_pt1 | contig 27374 bp, 26 predicted proteins | sample WICALVC2017_Meta_FD_160119 | JGI IMG/M metagenome (GOLD analysis project Ga0213870, IMG submission 160119) | Freshwater microbial communities from subterranean cave lake in Wind Cave National Park, South Dakota, United States - WICALVC2017 | ecosystem: Environmental > Aquatic > Deep subsurface >... | reverse complement strand
CCCGAAGGCAGCGCGCTTGCCGATGCGCTTTCCCCGGATCGGATTGTCATTGGGACAGGCACCGACCGCGCCCGTGAGACCTTGCTCAAACTCCACGAAGGACTTCCCGGCGCGCGTGTTCTGACAAACGTCCGAACCGCCGAACTCATCAAGTATGCATGCAACGCCTTTCTTGCCACGAAAATTTCCTTCATTAACGAGATCGCCAGCTTGTGCGAACAGACCGGCGCGAATGTAGAGGATATTGCGAGCGCCATGGGCATGGACAAACGAATCGGTCCCGCGTTTCTTCGCGCTGGCATCGGTTATGGCGGAAGTTGTTTTCCAAAAGACACGCGAGCGTTGGCCTCTATTGCCAGCGGTCACGACCACGACTTCAAATTGCTCAAAGCCGTGATCGAAGTGAATCAAAACCAGCGCGCAAGATTTATAGAAAAAGTGAAACGAGTACTCGGCGGACTTTCCGGTAAACGTCTCGGCGTGTTGGGCCTCGCGTTTAAGAATAACACTGATGACGTTCGCGAGTCCGCGGCGCTTGAGATTATTCAACAACTCATGAAAGAGGGCGCGTCGGTCATCGCCTACGATCCGAAAGCAGCGGCTAATGCCAAGAAAGCGCTGCCCGAACTTGTTACTGCTTCAACTGCGGTAGACGCACTCCGCGACGCCGATGCCGCGCTCATTCTCACCGAGTGGCCCGAATTCCGCGATCTCCCATGGGCCGAGCTCAAGAGCATTATGCGTCAGCCCCTCATCTTCGACGGTAAGAATCTTCTTGATCCCTCCACCGTGCGCGCCTTGGGTTTCACGTACCACTCCATCGGCCGACCGTGAGCTTCTTCCCTGAACTCTTATTCCCTGAGCCGAGTCGAAGGGTATCCTTGACGTGATTTTCAGAATCCACATGGGCTATGAGTTCCAGAAATTTGTATCGGTACCCCACAAGCGATCAAAGCGAAGGCATGACCGTTCCGGTGTATTTCAAAATCATCGGTCTCGTGCGCGACGGCGGTTTTTCATTTCTCTTCTTTGGTTTTATTTTGCATTAGCATTTCGTTTATCGCGTAGGACATCAAAATCCACGATCGTGGATTTTGATGTCCGGCTCAATACGTCTCAATTGAGGAGGGCTTCCTGTTTCCGCCGGCGCGTCCGGACGATCTCTGCCGCACGAATTTGTTTTTCTGTGAGAATACCATCCGCAAGGAAGTATTCAAGGGTCTGCGCTTCATTTTCGATGATGTCGGCAATGAGCAGTTGGACGTTCGTTCCCAGATTATACGCTTCCACCAAGGAGTGAATAAGCGGTGTGCAAGGGAACGGGTAAGCAAACACGCTTTTCTGGAGCGTGAGAAAGCCGCTGCCGACAAGCGCGTCTCGAACCGCGTCACGTTTGCGACGATCTTTTTCTGGAATGTCAAAGATGACCAGACGCCAGCGGCCATCCCACAAGAGGTGTTTCCGCCGCTGTGTGAGGAGTTTGCCAGTATCGCTCACGACGTATGCCGCAAGTCGTCGTTTCCCTTTATCCGTGAGTTCGTGGTAAAGCGAACCGTTCGCAGCGACCGTATCCAGAATGTATCCTTTTTCTCGGCAGTATGCGAGGTAGTGGTCGAACCTTTTCGTTTCATATTTACGGGCTTTCCAGCGCTTTTTTAGCGTATTGCGAAAAAGATCGCGGGCGATATTACGTCCCTTCGGGTGGGTCATGCCAATGATGACCATGTCCTCAATCGTCCGAAGCACCTCATGAAGCCCGAGGCGCAGGACTGTTTTGGTGCGTTCCTTCATTGCAGCAGGATTATTATTTGTTGTCTACCTGTCTCTTTCTATGAGAGTACATCAAAATCCACGATCGTGGCAAATGATGTCTGCGATCTTTTTTGGAAGGTCCACTGAGGTCTCGAATGCTCCCAGCATCGCCACTGTATGATTATCAACCGTTGTGATACGATTGTGCCGTATGAAACAAACGGTGTTGGTCTCCGGGTCGCTGGCGTATGACCGGATTGCGTATTTTCCGGGAGTTTTTTCCGAGCATATTTTGCCGGAGAAGATTCATACGCTCTCGGTGAGTTTTAACATCAAGAGCATTGCCGAGCATTTTGGAGGCACTGCCGGAAATATCGCGTACACACTTGCGTTGTTGGGGAAGAAGCCAAAGATTTTGGGCAGTGTTGGCAATGACTTTGGTCGTTATAAAAAACATTTGAAGCGCTCCGGAGTTGAGACGCGAGGGGTGCGTGAGGTTCCCAAAGATCGCACCGCAAGCGCGTGGATCATGACGGATAAAAAGGATAACCAGATTACGGCGTTTCATTTGGGGGCCATGGTGAGAAGCTGGAAGCATGAAGTTGGAAGTCAGAAGGAATGGACGAAAAATGTGGCGTTTGCGATTGTGTCGCCGGGGAATGTGAAGGACATGGGACGGCTGCCAGCAGAGTTTCGAAAGTACGGCATCCCGTATGCGTTTGATCCGGGACAGACGTTGCCGGTGCTTTCGCGAAAAGCACTGCGGGATGGCGTGACTGGCGCCGCGGTGTTGTTTGTGAATGATTACGAGCTTGCACTACTTTCAAAACGCAGCGGCTTGAATCATCAGCAGCTTCGTGATAGTGTGCACACACTCGTGACCACCCTTGGCCCAAAGGGCTCGCGTATTGAATCAGAGGGGAAAACGTATCGGATCCCGCCGGCAAAGCCCAAAGCAGTGGTGGATCCGACCGGAGCAGGCGATTGCTACCGCGCAGGATTCATCTATGGCCTGCTTGCCGGTTGGCCGCTTGAAATGGTCGGGAGGTTTGCCGGATTGGTCGCGGTTTACACCGTCGAGAAACTCGGCACACAGACGCATGAGTTTACGTGGAACGAGTTGCGTGGAAGGTATAAGACGAATTTTGGCAGACGGTTGTTACAAGCAGCGGCAGAAGCTAAGCTTCTCGAGGCAGAAGGTGCAAGAAGCTTAGCTTCTTGGCCGGTGCGTCGCGGCACTAATCACTAATTTCTTTTTTCATGACCTACGACATCAAATCACCACGGCCCGCTGCTGCCGGCAAAGAACGGATTGAGTGGGCGGCTCGGGACATGCCGGTGCTTGAGAAAATCCAGGTGCGGTTTGGGAAAGAAAAACCGCTGGCTGGAGTGCGCTTGGCCGCGTGTCTTCACGTGACCACCGAAACCGCGAACTTGATGATTGCGCTTCGGGACGGCGGCGCTGAAGTCGTGCTCTGTCCATCCAATCCGCTTTCCACGCAAGATGATGTTGCCGCGGCTTTGGTCCGATTTTGGAAAATTCCGGTGTTTGCGATTCATGGGGAAGACCGCAAAACCTACTATAAACATCTTGTGGCAGCGCTTGCGACAAAACCACAGATCACGCTCGATGACGGGGCGGATCTTGTGACCATGATGCATACCACGAAGAAGGCGCTGGCCAAACATGTGTGGGCAAGCATGGAAGAAACCAAGACCGGCGTGATTCGACTTCAGGCGCTTGAGGCAAGCAAGAAATTAAAAATTCCGGTGATCGCAGTCAATGACGCGCAGACCAAATATCTCTTTGACAATCGCTACGGCACTGGGCAGTCCACGATTGACGGGATTATCCGCGCGACTGATATGCTGCTTGCTGGCAAGACCTTTGTGGTGGCCGGCTATGGTTGGTGCGGCAGAGGAGTGGCGATGCGCGCACGAGGACATGGGGCGCATGTGATTGTCACTGAAGTGGATGCGATTCGCGCGCTTGAAGCAGTGATGGATGGTTTTCCGGTTTTGCCCATGGCGCAGGCCTTAAAAAAGGCGCAGATTGTGGTGACGATTACTGGCAACCGCGATGTCATCCGTAAGGAGCACATTGCTGCGATGCCAGACGGCTTGGTGCTTGCAAACTCCGGACACTTTAACGTGGAGATTGATCTTGATGCTCTGCACAAAGCTTCAAAGAGTGTTGCCCGCGTTCGAGAAAACGTCGAGGAATACACCTTGCGCGATGGGCGGCGCATCATGGTGCTTGGCGAAGGCCGACTCGTGAACCTCGCTTGCGCGCACGGGCACCCGGCTTCTGTGATGGACATGAGCTTTGCAACGCAGGCCCTGTGCGCCGAGTATGTGGCGAAAAATAAAGGCAAGCTCGGCGTCAAAGTCCACGATGTGCCCAAAGAACTGGAGCAGTGGATTGCGACCACCAAGCTCGCAAGTTTGGGGTTTGCAATGGATTCGCTTACGCCAAGGCAGAAGAAATATTTGGGAAGCTGGCAGGAAGGAACATAGTTGAAAATGTCTATTGCTCGAATGCCTAATGTCTAATGCCGTAACAGCGGGCGAACGTTTCTCATCATTAGTCATTAGTCATTAGTCATTAGTCATTAGTCATTAGTCATTCGCTATGCTCTTGCTCGATGGTGAAAAAGTAGCTGCTGCTCGGTTAAAGAAACTCCGGCGAGTGGTTGCAAAGTTGAAACGGCCGCCGCAGCTTGCCATCGTGCTCGCGGGCAGGAATGAGGCAGGCGAGGTCTATGTGCGTCAAAAGCAGCGAGTCGGAAAGAGCGTTGGTATTACGGTGTCTATAGTGCGCGATCATCGTCCGACGACTACCAGTCTCTGCCGAGCGCTTGCCCGCCTTGGACAGGACGTACGCGTTGACGGTATTATTGTTCAATTACCGCTTCCGAATGGAGTTGATACCAACAGAGTGCTTTCTGCCCTTCCGCGAGCGAAGGATGTTGACGGCCTTGTTGGGCCATACTTTGTGCCGCCGACACCCGCCGGAATTCTTTCGCTGCTTGAAGCCTATAGTATCTCGGTCGCTGGGAAGCACACCGTTATTTGGGGGCGCGGCGAGCTTGTTGGAAAACCGCTTGCGACTCTGATGGTCGAGCTTGGAGCTTGGGCGACGTGTGTGCATCGGAGCACTCGCAATCCGGGGCGAGTGAGTGCACAGGCTGATATCGTTATTGCAGCCACTGGGGTTGCTCGGCTGATTCGTGCATCGATGGTGAAGAAAGGCGCTGTCGTTATTGATGCCGGATGGTCTCGACAAGGCGGGAAGATTGTCGGCGACGTTGATTTTATAGCGGTTTCAAAAAAAGCGAGCGCCATAACGCCAGTGCCGGGCGGCGTTGGGCCTATGACCGTGGTGATGTTAATGGAAAATATTGTGAAAGCCTATGATCGAAGGCGTAAAAATTAAAGAGCTCGTGACCTTTGCGGATGACCGCGGTTTTTTTCGTGAGGTGTTTCGGGAGGACGACGGCATGGGCAGCATTGCGCAGACCGCCATGACGCTCACGTTTCCCGGTGTCATTAAAGCGTTTCACTACCATAAACTCCAGACCGATATCTGGTACGTCGCGCTTGGCCAAGCTCGCGTGGTGCTTCACGATCTTCGGGACGACTCGCCGACCAAAGGCGAAACCCAAGTGATTGTTTGCGGGCAGCATCAACCACTGCTGATCGCGATCCCGCCAATGGTCTGCCATGGGTACCAAGTGTTAGGAGCTGACCCCATTATTCTAGTTTATCACACCTCGCTTACCTACAATGTGAAGCAGCCAGATGAGTATCGGATCCCGTTTGACGATCCAAAGATTGGGTTTGATTGGGCAGTGAAGAATCGATAGTGTTACGAACCTACGAAATGGCTACGAAAACTACGAAAACGAGATCCCTCGACTTCGCTCGGGATGACGGATGCTTTTTGTAGTATTCGTAGAGCTTTCGTTGTTTCGTAACAGACGAACGCGTATGCGAGTCATGATCTTTGGCGCTGGCGGGGCGTTGGCAAATCAGCTTGTCCTGGCTATGCGCGGACATGACGTAGTTCAGTTGGGGCATAAAGATTGCGATATTACCGACGCCTACGAAGTGATGCGTGTTGTACAGAAGCATCGGCCAACGCATATCATCAACGCGGCGGCATTTAATGTGGTAGATAAAGCCGAAGAGGATGACCGGCTTGCCGTCGCAGTGAACGGCACTGCAGCAGGGCATATCGCTCGCGCTGCAGCAGTCGTTAGAGCTATAATGGTGCACTACAGCACGGACTATATTTTTGACGGCAAAAAGCCCGAGGGTTACCGAGAGGATGACGCGCCTAACCCGATCAATAAGTACGGCAGATCAAAGCTCTCTGGAGAGCAGGAGTTGGAAAAGGTAAAAAGCAGCGTCGGGCTTTCGTATTACTGCATTCGAACGTCGCGGCTTTTTGGGCCGATCGGCACTGCAAAATCCAGTAAAAAAAATTTCGTAGATATCATGATTGAGAGAGCCCAAGCCGGGCAGGATTGTGATGTTATTGACGCAGAAGTGAGCTCACCAACATACACTCCGGACTTGGCTGCTGCCACGGTGCGCTGTCTAAAAGAACGCTGGCCATTTGGGACGTACCACCTCACAAACTCCGGCGCGTGCACCAGGTTTGCGTGCGCAAAAGAGATTTTTGCCCAGTGGGCGCTGCTCACCGGAAAACCGCAACCGACAATCAATCCGATCGCCGAGGTCGCAGCGCAGGGTCGCGCGCCGCGGCCGGCATACGCGGTACTGCTCAACACCAAAACGCCAACGATGCGTCCGTGGCAGGAGGCAGTAGGAGAATACCTGCAGGTGAAATGTCTAATGTCTAATGTCTAATAACAAATGACTAATGATGGACGTAATCGGCCCAAGCGGCATTAGAAATTAGGCATTAGTCATTAGAAATTCATGGTATGCGTATTCTCGTGACTGGCGGCGCGGGGTTTATTGGCTCGCACATTGTGGATGCGCTGGTTGCTCGTGGGCATCAAGTTTTTGTTTTGGATAATCTTTCCACCGGGAAAAAGCGTTTCGTCAACACAGAGGCACGATTTTTTCTCGCAGATGTCCGCAACCGCAAGCGAGTGACTGCGATTTTTCGGCACACGCGTCCCGAGGCGGTGTTTCACCTCGCGGCCCAACTTGATGTGCGCAAGTCCGTGGCTGATCCCAACTTTGATGCCGAGGTGAACGTGCTTGGCGCGCTTAACGTGCTTGAAGAGTGTGTGAGGTGCAAAACAAAAAAATTTATTTTCTCTTCTACCGGAGGGGCACTCTACGGCGAGGCCAGTGTGATGCCCACGCCAGAATCCTATCCAACACAGCCCATTTCTCCCTACGGCGTGGCCAAGCGCACCGTGGAGCACTACCTCCAGTACTACCAAAAAGAATATGGACTTGAAACCATATCGCTTCGTTATGCCAATGTCTATGGACCGCGGCAGAACGCGCAAGGCGAAGCCGGAGTGGTGGCGATTTTTTGTTCGCGGCTCATACATACGCTGCCACTGGTTATTAACGGAGACGGAAGGCAAACGCGCGATTATGTGTACGTTGCCGACGTCGTAGATGCAAACATACGTGCGCTTCGGGTTCAGGGCAGCGGCGCGTATAATATCGGTACCGGGGTTGAGACGAGCGTCAACGAACTTGCAAAGCGGCTGCGTGCTGTGGCGCGCGTCGCGGCGCCTGTGGTCCACGGCCCTGCGAAACACGGCGAGCAGCGTCGGAGTGTGTTGGACTGCAAGCGCGCAACGCGAGCGCTGGGCTGGAAACCTCGCGTCTCGCTTGAGTATGGCCTAGCAAAGACATTCCGCTGGTTTCAGGAGAACGCATGACCACAAAATCTTTTCTCATCATCGGCGCTGGAATTATCGGAGCATCCATTGCGCGCGCGTTGGCGATGCGTGGTGCGAAAGTCACCGTGTTGGAAAAAGAATCCGAGCTGGGTGCCCACGCCTCCGGTCGCAACAGCGGAGTACTTCACTCTGGCATTAACCAAAAACCAGGGACGCTCAAAGCGCGAATGTGCGTCGCGGGCAATCGGCTTGCGCGGGAGTTTTGCCAAGCGCACAACGTGCCGATGATTCAATGCGGCACAATCGTGGTTGCGCGGACTCCGAAAGAGGAAGCAGTGCTTAAGAATGTTCTTGCAATGGGTAAAGAGGCAGGAGTCGAGGGCTTGCGCATTATTGATCGCGACGAACTTGAGGAGCGCGAGCCGGCAGTGATCGGAACGCGCGCGCTGCTTTCACCCAGTGGCGCGGTAGTGGATAGTGTGGCGTTTTTGAACGCAGTGGTCAAAGAGGCCGCTGCTGCTGGGGCGAAGTTTGTTCTCGGGGCAAACGTCAACGATATCTTTGGCGCGCGCGTTACAACCAACATCGGGGAATTTCATGCGGACCATATCATCAATGCTGCCGGACTTTGGGCTGACCGAATTGCGCACCTGATGGGGGTCGGGAAGGAATACACCATTATTCCATTTCGCGGCGAGTACATGGAAGTAAAAAACTTGGATGTGCGCTCAATGGTGTATCAGGTCCCAGATTTGCGCTATCCGTTCTTAGGCGTGCATTTTACGCGCACCGTGGATGGGCGGGTGCTTGCCGGACCTTCGGCAACGATTTCGTTCGGCCGGGAATCGTATAAAAAACAGATTCATGTGCGCGACTCCCTGGCGATGGCAGCCACACCAAACTTCTGGCGACTCATTGCCAGTCGGGAATTTCTAAAACTCGCGGCTCACAATGCCAAACTTTCTCTTTCTTCCCGGGCATTTCTCCAGGAAATCCGATCTTTGGCTCCTCGGCTAGAGAAACAGGACATCGTGCCATTTCGCTCGGGCATCCGCGCGCAAATGGTTGACCGTCGCGGCAAAATGGTTGACGATATGCTCGTTGAGTTCGCCCCAACGGCAACACACGTCTTAAACGCGGTCTCCCCGGGCATGACTGCAGCATTGGCGTTTTCAGAGTACGTGACCGACCACATTCAGTCGAATGATTGACAGCGTGTGGCGCATAGTCAATATTAGTACCGTTACAACTTTTTATCCCTCCGAAATGGGTTGTATTTCAAGAAGGTATGAGGCACCTGAAATGGCTTCTTTGGCAGCACGCGGGATTGCTCGCGGCATTGGTTGCGGCGAGCATTGTTGTCTCGCTCATGGAGGGGATTGGGACGAGCTTCGTGATTCCGCTCTTTGAGGGGGTCAAAGGACAGTCGCTTTCCAACCTTCCCTTTCCCTTTCAATATTTTTCAAGGTTTTTTTCGGGGATGACTCTTTCAACGCGCATCCAGGCGATCGCGCTTTTCTTGGTCGTCGTTACTCTGGTGAAGGCCGTGATGTTTTACTTGAATTATCTCTGTTCGGCGCGGCTCCAGGCAATCGTGAATCGCTACTACTGGATGAGCTGTAATGACCAGCTCATGAAGGTTGGCATGGGGTATATTCATCGTCAACGCAGCGCAAATTTGCAAGCAGTCGCGGTCACGCATGTTCATCATATTGGGAGGTTTGTCAATGCGATGGGGCAGCTCATTCCGCAGCTCTTTACAATCGTTGTCCTTGTGACACTGCTCACATTGTTATCCTGGAAATTAACGTTGATCGCCGTCGCTGTTTTGAGCGTCGTTTCGCTTTCCGCACGGACTTTGACACGGAGAGCAGAAGCAGCGGGAAAAGCGTTGGTTCACTTTGACAAGGGGATTCATCGAATTGTCCTTGATAGTATTACCGGCATGAGAATTATCCGCTTGTTTGGCCGGCAGGAAGACATGACGCGTCGAACGGAAGAGGAAGTTGAGAAATATAACCGTCAGTTGATGCGATTAGCGCGCGTCAAAGCAGTGGTGCGACCGCTGTTGGAGACCTCAGGGGTGTTCACGCTCGCCGTTATTCTGGTAGTGAGTTCACTGTTTGTCTTGACCACCGGGGGTGGGCTCGAGCTTGTGCTTGCCTTCCTCGTCATCTCGTTCCGACTGCTCACCCCGATGGTTGCGCTAAATCAAACCGGGGTAACCATCGCGGGGGATCTCCCATACCTCAACGAGATCCATCATTTCTTAGATACAGCGGATAAACCGTACACGCAAAGCGGGACCCTGCACATCTCACAACTTCACAGCGCAATCGAATTCCGTCAGGTGATGTTTACATATCCTTTCAATACCCTGCCCGTTCTAAAGAAAGCATCCTTCATCATCCCCAAGGGAGCGAAGGTTGGCATTGTTGGTTCTTCCGGAGTCGGCAAGTCAACCATCATTGAGCTTTTGCTGCGTTTTTACGACCCACAAGAAGGCGTGATTCTCGTGGACGGGGTGGATCTCATGAAGGTTGATCTCGCCTCGTGGCGAAAGCTCATTGGGGTAGTCACACAGGAGACCTTCCTTTTTCATGATACCGTTTCCAATAATATTGCCTTTGCAAAATCAGATGTGACGGAAGAAGAAATTGTGCAGGCGGCCAAGCTGGCTCATGCGGATGAATTTATTCGGGGCATGCCCAATGGGTACGATACTATTATTGGCGATCGGGGCTTATTATTGTCCGGGGGGGAACGACAGCGTATCGCCATCGCCCGGGCCATTCTCCACAATCCAGAGATTTTAATATTTGATGAGGCAACCTCCTCATTAGACAGCGAATCAGAGCGGATTGTTCAGGGAGCTCTACAAAAAATTTCTGAAAATAAGACGGTCATCGCTATAGCGCATCGTTTGGCAACCATAATAAATTTTGATCAAATTATTCTTTTGGAGAAAGGGTTAATTGTTCATTCGGGCAGTCATCACGACTTACTGCGACAATCCGAACTCTATCGCAAGTTTATCAATATGCAGACGCTTACGGGTTAGGGGGGTGGCATGAAACCGCACACCCTTCGTCGCGTAAAGAGGAATGGGGGCGCAGGAATGATTGTACGCAGAAGGCCCGGCACCGTCTACGCTCGCCTTGACGACCGCAGATTCAGGCAGGTAGTATACGCATTATGAACAATAGCGTCTGGCCTACCTCGAAATTCGCATTGGTATGCTGATTTTTTCTCACCGAGGGATTACTTCTCGTCAATCAGTGCCGAACTCCTTGAATGCCTTTCAAGACGCACTGCATCGAGGATTTTCAATCGAAGTTGATGTACGGGGGGGTAAAAATGGAGCAGTAATAAGCCACGATCCGGTGGGGGGCACTATTTCTCTTGATGCGTCTGGTGCTCCCATCCCAACACTCCGTTCTTTTCTTGAGGGTATTCGCGGCCTTCTTCCCAGTCAGATGATTGCTTTTCACATCAAGGGGCCTCACAATGCAAGACTAATAGAAGAAGTTTGCCAACATGTTGAGGGGGTTGGCTTGGGGCATGCGTTTCTTTTTGATGTTCCACTGCAAGAGCTCTTCGCGATCAAAGTAAAGTTTCCAGAATGTCGGCTCGCCGTTTCTATTGGAGAAGCGAATTATAGCCCCACGGTGTATACGAAAGAACAAGCAGAGCCATTTTTAGATTCCCTTGATTATATCTGGGCAGATGAGTGGCGTGGCGGACTTTATACAGATGATTTTTTTCAGTGGTGTAAAAACGTAAAGAAACAAGCCTTTCTTATTTCGCCCGAGCTTCATCGAGCAGAAAATCATCCCTTTGCTCGAAACCCGAAAAAACTTTGGACCCAAATCAAGCCGTTTCATTTTGGTGGTATTTGTACAGATTTTCCAAAAGAGGCGCACCAGTTTTTTCATGATGAGGCATACGCTTCCCTATGATAAAGGTTATTTTGTTCGACCTTGATGGAGTACTGGTCGAGTCGCGGGAGATGCATTACGAGGCCCTCAATCGAGCGCTGGCGAAGTTTGGCTATACCATTAGCCGCGAAGAGCATCTCTCTACCTATGACGCACTTCCGACGAAAAGTAAGCTCGCGATGTTGACGGAACAAAAAGGATTACCACCCGATTTGCATGAGCAAGTTTGGCGTCAAAAGCAAGAAGAGACCTTGGCAATAATCAATAGGATGCAGCCGGATGAGCGTCTGCGCACAATACTCCGACGATTGCGCGAGGAAAAATACACGATTATCGTCTGTTCGAATTCGACCCGGGAATCCACGAAACTGATGTTGTTGCGCAAGGGATTCTTCGAGTTTGTTGATTTTTATCTTTCCAATCAAGACGTCCATCACACCAAACCGCACCCAGAGATGTACCTTGCCGCCATGATTAAAGCGGGCGCGCGTCCGAAAGAGTGCTTAGTAGTGGAGGACTCGCACTATGGGCGTCAGGCAGCGGTAGACGCTGGGGCGTATCTTTGTCCGGTGCGCGATGTTGAGGATGTCATGTATGAAAAGATTAAGATGTCGATCGTCGAAGCGGAGCACCACTATGAAACGAGAAAGTTTGTTCCGAAGTGGCAGGGATACGATATGAATATTGTGGTTCCGCTCGCTGGGGCAGGTAAGAAATTCCAGGAACGTGGATACACCTTCCCCAAACCGTTGATTGATATTGCCGGTAAACCGATGATCCAGTGGGTGGTAGAGAACTTAAATACGGATGGCAATTTTATTTTCATTGTACTGAAAGAGCACTACGAGAAATATCAGCTGGCGTATCTGCTGAATCTCATCGCGCCAGGTTGTAGGATTCTCCAGGCGGATGGTCCCACCGAGGGCGCGGCGTGCACTGTTCTTTTAGCGGAATCATATATTAATAATGAACGCCCGTTGATTATTGCAAATTCCGATCAAGTACTCGATTGGAATAGCAATGAGTTTTTTTATGCGATGGCACACGAGGAGTGTGATGGAGGAATTGTCACGTTTAAGTCTACGCATCCGCGATTCAGTTTTGCAAAAAGAGCGGAGAACGGACTGGTGTGTGAAGTCGCAGAAAAGCGACCCATTAGCGATAATGCAACCGCCGGAATTTATTATTGGCACCATGGAGCTGATTTTGTCCTGGCGGCGCGCCAGATGATTCAAAAGGATATCCGGACCCACAACGAATTTTTTATCTGCCCCACTTTTAACGAAAGTTTGCAAGAAGGGAAAAAGATTCGGATGTTTCCGGTGAAGCAAGTGTGGAGTTTAGGCACCCCAGAGGATGTGAACCTTTTTATCTCTCACATAGTTTCTACTCATGAGTAGAAGTATGAACATCGTCATTCCCCTGGCTGGATTGGGCACCCGGTTTGCAAAGGTGGCTGAACAAAATCCAGAGTTCCGTAAACCAAAACCATTGATTCTGGTGCGCGGGCTGCCCATGGTGCGTTGGGCTACCGGCTCGCTACCGTTTATCGAACATCCTGGGCAGAGGGTGCAATCGCCATTACGAGTTCCCATGTCCAAGCTCATTTTCGTGATTCTTCAGGAACATGACCGAGCCTTTGGCATTGCACAGGAGCTGAAAAACATATACTCCGACTCCATCCGCGTCATTGTTTTGCCCGCGGTGACGCGGGGAGCTGCAGAAACTGCTTTCCAGGCAGCGCAATATCTTGATCCAGAGGAAGACCTGTTGATTTCAGACTCTGACCATTTCTTTGATGGAGGCGTGCTCGAGGATCGGATCATGCACAAGGCTCCTGATACTGTTGGGGTCATTCCGGTGTTTGTCCCTCCGAACGACGGGATTGCTCGCTGGAGTTACTCGCTCGTTCGCCCGGGCAGTACTGACATTATCGAAGAAGGGGAGAAGGATCGGCTGCTCATGGAGCGAGGGGCGTATGCCAACATCGGGGCGTATTATTTTTCCAAAGCGCAGTACTTCTTGGATGAAGCGCGAGCTGTAATTGAACGGGACGAACGGTTTGGGGAGCCCGGGAAAGCCGAATTCTATATTGCTCCGCTTTATAAAAAACTGTTGGATCGAGGACTCAAAGTAGAAGCAGCGCTCACTCCAGAGGTCTGGGGGCTGGGCACGCCAGAGGATCTTTCGCGATTTCTTCGCGAGTATACCGGAGCAGGGATCAGGCCATAGCGTAAAAAAAGAACCCCAGCATTTCCCCCCTAATGTTGGAGCGTGTGCCGGCCGCGCTTGCCTGCGCGTCCCTTAGCGGAAGCCGCCGTAGCCTCTGTAGCAGCGCTCGAAATCCTGTTTGAGCATCTCCATGAGTGCGGACGTACTCGTTGTCAGCAGCGCCTGGAATTTTCCAGGATTGGGGTTGCCGGTATTGGTGAGTACGACGCCTCCGGCAGCAGGCACGAGCACGAGGCCTGGCCCTACATCCCAGAAGCAGCCGATCGCATCCAAACTTATCCATACCACTGTCTTGACGAACCAGACCACCTTACTTTGGGGCAAGACGCCGGTCGAAGGGCTTGCCGCTTACTCACTTAGCGAACCGTGCCACATGTCTTGACCCGATTCAGTCGTCGTCCGGCGAAGAAACGCCAAGCTGCCCCGAGCGCTCAACTTGCATCTTGAACATTTTCGGCATACGATAACCGAATAGTGATGGGGACCGAATCCACAGTCCCGAAAGTGCGCCCAGTGCAACACCGACAGGAAAAGTTTCCGTAAACGGCTCACGTATGGGAATTGTAGAGATTTCGCAATCCCAAATGCACGGCCTTGGTACCCCAGAGGACGTGGTGAATCATCTCCGTCTTTCTCAGGATATCAGAGCCGATTCCCCTCCTCTGCGGGCGGTGATCCAAGGACCCATTACTTCGATTGGGAGAACGTTTGGCACCACTCAAAAGCATGCATTAGGTCAATTTAAAACTGAATCCGAATTGATCGTCGAGTTTGATGCGGCGCCGACTATTTTGGCTAATATAGAGGCGCTCCTCAAGCGAAATGTTAAAGTGGTATACAGTGGCTGGTCTGATAATTGCAATACTGATCTTTGTGAGAAAATTGAAAAACTTGGCGCGAAGGTGGTATTGTCCAATCCTAATGATGCGCCAGCGTTAGTGCGGGAAGGTAAAATGACAGGTGTGCTCTCAAAAAATAACAAGGCGAAGCAATATTATTCTCTCTTGAGAGGACTGCAAGCCGTCGAAGACGAATTATCACGAGCCATCGTTATTAAATTAAGATCCGATATCTCATTAGATTTTGACAAGTTGTTTACCGATATTGCCTTTCACAAAGAGAAGTTACGCTCAGGAAGCCTGCTCGTGCAGTATTTTAGACACTTTCATCGCTCTCCATTTCCGGCTCTGTGGCTTTCTGATTTTTGGTTTGCTGGGCGCGGCGATGTGCTCTATTCGTTGTCTGAAGATCTCTATACTCGGGCGTTGCATGAGAGAAGTTACAGCGAAAGCCCTCATCGAGATTTGGCCGTTGCTGCGGTGCGGTATTATTTTCCATATTTGCCCCCAATACGCGTAGGGCAAAAATCATGGAAAGTACTCTTACAGGATCTCTTTTTCAAGTTGCAAATTTTTTATATACTCTCTCTATCAAAAGCAATGGTAAATAGATTCTGTGCCGCCCTTTTAGAGCGAGAAATGAGACGCGTAGAAAAGAAGAGATTTCTTATCCCCGCATCGAAACATATCGAACATTCAATTATTTGGAGAGGGGACTCGTATGCGAATGCGCTGGAATCAGACTTTTATCAAGCGATAGAAAGAAGTTTTAAATTCGGTGATACGTAGAAATAAGGAAAGCCTTCCTCTGAGGATGTGACCTTCTTGATTCTATAAGGGCTTGTCCAAAAATACCCTTTCCAATTTCATCTCCTCTTCACGCCCTCTTTGCTCAGAAAAAATTTTCATCAGAGCTCGCGACGCTTCAGATTTTGTGCTGACACATCTGGTGTAAAGCTGAGCGAACGTGAGAAACGTTCTTTATTTCTAAGCCCTAAGGAGCCTGTCGCCGAACGCGATTTATCCCCCGAGCGGAGTCAAAGGGGTACCGAAATCCTTAGGAAACGAAGGCCTTCGACCTGCCTGCCGGCAGGCTCAGGGCATAAATACTATTTTTCTACAGTCTCATGAATACGGTTCGCACGCAGACCCTCCACTACCTCAAAGAGCTCTTCCACTACCACCGCGCTCTGTTTGCGGGGATCCTTGTCGTCAGTGTGCTTGCGGCGGCGCTCGAAGGGTTGGGATTAAATATCATCATTCCATTGTTGGAAGCGGGGGGAGGGGTGCGGGTGCCGTTTCCGATGAACGCTGTCGTCGAGCTTTTCGCCGAGCTTTCCTATCCCTCACGGATTCGAGCGGTTGCGTTGAGTTTAGTCGGCGTAACGCTCATCAAAAACAGCTTCCTCTATTTGGATCAGGTGCTCTCCCAGCGCCTCCAGCTCGTGGTGATGCAGTACTTTCGGCTCCTGGGGCTTCGGCAGCTCATGGAGGTGGACTTGGGCTACTTAAACCGCGAGCGGGTCGGTCATCTCCAGACGATCATGGTCATGCATATCTATAACATTGGGGTGATTGCGTTCTCGTTAGGCACTGCGGTCGGCAAGCTCTCTACCGCCATCTTTTTGCTTGCGATGTTACTGCTCGTCTTGGAAAATGACATTAATTGCGCTGGGGATTTGTTTGTCCGTCTCGGGTGTCCTTCGGCTGCTTTCTCGGGAAGCGAAGCGTCGAGGGCTCGGAGTCGTCCAGGCGGATACGAGACTCAATCAGTCGGTCTTGGAGCTTTTAAGCGGCATGAAGCTGATTCGCTTCTTTGATCGCCAACGAGATTTTTCCGAGCGGTTTACGCGGACCGTAGAGTGGTACAACGAGCAGATGGCATCCCTTTTTCGCGTGAAGGCGTTCGTGCAGCCGCTGATCGAGTTTCTTGGCGTGGTGAGTCTCGCCGGGATTCTCATCGCCGGCTCCTTTTTTGTTCTCCAAGAAGAAACCGCCGGCGCGGGTCTGGTCCTTGCTTTTGTCCTTATTAGTTTTCGTCTCCTCTCTCCCATGATCCATCTCAATCATGCGGTGACGGCGATTTCAGGGTATCTGCCGTACTATGCGGAAGTCTGCACCTTGCTCTCAAAATCAGACAAGCCGTTCCTCGCGAATGGGACGCGGCTTGCGGGGACGGTGTCGCAGGGGATTGAGTTTCGGGGGGTCACGTTTGCTTACTCCGCCGAGCGCGGCGTGGTGCTTGAGAATATCTCCCTCGTTATCCCAAATGGAGGGAAGCTCGGCATCGTCGGGTCCCTCCGGCAGCTGGAAGTCCACCCTCGTGGAGTTGCTCGTGCGCTTCTATGATCCCCAAGCAGGGGCAATTCTGGTGGACGGCGTGGACATATTCGGGAATTCGAATTGCACTCATGGCGGCGAAGAATCGCCGTCGTGAGTCAGGAGACGTTCTTATTTCATGACACGATTCGGGCGAATATTGCCTTCGCGAACCCCAAGGCAAGTGCGCAGCAGGTGAAGGTCGCCGCGGCTGCGGCGTACGCCGATGAGTTCATCGAACGCCTGCCCGAGGGCTACGAAACCCGCGTGGGGGAACATGGGGTGCTCCTTTCTGGAGGACAGCGGCAGCGTCTTGCCATCGCGCGCGCGATCCTTGCGGATCCAGAAATCCTCGTCTTTGACGAGGCGGCGTCGTCACTTGACGCCGCGTCCGAGCGGATCGTGCGCGCGGCGGTCGCCCGCGCCGGCAAAGGAAAAACCGTCCTCGTTATTTCCCACAACCTCTCGTCGGTCGAAGACGCGGATCGGCTTATCGTCATTGAGCGCGGGCGGATCGTTGAAGCAGGCGCGCATGAAGCGCTTCTTCGTCAGAAAGGAGCATATTATCGCTCCTATGCGCTGCAGTTCGGCAATGGAACTTCACCGGTGCCGCACCGGTCGGAGGAAACGCGCGTGCCCAGGTTTTAGTCGTTGTAGCTTTCGAGTTTGCTCGCGCGCACCGTGTCCAGGGTGCTGCAGTGGATGCCGCCCATAAAGTACGAGTGGCGGAAGGAGATGGGCACTGGGGTGATCCCATGCTGTTCTAAAAGCTTCATGAGCGGCACTTGGCGCTCGTCCACGACCGCGTGTTGCGGGTCAATGGAGAGGATGTTCATGCCGATCCAATCCGACGCAATCGAGTCCAGGCCGCTTTCAAAGCCAAGGAGTTTCAGTTTTTCGTAGATTGGTTTTCGGACCTCGCGGTGAAATTTCAGCGTGGATTCCGGAGTTGGCACAATGTCTTTGAAATAAATTTTCTCCCATTTCTGAAGCACCGGAGGGCAAATATCAGGGCTAACGCGAGTTTCGTTCAGTAACACCAGCCCGGGCCGTAACGCCAGGACCGTGGAGTCAATGTGGCTGGAGCGATAGATTTTATCGGTGGTGTGAACTCTATACTCCGGTCCCAACACGCTCTGGAGCCATTGCGCCCCGATCGCATTGCCGGAGCGTGAAACAAGATAAAGAAGATCGCGGCCAAGCCGGACAGTGTTTGCCGCTTCAAAGAGAATTTCGTCTTCCAGGAGTTTGATAAACTTTTGCCCATCCGGATACTGGTCCGTGCCGCCCGAATAGTAGGTGATCATATAGTCGCCTTTGAGGCGTGGTTTTGGCCCGGCGATCCAGCGAAACCCCTCTTTGAAGTATTGATACCAAATCGGGTAAAGCCCCATGGCTTCAAAGTAGCGATGTTTTTCTTGCGAGGGCGACTCCACGACGGTATTGCCAACGACAAGGTGCAGATCGCGCATGTTGTAGCAGTGATCTCCGGCAGCCGTCACCGTCGGCGTCATGTAGAGTTTGTTGATGTGCGAGACCTCGGGCCGGAACACTTTTACCCCAAACGATTCAAGCACCTTGGCCAGTCCATCAAGGTCTTCGTTGATTTCGTCAGTAAGCCACTGCGGGAACGCTTCACGAGCTAGTCCGTTTGCTTGGTCAAGCAGGTCTTGCGTCACCAGTCCGGGCGAGGTAAAAAGCAAAGACGCCTGCCCATCTCCACGGCCCACAATCATTTCTTTGAGCGCGTCCCACTCGTTATGACTGTTGATCTTCATAGGTATTTTTCGTTGAGCGAATAAGGCGCATAATATTTGAGTGATCTTCGCGCGCAAGTTCTAATGCATTCTTACTGAGCGGTTCGCCGGCCACTTTGGGAAACATATTGGCGCGAAAGCCGCACGCAATGCCAAGACCGCGAAGGATGTCCAACGTGGTATCACTGTAGGAGTTTGTCGGATGGGCCATTGCCACCGAGCGCATCCCTGAGATCCTTTCCAGGTGGACGATGTTGCGCTCGTACTCCTCTTGCTGGGAAGCAACCGGAAGCGTTGCCATGGTCGTGGGGTGGGAATAGGAATGAAGCCCGAGCACGTGTCCGTGTTTTTGAAGATGTTGAAGGTGCGCATTGGTCATCCAAAGATTTTTTGCAAGCGACTCAATGGAAGCTCCGTGCGCTGCTATCATTTCGTCCATGAGTTGTTCGTACACAGCGGACGGGAGCGCCTCATCTCGAAGAATGCGGAAGCGCACGTCGTTTACAGAGTATACGGGATAGCGGCGTTGGACTAAAGCGATGTCAGCTTTGGCAAGGGCGTGGTTTGCTTTTGCGTGAAACGGCGACTGCTGCACGCGGTCGAAGAATTCGCGATAAAAGATTTCAATATCAGAAAAATATTGGCAACGGAATGCGCGGTAGCATTCTAGTCGGCTTGGCACTCCTTCAAAAACACCGGAGTAGACAAACCAGAAGGCGGTGAGCTTATGATGTTCGAGCACCGGCAGGGCCACTTCCATTTGGCTTACGAGCGCGTCGTCAAAACTCAAGCAGAGATCTGTTTCACCCAGGCGGCCGAGTTGCAGTCGGCGTAACCACTCGTTTGGGGAAAGAATCCGTTCGATTCCGACAAACTCGAGAAGTTCCTCGAAGTCCTGGGCCGAGATTGATCCTTGAGAGCGTGGGAGCTGGTCGTTGTGGAAGTGGTGGAACATGATGCCATGGGCGCCAGGCGCGGGATACGCGGGAGGGCTCTTGGACATGGGCATATTTTACGGGAGGGGTCTCACACAGTCAAATGGTCGCCTTGACGGTCGGCGGCCGAACGCGTACGATAGCAGCATTGTGCATTGAGATTTACTTTCTTCTATGAACAACAATGCTTACACACACTTACAAATTCGCCCCCCTCGTTGGTATCTCTTTCGACAGCGCGTGAGGAAATTTTTTGGTGTCGTGATGTTGCGGCTGCCATTGCTCGCTCGACTGTTTCGCGGGGCCGGCCGTCGGCTGGCGTTTGTCGGAGCGCTTGGCAAAGAAGAGCAGGATCGTCGGCACTTCCTGCGACTGCTGCGTTTGGATAAAGAGGGTGCGCAAAATTTTGGCAGCGAGTACGGCTACGACGATGACCTCCATGAACTCAAAGTGGCGATTGAGTACCAGCAGCAGCTCAAACATCCGGATTTTGAACTCCAGCCGTCCGAGTCCGCCGTACTCTATCGAGGGATCATTGAACACCTTGGCGCCTTGCTTCGCCAAGACCGAGACATCCGGGCAGTGGTGAACTTTGGGGCCGGATATGCCTACGTGGACAGTGAGCTTGCCCGAGCCAATCCGGCAGTAACCTTTATCGGTATTGATCGCTCGAAGTTTACCAAGTTGTTAAACGATGAGACATTTTCCGGTCTTAAGAACGCAGAGTTTGTTGCCGGTGATATTTTTTCCTTACTGAACAGCAGGCGGTTTGACGGGGGAGTGTTCTTTCATACCCGGACTATGCTCATGCTGCCCCCATCGTTTGTCGCGGCGCTCTATCGGGCCGCAGCGGCCGCCGGCTTCCGCTACATTGTCGGCTTTGAGCAGTTTGGTATCAGCCGCGAGACGTTTCAACCCTACCAGTTTTCAGACAATCCCCAGCCCAGCGTCCAATATCGCCATTACATGTACACGCACAACTACCCGGCAATCCTTCGCGCCACCGGTTTTACTCCGACCTCCACTGAATTGCTCAAAACCCGCCATCCGCATCCGGACTACCGGGTCTTGCGTTTCGTGGCAAAACGAGAGCGGTAGAGGTTTTCGGTGCGGGCTTCGGATTTTTGGCAGTTGTAATTTTTCCGCACGTACGGAAAAATTGCAACTCTTGTGCGGCAAAACATATGCGAATTCTGCTTGTGGGTTTGGGGTCAATTGGGCTTCGACATCTTCGATTGCTTCAAGAGCGCGAGCCCGTCGCCTCGTTGGCAGTGGTTTCCGCTCGGGAGCTGCCGCAGGAGTTTTCCAATCTCACGCGTTTTCCCACACTCACGCAGGCGGTTCAATGGGAGCCCACGCTCACGTTGGTCACGAATCCCGCGCCCAAGCACGTAGAGACCGCGTTGGAGTTTGGCAGATGCGGCTCGCACCTGTTTATTGAAAAGCCTCTGTCCAATACGCTTTCAGGCGTGGATGAATTGCTGGCGCTTTGTGCAAAAAAAAATCTCGTGTGCATGGTCGGGTATATGCTCCGATTTTTTGAGCCATTGGTGGTCATGAAGCAAGCGCTCGAGCAGGGAAAGGTGGGGAAAGTTTTTTCGATCTCCGCTTCGGTCGGACAATACCTCCCGGATTGGCGTGCCGGTCGGGACTATCGCCAGACCGTCAGCGCAACAGAGGCCTTGGGCGGAGGAGTGTTGCTTGAACTCTCCCACGAGCTCGACTATGTCCGTTGGCTTTTGGGCGAGATCGAAAGTGTACGCGCCACGACCGCGCGCGTGAGTGACTTGGAAATTGATGTCGAGGATAGCGCCGAAATTACGCTGACCTTTGCCAATGGGGCAGTAGGCCAAATTCATCTGGATATGCTTGATCGCGCAGCGCATCGCGATTGTAGAATTGTGGGTTCTGCCGGCACATTGCTTTGGCAAAGCGAGCAAGGGCATCGCGTGCAATTGCGAAGTACTGAAAACTCCGACTGGGTGGATCTGCGCGCTGCTGGAGCAATTGATCCAGACCGAATGTATCGAGCTCAACTTGATCACCTTTTTGCTTGCATTGAAGGCAAACAGCAGCCAATGGTTTCAGGCGAAGTCGGCCGTCGGGTTCTCGAACTGGTCCTTGCCGCCAAACAATCTGGCGAAACCCACGCGCGACAAAATGTTTAGAGATCGAATCTCTAAACATTTCACGTTTTCGTAATATTCGTAGCTATTGTGTAGTTTTGTAACGCTATGCCCTTCATGTTGGGAGCGATTTTTGCCCGAGGCGGTTCCAAAGGCATCCCGCAGAAAAACATTGCGTTGCTTGCCGGCAAGCCCTTGTTGGCGTATGCGATTGAGGTGGGCAAACAGGTCCGTGGCGTAAGCCAGCTCATTGTCTCAACCGATGACGAGCGCATTGCAGCAGTGGCGCAAGAACACGGCGCGGACGTGCCATTCATGCGACCTGCCGAACTTGCTGCGGATAACGCCCCCGAGATTCTTTCCTGGAAGCACGCCATTGAGACAATCGAGCAGCAGGCAGGAGCCAGCGTGGACGTTTTGCTCTCGATTCCTGCAACGTCTCCGCTTCGCGCGGTCCAGGACGTTCAAGCCTGTTTGGATCTTTTACTTTCCAGCGACGCAGATATGGTCATCACCGTCACCGAGACCACTCGCCATCCCTCGTTTAACATGGTTGTTTTGGATCAGGAGAAGAATGCACGGTTGGTGGTGCCGCCGGCATCAGCGATTGCGCGCAGGCAAGACGCCCCAAAGATCTATGACATGACCACGGTCTGCTATGCCGCGCGCGGCTCCTATATCAAAACCGCGCGTTTTCTCATGGAAGGAAAAATCAAAGCCGTGGTGGTGCCAAACCAACGCGCGATGGATATTGATACTCCGCTGGACCTCGCAATTGCCGAGTGTTTGCTGCAACAATTGAAACAAAAGCTATGAAGGATCAGGAAATACCGTTTCCGCCACCGGAGCATCTTTCCGCTCGCGCGCATGTTTCGAACATTTCGGACTACCGCGCGCTCTACGATGCTTCAATACGCGATCCCGAAGCGTTTTGGGCAAAAGAGGCCAGTCGGCTGAACTGGATAAAACCCTGGCAGCGGGTGCTTGACTGGAATTTCTCCGAACCCAAGATTGAGTGGTTTGTCGGCGGCAAGCTGAATGTGTCCGAAAATTGTCTGGACCGCCACGTCGCCAGCGGGTACGCAGATGTGCCGGCGATTCTCTGGGAAGGCAATGAACCGGGGCAGGAGCGTCGCCTAACCTATGAGGAACTCTTGGCCGAAGTGAAACGCGCTGCGGCGCTGTTTCGGAGTTTTGCAGTGCGTCGAGGAGATCGCGTGGCGATTTATCTCCAGATGATTCCAGAGCTTCCCGTTGCCATGCTCGCATGTGCGCGCATTGGAGCCATTCACTCCGTGGTCTTTGGCGCGTTTTCTGCAGAAGCGCTTGCGAGCCGGATCAACGATGCCGGTGCCACCCTGCTTATTACCCAAGACACCGGAGTGCGCGCAGCCAAAAATGATATTCCGATGAAAGCGAATGCAGACCGAGCGTTGGAGTCCTGTCCGTCGATTCAAAACGTGCTGGTTGTCCGTCGCACCGGGCAGCCAGTACCGATGAAGTCCGGTCGGGACTCCTGGTGGCACACCCAACCTTCTTCAAGCGACTCGGCGTTGGAGGCACCCGAGCCAATGGATGCCGAGGATCCGCTCTTTACGCTCTACACCAGCGGCTCAACTGGAAAGCCCAAAGGCGTGGTTCACACCACCGGAGGGTACCTCGTCTATGCCGCCGCTACCCACGAGCGTGTGTTTGATTATCACCCAGCAGACGTGTACTGGTGCACCGCAGACATCGGTTGGATCACTGGACACACCTACAGCATTTACGGGCCCTTGGCAAATCGCGCGACCGTGCTGCTGTTTGAAGGCGTACCGTCATTTCCGGACTTTGGACGCTATTGGCAGGTCATTGAAAAATATCGCGTGAATACGTTTTATACAGCTCCGACTGCGCTGCGTGCGCTCATGAAAGAAGGGGATGCGTGGCCAGCAAGCTATGACCTTTCCTGTCTTCGGATTCTCGGCACTGTTGGCGAACCGATCAAAGCCCCGGAATGGCATTGGTATTTTGATCGGATCGGAGGTCGGCGCTGTCCTATTGTGGATACGTGGTGGCAGACCGAGACCGGCGGCATCTGCATTTCTCCGCTTCCCGCGGCCACGCCCACGAAGCCGGGCTCTGCGACATTGCCCCTGCCCGGGATTCGGCCGGTCGTGCTGGATGAGCGGGGTAACATTTTAGAAGGAGAGGAGGAAGGCAACCTCTGTATTGCATTCCCATGGCCAGGAATGGCGCGCACCCTCTGGGGAGATCACGAAAGATTCAAACAGACCTACTTTAGTCGTTTCCCGGGCTTCTATACCACGGGCGACGGCTGCCGCCGAGATAGAGACGGCTACTACTGGATTACCGGGCGCGTGGATGATATGCTCACGGTCTCCGGGCACACCATGGGCACGGCCGAAATCGAAGGCGCTATTGGCAGGCATCCGGCCGTGGCAGAAGCCGCGGTGGTCGGAGTTGCCGATGAAGTTACGGGAGAGCACATTGTGGCATTCGTGACCTTGCGGACTGGGGCAGAGGCGCCTGGCGATATCGCCCAGCAAATTGGTGAAACGGTCCGCTCTGTCATTGGCCCGCATGCCGTGCCGAAATTTATCCAGCTCGCTCCAGCGCTGCCAAAGACGCGCTCCGGAAAAATCATGCGTCGCCTTTTGCGCCTGATCGCGTCGGGAAATCCCGGGGCGTTTGGAGATACTTCAACGCTCGCTGACGCAACAGTGCTCGAGCTACTCCGTCAAGGCCAGCGGCTTGCTGTCCGCGCCTAAAGAGTGTTTTTTACGCCTATGCGTTTAATTCGTGAACTCATGGATCTTTCTGGGCGCGTCGCTCTTATTACCGGCGGGGCAGGCCATATTGGCTCAACCATTGCCGATGCGTTTGCAGAGCTTGGAGCCGCAGTTGCAATCCTTGATCGAGAAGAGTCACAGTGCCGCGCGGTCTGCGACAAGCTTCGCAGTGAGCGGAACGTGCCGACGCTTTCTGTTGCGGTTGATCTTACAGACGAGGTTGCGCTTCGATTCGTACCCGAGCGCGTCGTTTCCGAATTAGGAAGGTTGGATATTTTGGTGCATTGCGCCGCGCTTGTCGGGGTTTCTCAACTTGAAGGTTGGGCAGTGCCGTTTTCTCAGCAGTCCGCAGACACGTGGCGCACGGCGTTGGAAGTGAATCTCACGAGTGTTTTTGTGTTAAGCCAAGCCGCTGTACCGGCATTGAAATCCTCTGGGCACGGCTCGATCATCACCATCGGGTCACTGTATGCGGTTGTCGGTCCAGACATGGGGTTATATGAAGGTACCACGCTCGGCAATCCTGCAGCATACGCTGCAAGCAAGGGCGGCATTGTGCAGTTCACTCGCTATCTTGCGACCGTGCTTGCTCCAGCAATTCGAGTGAATTGCATTAGTCCCGGGGGCGTGATGCGCGGCCACACCGATCCCTTTCTCTCCCGTTATCTCAAGCGCACTCCCATGGGGAGAATGGCCACCGAGGAAGATCTTAAAGGTGCTGCAGTGTATCTTGCCAGTGACCTCTCAAGTTACGTCACTGGAGTAAACCTCATGGTGGATGGCGGATTTACCGCGTGGTAGTGTTATTGCCGATATGATTTCCATCGCCGGGCATCGAATCGGACCGGGAAATTCCTGCTTTATCATTGCTGAAGCCGGGGTGAATCATAACGGGAACCTCGACACTGCGTTAAAACTCGTGGATGCGGCCAAGGAGGCCGGAGCAGACGCAGTAAAATTTCAGACCTTTACGGCCGAAGCACTTGCCACCATTCACGCCGACACTGCCGACTACCATAAAAAAAATACCGGAAAAGTGGAATTGCAATTTGCGGTCCTGAAACGCCTGGAGTTGCCGCGCGAGTTTTACCCGAAAATTATGGCGCACTGCAGCGCGCGCGACATTCTCTTTCTCTCCACCCCATTTTCCATTCCCGATGCGGATTTTCTAGAGACCCTGCGTATTGCCGCATATAAAATTCCATCCGGGGAGATTACCAACCTTCCCTATCTTCGGCATATTGGCAAGAAAGGCAAACCCATGATTGTCTCAACCGGCATGGCAGACCTTGTCGAGACCAAAGCCGCCGTCCAAGTGATCCAATCGCAGGGCAATCAGGAGATTGTCGTGCTTCACAGCACCTCGAATTACCCCCCGAGTTATGAGGGTCTTAATCTCAACGTCATCACCACGCTCCAACAAGAGTTTGCGCCAGAAGGAATTCCTGTCGGCTACTCGGATAATGGCAGTAAAGGCATCATTGCCGAGGTGGCGGCAGTGGCGCTTGGCGCTTCGGTTATTGAAAAACATTTCACCCTTGATCGAGGTATGGAAGGCCCAGATCACCTGGCATCATTAGAGCCGGCAGAATTAAAAACAATGGTCCGGGCCGTTCGGGATACCGAGGTTGTTCTCGGGAGCGCCGACAAGCGCTGCACCCCGGAAGAAGAACCCATAAAGCGCATTGCACGAAAGAGCATTGTGGCCAGACGCGATATTGCCAAAGGGGAGCGGTTTATGGAAGAGAACATCACCACCAAACGCCCAGAGGGCGGCCTCTCGCCCATGCTTTGGGATAGCGTGGTTGGAAAGATCGCTTCCCGAGATTTTGTCGCTGACGACTTTATTGTCGTATGAGGACCATCGCAGCAGTCACCGGCGGACGCTGGGATTGGAGCTTGCTGTTGCCGGTGATCAATGCGCTGCGAGCACAACGCGACCTTGGCGTGCTTCTTTACGCAACCGGAGGGCACACGTCAGAGAAGTTTGGGAAAAGTTTCCAAGCCATTCAGGAAGCCGGTTGGCAGATCCATGCTGAAATTCCCTGTCCGGACGGGGACTCTCCAGTCGCGGTTGCCGAAGCTATGGGAACAGTCACGGCAAAGGTTTCTGCCCAGCTTTCTCAAGATCGTCCAGATCTCGTTTTGCTCATTGGCGATCGTTTTGAAATCCACGCGGCGGGCGTTGCCGCAGTGCCGCTTCGGATCCCCATTGCGCATGTTCATGGCGGAGACCTCACGTTTGGCGCCATTGACGAACAGTTCCGACATTCGCTTACCAAGCTTGCGGCCTTGCACTTTCCGACGACTGCTGACGCGGCAGCGCGGATAGTGCAGATGGGCGAAGAACCGTGGAGAATCAAAACCGCAGGCGCGCCGGCGCTGGATGGAATACGCACGATCAAGTTGCTGACCAAATCCGAACTTCAAGAGCGCTATGGCGTAAACCTTACGACTCCGGTGGTGCTGGTTGCGATTCATCCGGTCACAAGCAACCAGCAGGAGACGAGCGCGCTTCTTGCCGCAACCATGGCTGCGCTCAAACATTTTCCAAATCTCGCTATTGTTTTTTCCTATCCCAACAGCGACCCCGGGCATGAGCAAATCATCCAGGCCATTGAGCACTGCGTCAACGAAAGGCCAAAAACGAGCGTGGTCAAGAGTTTTGGCGCCCAGGGTTTCTGGAGTTTGTTTGGCCTCGTGGATGCCTTGGTTGGAAATTCTTCCAGTGGGATCATTGAGGCCGCGTCGTTTTCGCTTCCCGTGGTGAATATCGGCACTCGGCAAGATGGACGGATTCGCGCTGCCAACGTCATTGACGTCGCGGCGACCGAGCGCGCGGTAGTT
>Ga0213870_1000266_pt1 | contig 27468 bp, 28 predicted proteins | sample WICALVC2017_Meta_FD_160119 | JGI IMG/M metagenome (GOLD analysis project Ga0213870, IMG submission 160119) | Freshwater microbial communities from subterranean cave lake in Wind Cave National Park, South Dakota, United States - WICALVC2017 | ecosystem: Environmental > Aquatic > Deep subsurface >... | reverse complement strand
TCTCGGTAAACTCGAGATAAACTCCAGCGAGAAGTCTTTCGACCCTGAGCTCAAGACCGAAGGGTTTTCAATGGTTTTAGTTCTCGGCTTGCAGCCTCGAACAATAATTTTTGTGTCGGAAGAGTGAGGGGTGTAATTATATATTCAAGAAGCTTATTCCAGAAGTTTTGCTTTTGTGTATTTTTTAAAATCTTTATCAAAACTAAAAACTTTCTCTATTTTGTAATGATCGATAATCGCGAATGAATAGCAATCTACCCAACTCACATCTTTATCTTTGATATCTTGGAAAATCTTAAAAGCCTTCTTTCTCAACTCACTATTTTCAGCCACAATCGTAGTCTTGCTCTCAAAAATACCCTTTACAAAATCTATCGAAGCCTTCCTATTATATCTCATACTTCCTACAGTAAGTACTTCGCCTAATACCGCATATGAAGTGATTGTATGGTTTTCTTGAGTTAAAAAACTCGATAATTCTAATGCTTTCTTATGATTACTATCATCTGGATTTAAAATACCAATATATGCTGAAGCATCTATAAAAATCATTTTTTATCTTTCCAAAGATAACCAAACTTAGGAGATTTTGGGCCATACAAATATTCTTTATAATTAGTAGAAAGATTTTTATCTTTAAAACTACTTTTGTACTTCTTCGCTTTTTTTGGCCATTCCAACAGTACGTCTGCCGCGCTTTTTCGCTTTGGTTTGCCTTTAAGATATGCCTTTATCGCCTTTCTTGCAACAGCAGCCATCGGAACCCCCTTTTGATTGGCTTCAATCTCAAGATGTCTTCTGTCCTCATCTGGTAATCTCAAAACAATAGGCTGCATCATATAAAATAAGTATACCGAATACGTATTCGCTTTGTCAAGCAGCATTTACTTCCCCACAATTACCAACGCGTCTGCTGAAGATGTAGCGGTAAGATCGGCAGAAGCAGTACCAACTGTATAGCTTGACCCTAAATCTTTTTGAAGAAGAGATAGGAAATTACTCTTACTACTTTTTACTTGTACTGTCACGTTGGTGTAATCATAATTATCTGCATTTCCAGTTGAACTAATTACATACCCTAACTCTTTTAAGGCATCCGCTGCTTTTTTAGCTGCTCCTACTACTCCACTTCCATTTTGCACTTCAATTGTTAGCTTGCTTCTATCAAGACCGCTTTGTTTGTCAACCGGATTTACAGTTGTTTTTGGCGTTGAGGTTGGAGACAGAACAGTCGTTGGTTTTGCAGTCGGACTTGCCTCTAATGTTGGTGCTTCAGTTGGTAATTGAAATTTCGTTGGGGTGGGAGTTGAAGCTTCCTCTTTTTGGCTTTTTAAACCTAAAAACTGCCATGCTCCAAATGCTCCTACAATAATAAGAATGCTGACAATAAAAAAAATTAGAAACTTAGAGCGCTTAGGTTGCTTATCTAAAACGCTTGATTGCAATGTAGTCTCTTCCATGTAATCTTATTACTATAAGCATACCATATACTTATGACCTTATGCAATAGATGAAAATTATTTGCTATAATCAATATACATCTATAGTTATTATGAAAAAATTTCTAACTCTTCTTTTTTTATTTATATTCTCAATGTTTGGAATTATTTTTGCCAAAGTTTCTATTGCTCAAGGCGAAAATTGCTCCAACCTATCATCTCTTAATTTAGGAGGTATAGAAAGATGTCTTTCCGATATTCAAAAAGCGTATGATTCGTCTGTTAAGGCAACAAAACCTTTAGAGTCCCAGTTAGACAGCATGCAAGCGCAAATAAATGGAATAAAAGATAGGGTCGCCGCAATTGAAGAAGACTTAGCTGTTAAGAAAAAAAACATAGATGACGGATATGCAAATCTAGCTAAACAACAAACTATCCTTAATACAACCATAAGAGATTTTTACATAAAAGGCTACCATAACTCTCCCCTTTTGATATTTTTATCTCTCCCTTCCTACTCCCACATAATGCAAATCTTGGCTTACCAAGAAGCAGCAACCGATCAAGATAAAGCAATTATCACCAATATCGCTCTGTCTATTCGCGATTTAGAAACTAAGAAAAATACTCTTGAGAACGAGCAAATAAGATTAGCTGTTATCAAAACCGATCTTGACAATAAGTCAGCCGAACTGGACAAAATAATCAGCGGAGCAAAAGCATATCAAGGGATTTTATCGGGTCAAATTGCTCAGCTTTCAGCAAGACAACAGGAAATTTTATCAGCCAAGTCTGGTACCTTTACCACCTCGGTTGGAGATGTTCCTTTAGCTGATGATCCCAATGCCTCACCAAATTTCAATCCCGGGTTTTCTCCTGCTTTTGGGGCATTTTCTTTTGGTGCTTTTACGCATCGAAACGGAATGAGTCAATATGGAGCAAAAGGAAGAGCAGAAGGAGGACAATCTGCTGAACAAATCTTAGCTTTTTATTATCCAGGGGCAACGCTTAGTAAAAGCTACAATGCTCCTGCTACTATAAATGTCATAGGATACGGAACTCGCGCATTCGAGGATGAATATATGAAGCGTATTTACGAAATGCCCAATTCCTTTCCCAAGGAAGCACTAAAAGCCCAGGCGGTTGCAGCAAGATCCTTTGCAATAAGACAAAATGGTTCTATCTGCCCAACAGAAGCCTGCCAGGTATACAAAGATGCTAATAAAGGAGGCGCCTGGGAAGAGGCTGTAGGCGAAACAAAAGGTTGGGTATTGGAAGGTGGTCCTAATGCGCAGTACTCCTCAACTACAGGTGGATATAGTAATAATTCTTTCTGGGATACAACATCAAATACCAGAGACACATGGACACAGGGCGCTTACGAAAAACTAGGAGCCAGTCCATGGTTTTACAAGGGGTGGTATACACAAGGGTATCTCATCACATCTGCCAACTGTGGTCGTTCTCACCCATGGTTAAACCTTGAAGAAATATCAGATATTCTCAATACATACCTTATTCAAAACAAAAGCGGAGTTGACAACGGCCGTATTACGCCAATAACAACCAGTTGCTGGGGGGGCAATCCATATTCGATGGATGAGGTGAGAAATCTTGCCGAAAGTGTAGGTGGGGGTAAAGTAACGTCTATATCAGGAGTTTCCGTAAGTTATTCAAATGATGGCAAAACAGCCAATGTAACGTTTGGCACCAATAGAGGCGATATATCAATTTCAGGATCAGACTTTAAACAAATTTTCAATCTAAGAGCACCTGGATACATTTCTATAAAATCACCGTTGTATAATATAGAGAGGAAATAGCAAAAGAATGACTAATTCCTAATTTCTAATTACTAAACAAATCCCAATTGCAAAATGTCAAAATCTTTTAGAAATTAGGTCAATTAGAAATTAGAAATTTATTAATATGCCTGATATCTTTATTAGACCCAATGACACAAAAAAGGATGAGGAGCATGTCAATATGTTCTCAACTTTCTGTATAAATCCTATTGGTATATCTTTTGTCGAACAAGAGCCTGATGAGAAAATACTCCTTTTTTTGAGACGCCACTTTGTCACTAATGCCCCATGGATTTTTATAACCTTTATTCTAGTCCTAATTCCTGTATTTTTCTTCGTCTTTAGGCTAGATCTTCAACTACTACAAACCCTGAGTCTTCCAGGACGCTTCACTGTAATATTTATAATATTGTATTATCTGATGGTATTTTCGTATGCATTTGTAAATTTTATAACCTGGTTTTACAACGTACTTCTTGTTACCGAAAAAAGGGTTGTTGATATTGACTACTCAGATATAGTAATCCATAACATAGCATTTACCAAATTAACACATGTACAGGAAGTGAATTACACCCAGGCAGGCTTCATTCGTTCGTTTTTTAATTACGGCAATGTCTTTGTCCAAACCGCTGGGCCTGAAACCAACCTTGAAGGACTATCTGTGCCTCAGCCGCGAAGGGCTGCTCAAATTATAGCAAATCTAATTGGAAGGGAGGCTCATGCCGCTTGACTCATTAAGTTTATTAGACTCCCCTGAAGTTATTTTGTTTGTTAAAATAACCACACTTGTAATTCTAGCTATTTACATAATATTTACTTTTGTTATTCTTACTCAGGTAAAAGTAATGAATCGTATCTTCACTGAAATGTTTGCCTCAACAGTGCTTTTCTTTTTGGCTTTAGGAAATCTGATCTTTGCTCTTTCGCTTTTTTTAATAGCGCTTGTTATACTATAAAAATGACAGAGGTAAACCTTTCTTTCTCAAAGATTGTTTCTTTCCCAAAGCCTTCATCTTGGTCGCAAGCGTATAATGCCGGCAGACTATTTGCTGTTTTATCGCTAAAAAGCAACAACTCGAAAGAACAAGAGGAACTTGACTTACTAAGCCAGGTTGGAAGAGGCGTATTGGACAAGTTAGAAGAAGAATTTTTTACCATCGAAACCAAAAATCTTTCATCTATAAAGCAGGCTTTTGCGTTAGCTCTTCAAAATTTACCAGACGAAACTATATTTTCTTTTGCTGCGGCTGTTTTTGCCAACAATGTTTTGTATTTATTCGGGAGTGGTGAAGCTAAAGTATTTATAAAAAGAGGTGAAAAATTCGGCACAATTTTAGACTCGGAAAATTTAGATTCCAAATCTATAGCCTCATCATCAGGCCACCTTGAAGACAACGACTTAATAATACTTTCCACAAAGCCTTTCTTGGATATTATTGATCTTCCTTCTCTTTTCTCATCCCTAACAAGTTCTTCCCCCACTGAAATTGCCGAAGTTCTAACTCCCAAAGTACACGAAAAAGAAGAAGGCGCTGCGTCAGCATTTGTTATTAAATATATTAAGCTAGAGAAGATAGCGGAACAGTCAAGCTATTTAGAAGAAACAAAGGAAAAAACAGAAGAGACTGAAAAATCTAATAGATTTAGTCACTCAAAAAAGATTTATTTAACAGTTGCCGTTGCTATTTTAATTATTCTAATATCTAGCATATTTTTTGCAGTTGGGAAACAAAATGATACCAAGAATAGGGCCTTGTTTGAAAAGGTTTATCCAAACGCTCTAAAAAAGTACGAAGAGGGCAACAGCCTTTTGGATTTAAATAAAAACTTAGCAAGAAATAGTTTGTTTGCCTCAAAGGACTTACTAGAAGATAATAAAAATAAATTTAAAGAAAACTCAAAAGAACAAGAGCAAATACTAGATCTTCTTAAAAAAGTTGATGAGAGGCTAACAAAGTCAGAAAAAGATAGCCAAGAGGGTAGTTACTTCTTAAAAACTCAGATTGATAATCCAAATGTAGGATTTTTTGCCCAAGATGAGAATTACGTTTATATTCTGGATAATAGCGGCATTTCGTCTCTAGACAAAAAAACTGGCAAGACTAAAATTCTTATCAAAAACGACTCGTGGAAGACTCCTGCCGGAATTGCAGCATACCTTGGCAATATATATGTAATAGATAAAGGTTCAAATCAAATATTAAAATTTGTCGCTGAAGGAGACGGATATACAAAATCCAACTATTTCAGCGACTCGCCGCCAAATCTGTCAAATGCAATATCTTTGACAATTGATGGTTCAATCTGGATACTTTTCAAGGACGGTTCAATTCAAAAATTCATAAAAGGAACAAAAGACACGTTTAATGTTTCAGGTCTTAAAAGACCTTTGGCAAACCCCACAAAAATTTTTACATATAAAGACATAGATAATCTGTATATTCTCGACAACGGTAATTCCCGCGTTGTTATAATCGGAAAAGACGGTAAATATCGTTCTACATATAGCCTTGATGCCATCAAAAATGCAAAAGATTTTGAGGTTTTGGAATCCTCCAAAAAAATCTACGTCCTCTCGCAAAACAAGATTCACGAGATAGAAATAAAATAACTTTATTAGGTATTTTTCTTCCAAAGTACAGCACTACATAGCAGCATACTTTAGGCTAATAAATTATTTCTCATTGACAAAAAGCTAAGGTTGTGTATAATTATTGTGTATTCTTATGCAAACACAACGCATCAATATTAATTTACCTATTGATCTTATTAAGCAATTGCAAATAGCTGTTCCTTTTGGAAAACGTAGTCGTTTTATTACAAAAGCCCTGTCTGAAAAGTTGAGAAAAAAAAGGAATATAAAAAAAGAGCTTATAAAAAGTCTTAAAGCAAACCGTAAATTTGATGAAGCTGTTATGAAAGAATGGTCGGTAACCGAGGTGGAAGGATGGCCAGAATAAAAAGAGGGGATTTATGGACTGCGGATCTTCGTCCAGGACAAGGCTTTGAAGTTTCTAAAAAAAGGCCATGTCTAATTGTCTCTAATAATGCTGTTAACAACATATCTCCTACAGTCGTTATAATTCCATTGTCATCGCAGGCTTATAAAATCTTAGGGCCAGAAAGATTGTTTATCGCTAAGAAAGAAAGCAAACTCGCAAAAGACTCAGTCATTCTAGTAACACAGATAAGAGCAATTGACAAAACTCGACTGATAAAACTAATTGGTTCGGTCTCTAAAGCCAAACTAGAAGAAGTCGAAGGGGCGATAAAGCTTGTTTTGGATTTGGCTGATGAGAATTCATAAAATAATCTGTAGTTACTGGATTGGTTTAACGCATTGTATGGAATACTTTTGTCTGTAGATAACTGCAGTGTTGTCTTTGTATACTTCTTCCATTCCACTATCCTTAAGTTGTTTTATAAATTTCCCATAACCGTCGTCTTGTCTATTGAATAATCTTTCTAGGGTTTCTTGAAGCTTTTTAAGAAAAGGTGGAGCATTTTTCTTTTTTTCAATCGGCAAAAGAAACGTATCAATATTGTATTTAGTAAAAATATCCTTGGCCGGAATTTTACCTGCTAAAAATTTATTGTACTCCTCAAAAGCATAGTTACTTTCGGTACTTGGCGCAGATTTCCATCTCCAGCTTGGCATACGTCCGTCAATGAAAACTTTCTTTTCAGGCAACTTCCAAATTAAATACCCTCCCCAACCATAGGTAGAGAATAATTGTCCACATGATTTATAAACTGCAAGAAACTCTACTGCCTCTTTTGGATAGAAGGAGTGTTCTTGCAGGGATTTTGCTCCATCAAGATTCACCACTGACTCTACAAACACAACAAGTACCACGCCGATAGCAAGAATAGCATACGCCTTATTAAGCCGCACAACTCCGCCTTTATAAGACTTTGCTTCCTCAGAAAACCACGTCATAGCGCTTGTTGCCATAGGCAGTGCCAACAGCAACCAAAAAGGCATGTGCCGTATACTCGATAGCCCTGCGATTAGCATGATGGAATACAAGGCTAATTGTGATAAATAAAATTTTTTCCTATACCTTAGCATCAGAAGTACAGACAGCGACACAAATGTCCACAATGTAAAGTTGAGTGTAAAAATTGCAGGCCTCCACTCTGAAATATTCCACCGAAGCGATGTATCAGAAATCTGCATCCAAAGCTCCCACCACAAATGTATTCCGTAGGGATTAATAACCGTCGCGGCAAAACACAGTATTAAAACGATAATTTCTCCAAATAAAATTTTTCTTTGTTCCCATATATGTACTAGTGTCACGACAAATAATGTTACCACTCCTATTCCAAAACCACCGTGTAAATTTGCCCATAAAATAAAAAGCGGTGGCAACATAAATCGCCACTTTTGAGTTTTTTTGTGAAGCACTATAAAAAGCAGAATAGAAAAGAAAACCCATGCTATTGCCTGAGTTCTAACACCAACAAAGCTTAAAAGCGATCCTGCTACAAGCGCAAATGGCACAAAAGACCATTTTTTAATAGGAAATGGCAACTGTATAAGTATTGCTAACGTTGCAAGGAAGGAAAAACCAACCGCAAGGCCTTTTGTACCAACCAGCGGATACAGTTTTGCAATAACAACGTTTGTTAACCATTCATGGTCAACAAATGGATAGCTTGGCATTGTATAGGAGAATGGATCTGTTTTAGGAATTCCGGTTTTTTGTATAATTTCTCCCATCCGAAGATGCCAACCAAAATCAGGATCAAGAAGTATTACTCCCCTTATCCAAAACGCGACAATACAAAGTACAGAAAAAGGCAGAAAAACAAAAATAAAAAATCTACTTCTCATTAAAAGAACTATATTAGCATAGCTTATTGCAATTCTTCTTCACAACCGCGAAGAATATAGCTCTATTCTACCATTCTCGTATTGATAGACCTTTTTCTTACTAAGCTGAAAAACTCGACCGAATTTCTGCAGATACTCAGATGTCAATTCCTTATCAGTTTCGCTAAATTCTACTATCATAAACAAGGTCTTTTTAAGCTTATCTTTGTTTAAGGCTTTATGACGTTTAACATCTTCTGCTGAGTTTTCGTTAAAGTAATCTAATAAAAAAAATGGTTGGTAATACCTATCAGGAGCCTCTTTATTAAAAGTAAAGTAAAACTGAGGATAATAGGGAACAACCACAAGATATTCTGCCCTAGAGACCTCTGGAATAGAAGGAGGCATAAAAGATTGCCTCGATGCTACTGCATACATTGCATAGCTACCCACAACAAATACCATAACAATTACAAGTATAGGGAGGATATTAGGTACTCTCTTGTGAAAAAAAGAAAATGCAATAAATGTAACTAGCATAAATTGAAGAAAATGGTGTGGATAAAATATTCCTCCTGGATTGGTTGCTAGTATAGAGCTTATGTATAAGGTTGCTATCAGTAGAGACTTGTTCTTATCTTTTGAGAAAAAGGTAGCTATGAATACAAAAAAGGTTACATATAGAAATATGAGTATTATACGCGTCTCTAAAAATGAGACATTGATTAAACTAAATAATCGCAAATCAGCAGTTGCTCTAGCGTATTGTATATTAAAGACAACAGTGTTGTAGATAAAATCACGCATTGATCCAGTAATAGTAAAAAATAGAGCTGTAGGAATAATACAAATCATTATTCCTTTTCCAAAGGATAGCAAAGGGGTGATTTTGTGTTTCCTAACCAGAGAAATGATTGGGAAAATAATAATAAAAAATAAAAAAGAAACCCTAGTTAAAACACTCAACGCGAACAAGAAACCAGACAAAACATGCTTTCTTCGCTCGTATTTCCATAAAGAAAGTATAAGAAACATCATCCCCAGTTGTTCTGAATATACTCCTCCTGTGAACGAACTGATAGAAAAACTTTTATATAATAAAACAGAGAAGAGAATCAATACTGCACTAGGTATCGTTAGTTTTTTTTGCAGATCATATCTATGCATAAGGAGTCTAAAGAGATAATAGATTGAGATAGCATCAAGTATCCCATTGCCAACCACCAAAGCAAGATTGTAATTAGTCCCAAACAAAAAATAAAGGAGAGCAAAAAAGAGATATAAGACTGGGCCTTTGTTGCTTGTAAAATCACGAAACATATCTTGCCCATCAATAATTCCCCTTCCCACGTAATAGTAAGAGAAAAAATCTGGATCTATGTTCCCGATCAGAAGAAGCCCTGCGACAGCAAAACTTAAGAAGGTTATTATTGAAAAAAGTATCTTATTAGATATCATGTCTTTGGTATGATTTGTATGATATTATACTCAAAGACCATGAACTTGCATATATTCTTTTACCAGATAGACCCAAAAAGTGGCGAATCAAACAACCAATATAGACTTTTTTAAGTTAACTCAAGTATTATGAAGGCATGAAGATAACCAATAAACGAGCATTTTATGATTACCAACTTTTAGAACGAATTGAAGCTGGAATTAATTTAAATGGCGCAGAGGTTAAAGCTGTAAGGCTTGGCCATGCAGATTTAACAGGAAGTCATGTACGGATTATGGGAAGCGAGGCATATCTTATAAATGCAAAAATATTCCCCTATGAATACGCAAGACCAGAAGGATTTGATGAGAAACGTACCAGAAAACTTCTTCTTCATAAGAAGGAAATTATTGCTCTCAAATCCAAAACAGAAGGCCAAAATTTAGCCCTTGTTCCTGTTTCTTTATATACAACTAAAAGTTTTATAAAACTAGAAATTGCCTTAGGAAAAGGCAAGAAACAATACGACAAAAAAGAAGCGATCAAGAAAAAAGATATTCAAAGAGAGGAAGAATTGGAGTTAAGTGATGTAAATTAGATACTTATTTATTCTTTTCGAAGTAATGTTTTAATTGTTTTTTTATGAATCGCCAACCAACACCACTTTTTAAAAACCTTTCCCTGCCATCTGCGTCTTTCCTTTCAAGATATGCTTCATAGTAGATTAGTTTCCATGGAACTTTAGATTTAGTTGAGGTAACTTGTTTTTTGTTATGCTTGACAAATCTTGCTTTTAAATCAGAAGAATAACCAATATAGAGACTTTTGTCTTTTTCGCTTTGGAGAATGTAAACGTAAAACACGAGATTATTATAGCAAGAAGTGGCACGTAAAATCCGCCAGTTGGCGGATCACGTGCCTGCCGTAAAGTCGCCATCAAAAAAGCCCTTCTTTTAACCAAATTGCAAGTTGTTTTAGTGCTTACCACGTAAAATTTCATCTACGTGGCTTGCAACGCGTGGCCCGAAGGGCTTTACGTTGTGGAGATGTCCGAGAGTGACTCGGAGTCCAAGAAATTACATTAAAAACTTCTACAAGCTTAGTTGATTATTTTGAGTCGCGCTATTTTCTCTAATCAACAAGAATTAATAACACCAAGGTTTATAAATTCGATAAGGACAAAAACCAACTTTCCTTACTATTTCTCAACTGTGTTTCTGCTTATAAAATCCCGTTGAGAAAAGACTTTATAAACAAGACTTAAGCTTGGGCAAATGCCAAAGCTGGCTGTCTAACACCAAAGAGTTGCGCAAGAATTGAATCTCGCTCTCTCTTTAATGCTGCAATGCGGTTTTCACCAGCATTTATATTTTGATCGAATTTTACGACTTTCAATCATTGTCGGCTTGCTGTTTTTTAAAGTGCATTCTCGTCGATGCAATGCATCCCCAAGAACAGTATTGTATCTAAATTTTCCCATAAAGTCAAGGCCACAAATAGCCTCAAACTAGCTTTGCTTTTTGGAATAAAGGGTTAATTTAATCCCTCGCCAGGGCTATTCCCCAAACTTTCTTTGCTCCTTTTCTTTTAAGAGCATTTGCTGCTTCAAGAAGCGTTGAGCCAGTAGTAAGAACGTCGTCAATTAAAAAGATATTAGCCTCGCCCGCCGAAGCCGATGAGCCAGAGGCGGGGATAACTGAAAATGCGCCGGAAACATTGGTTCTTCGCTTTTCTCGATCAAGCCCAACCTGAGATGAAGTATTTTTCACCCTTACTAACATATCAATCATTGAAATATTAAGTTTTTTTGAAAGCCCTTTTGCTAACAATTGCGCTTGATTATATCCTCTTTTTCGCAATTTGGATTTATACAGCGGAATTGGGACAAGCACAATTGCTTCATTGTTCAATTGTTCTATTGTTCTAAAGAATAACTCTTTCTGAATAAGGCCTTCGTAAAAAAGACCGACCAAAATAGTCTGAAGATCCGCAACAAAAGGTTTGTACTTGAATTGGTAGATAAGTCTTTTAACAATTCCTTTATAAGAAATGCTAGTAAATGCGCCATCAATACTATAACGGGTTTTACAAAAAGGGTGCGTTAACCCATCGATTGAACCTCGATTACAGACCAAACATATTTCGTATGGATTAAAGGAGATGGTTGAAAAACAATCAGCGCAGATATAATCGCCTAATTTTTTGCAAGAAACACAGTGTTTTGGAAAAATAAAATCAAGAATGCCCACAAGATGAGTGTAGCAAAAAAAGTGCGGAGGGTATGGGAGTCGAACCCATTCTGGACTTTCGCCCAGCAAGTTTAGCAAACTTGTCTCGTGACCGTCTGAGTCACCCTCCGTCGTCGTTATTATATACTGATTTTACCATCTTGACAAGTATGACAAAATACGTTAGAATCGTCATACTATGCAGCAAATAATACAATACGCTCCCGGAAATAAATATTCTAAAAAGACCGTTAAAAAAACATATAGCGCAACCATTGGTAGTAAATATCAAATGGTTATCCCAAAGGAGATTCGTAGAGAGATAGATATAAGACCTGGTGATAAATTGTATCTAGATGCTGCTGATAAGCATACCATATATCTAATAGTTCCCCAAAAGAACTGGGCAGATCAAAATTATGGTGCCCTAAAAAAATATTGGAAGGGAATTAACATGATTGAAGAGGTTGAAAAAATTCGTAATGAATCAGAGCCTTAAGTTAATTGCCCTTGATACCAATGTTTTTATTTACTATTTTGAAAGTGATGAAACTTTTGGGAAAAATGCTAAATTAATATTTGACCAACTTACAGCAAATAAATTAAGAGGTGTTACCAATATTACTGCTTTAGCAGAACTACTATCTTCCCCCAAATTAAATAAAAGGGCTGTTAAAGAAACAAAAAATCTTTTTTTATCTGTTCCTAACCTTGAAATTTATCAAGTGGATGAAAATATTGCTATAGAAAGCGCACAAATCAGAAGAAAATATGGTTTTAGACTATTGGACGCAATTCAGTTAGCAACAGCTCAACTAGCAAAAGCCCATGTTTTTATCAGCAACGATGAAAGATTGAAGAAATTTAAACCCCTCAAAGTTCTCCTTATCACCGAGGCATAGTCATTTGTAGATCAAGGGTTTATTTGCTATACTCAGATTCGTGGAGAGGTCGCATAGCGGACTAGTGCAGCAGTTTTGAAAACTGCCGTGGCAGCAATGTCACCGTGAGTTCGAATCTCACCCTCTCCGCTTTCACCTCGCCGTAGTTTTAACGAAGGCGGGCAGAGCTTAATGTTCTTTTTGTCTTCAAATCGCTTTACTAACATCCTAGGCGAGGTTTCAGCGAGATAAATCCGCCTTCGCCTCGCTGAAGTCCTGCAATGCAGGACGAAAGCGGGCTTCATCAATAATTCAGCTCGGCTACGGCGAGACGAAGTCCGCCTTTATTCTCTACATTGACTTATTGATCCTTTATATTATAAAGTAAATACATGGAAGATCATAAAGGTTTACCTCCTGAATCACCTAAAGATGCACATCCTTCATCTCACGAAGTTAAAACGCTTCTTTCCTGGACTTCTGCTGGCAGACCATTTAGAAAGAGAAGTAAACAATATTATTTAACTAGCCTTTTAATTACACTTCTTGTTGAGATAATTCTTTTTCTTTTTTCGCAGTATATGCTGATGATTGTTGTCCTTTCCCTAGTCTTTGTAGCGTTTGCCCTAGCCACGGTACCACCTCGTGATTTTAAATATAGAATAAGCACAGAGGGGATTACTATCGAAGATCATTTTTTCCTTTGGCAAGAACTTTATGATTTTTATTTTAAAAAACGAGAAGGCGTTGAAGTCCTTCATATAAGAACTCACGCGCTTATCCCTGGAGAACTAACAATTACCTTAGGAGATGTAAGCCGCGATCATATAAAATCAGTGCTTCTCCCTTACCTTCCCTATAGAGAAGTTATTAGACCAACTTTTATGGAAAAATCAGGGGATTGGCTTTCCCGCACTTTCCCTCTGGAGAAACCCCAGCCTCCCGCCAACAAAGTTGCTTCATAGTCTCCAATAAGATAAAATAAGAAAGAAACTATTGCTAAATTTTTCCATTGCTTCATTGCTAGGGTAAATCATTAATTAAAAACAAACAATGTAGCAATATAACAATGAAACAATGCTAACTTTGTCCTCGTAGCTTAATGGATAGAGCATTGGGTTGCGGACCCAACGATTGGGAGTTCGAGTCTCCCCGAGGACACAACAATAAATTAAAAATTGCAAAATGCAAAATTAAAAATTGCATGGAGGGTTCGCATAGAGGACAATTGCACGAGTTTCGAAAACTCGAGGGAGCAATCCCTACACAGGTTCGAATCCTGTACCCTCCGCCATAACTAGACGATAGAATATAGAATGTAGAAGATGGAATTTTGAATGTAGAAGTTAGAAGATAGATTTCCAACTTCAATTTTCTATCATCAAAGTTCTACTTTCTATCTTCTACCATCTATCGTCTAGCAATGTCCTCGTAGTTCAATTGGATAGAGCGTCAGGTTCCGAGACGTAAAATTGCAAAGCAAATCACGTCTCTAAAACGTTTGTCTCTGTAGTTCAATGGATAGAACTTTGGGTTCCGGACCCAATGATTGGAGGTTCGAGTCCTCCCAGAGACACAAGGAGACATTTACGTTTCGAACCTGAAGACTTGAGGGTTCGAGTCCCTCCGAGGACGCCATGTTTAGTTTACGTAAAAACTATCGCCCTTGTTGACCAGTAACTGTTTTTCCTGCTTCTGCAACGGCAGCAAGACCCAGAAGCCCCAATAGTTTTAGAAGTAGCATAAGTTTATTTTCTTTCTTCTTTTGATTTGGTTCTTTTGCTTCTGCCAAAGCCTTTAATAATAACGCAAGATCCTTTGCCGATACGTTCACTGTAGCTGAATCAAGTTTTTCTCTATTATTTTCAAGAAGAGCACTAAGTCTTTGCGCTACGTCTTCTAATCTTTGGTCTGTCGTAAGCTGTTCTGCCTGAGGCTCTGCTGCTTTTTCTGCTTGCAGATCTTTTTCTTGCTGATATGTAGACAGCGCTTCTTGCGAAAGTTTATTCGCGTCAAGTGGCTCTCCCCTGTCTTGTGCATTAGTCACAACCTCCCCCAGCTTTTGCTGATACAATGGATCGCTTTTGGTTTCTTCGGGCAACCCTTTTTCAACTTGATCCTTTGCCCAATTGTCATAGTACTCAGAAATAGATTGCTCAGTTATCTCAGCAATTTTGGCGCGATTAATCTCTCCACCCTGCTGTTTTACCTCATGATAATGCTCCCCTACTATTCTTATATACTCAGGGTCGCTGGCAAATTTTCCAGGAACTTTAGGAACCTCTTGTGTTGGAACCTGTGCTTCTGTTTCTACAACTAGTTTTTGTTCTGGGCCTGCTAGAGCTTGACCTAAGCCCTCTCCTCCAGCGCTAGCTGGTAGTGTTGTTAGAGACTCTGCTGTGGGAGCTTCTAAACCCTCGCCTATCCTCTCTGTTTGGGCACGCAATTCTTGCAATTCTCCTACCTTCTGTTCAAGAGCATCAACGGCACTTATCTCAGGACCAACTTCCGGCTGAGAAACAGAAGAAGCCTCAACTGTTGGTCCAACAGATGCCCCTGTTTCAGCTCGTGATGTCCCCCCTTCTCCTTCCATAAATTCCTCTTATCTTTATAATCAATCAATTTGCTACAAAAGTCAAGACGGACAATATTCTAAAAATTGATATTGACTAAAACTACATCAATTGATATGATTGTATCATATGAATCACACGGTTTCTGCTCTTGAGGTTAGAAAAAATTTAGGAGAGGTATTAAATAGAATTCTTTATAGAGGAGAGGAGATCATTGTTGAAAGAAAAGGTAAACCAGTTGCCAAAATTGTTCCAGTTAAGCAAACGATCGCCAAAGCCAGAAAAGTAAACATTGAAGATGCGGCTACAATAAGAAAAAGCTGGGCAAGATATCAAAATGAGATTGGAGAAGCACTGCATAATATTTCTAAATTGCCTAAAAACAAAAGGCCACTTCTTTTTAGATGAAAATAGTTGATGGCGATACAGTATCTAGAGAATGAGATTATTAATGGTAAGTTAAGCATTTCGGTAATTACTGCCATAGAGCTAATACAAGGCGCAGGGAATAAAATAGATCAAAGACGAGCTAAAGAATTAATCAAGAAGTTTAACATTGTGTATATTTCAAAAGAGATAAGCAAGAAAGCATTTTCTTTAATGTCTGTGCATCATTTAGCTTACTCCTTGGAAATGGCTGATTCGTTAATTGCTGCAAGCGCTATTTATTATAAAACAGAATTGGTGACTCGAAATATAAAAGATTATCGTTTCATTTCTGGACTGAATATAAAATCGCCATACTAAAAATATGAAATTTGAATTTTCAGCCGGCGGCATAGTCCTTCGGCAAGCTCAGGATTTCGGCTCAAAGCCTCAATTTTCAAAAAAAAGGATTGAGGTACTCGTTTGTCAGCATTCACAGCATCATGGGTGGGTGTTTCCGAAGGGACTTATTGATAAAAAGCAATCAGCAATCAGCAATCAGCAATCAGTTAAAGAAACGAAGGAAGAGGCGGCGTTAAGGGAAGTAAAGGAGGAAACAGGAATAAGTGGTAAAATAATAAAGCCGTTAACGCCTGTTACATATTGGTACGCTTTTAAAGGCGACCCTTCGACTGGCTCAGGGCAAGAAAAGATAAAAAAAACAGTCTATTATTTTTTAATGGAATATGTGTCTGGAGACACAAAAGATCATGATTTCGAGATGGAAAATGTTGAATGGCTAGCGATGGATGAGGCTGAGGGAAGGTTAACATACAAGTCGGATAAGGAAGTGTGGGAACAGGCCAAAGAGAAAATCCGAAATTTGAATATCGAAATCCGAAATGGTTCGGCAAGCTCACCATCCTGAGCATAGCCGAAGGACAAATCCAAATAACCAAAATCCTAATGCTCAAAACAGTTTTGATCATTTGAGAATTCGAATTTTGAACATTATTTCGAGTTTCGTGCTTCGTGCTTTGGATTTTAGCAGATGGTGGGGTCGCATAGTGGCCTAGTGCGATTGCTTGGAGAGCAGTTGTATTCGCAAGGATACCGCGAGTTCGAATCTCGCCCCCACCGCCTAGGTTTTAAATGCCTAAACTAAACGGTAATCAACTAAAGCAACTGGCAGATTTTACATCGAACTTAAGTCTTGTATTTTTTACAACAGTAGTCGCTCCCTGTGTTTTCAGAGATTGACAGGGTTAATCCATTTATGATAGTTTTAGGTATAGCACTAACAATAAGCTGTCTTGTTGGAAGTATGCGACTATTAAACAAGAGGTGATTATGATGTTAAATCTTGACTGGCTAAAAACGTTTTACTTAGTTGGTGCAATATTAATCCTTGCTATTGCTATTCTTGTTTATCCAACCCTAAAAGATCGCACAAGTTCAAAAAGAAAAACAGGAAAAAAATAATTATGAAATTTTCTGCCCCACTTAATTTTCAATTTGAAATTCGAAATTTTCAATCAAATCTAAATTTGAAATGTTTGAAAACTGAAAATTAATCCATTCGACAAGCTCAGGATTAATGCTGAGCAAGGCCGAAGCATTAAATAATTGAAAATTCAATGAAAATTGTAAATTTTAAATTAAAAATTTCTATTCTACTTGCTACTTGCTATTTGCTATTTGCTACTGTTCCGGCATTTGCTCAGTCGCAAAATCCTCACCTTAATCCCAATACCAACCCTGATGTTCCTAAAAACCTCCACACGTGGACGCAAAATGTAATGATTGAAGTAATGTCTGCCATGAGTTGTCAGCTTAGCGGGATTGATACTACCAATCCTAAAACTCAATGTCTTGGAGTTGATCAAAAAACAGGTAAAATTGGGTTTGTAAATGGTGGAGGCGGAGCAATTGGTGTGGCTGGAAAAATGATTGCAATGCTTTATACCCCGCCTCTTCATACTGGGGATTATTTTAAGTACCTTGCAAACAATTTTGGCATTGCAAAATCGGCTCACGCCGCAACTGGTTTTCAAGGGCTTCGGCCCATCCAAAGCGTTTGGGTTGCATTCCGTGACATCGTGTATCTTTTGTTTGTAATTATTTTTATTGTTATTGGTCTGGCAATAATGCTAAGAGTAAGAATTGACCCCAGAACTGTTATGACTATCCAAAACCAGATACCAAGAATCATAATCGGACTTCTCCTTCTAACTTTTTCTTTTGCTATTGCAGGATTTTTGATTGATCTAATGTATGTAGTAATTTTCTTAGGCTACGAGCTTATTTCTACAGCAGCAAAATCACCCGACTTATTAAAGAACCTTAATCCACTGTTTTTACAAGATGCGACTCCTTTCCAAGCTGCGGAGGGAATAAAAACACGTGGAATATTTGGAATCGCAGGCAGTGCGTCTCGTGGTTTTTTTTGGTTAATTGAGAGTATCATTGATAGTTTTATAAACGATAACCTGCCAACTTACACTTTAGCTATAATAGGGGCAATCTTCGGTAGTGTTCTGGGAGGTTTTGTTCCGGTTCCGATAATTGGAAATGTAATAGGAGCAGCACTGGGGACAATCATAGGGGCACTATCAAAGGGATTCATATCTGAGGTTTTAGCTGGCTTAGCTTACCTAATCGTCTTTTTAATTATTGTTGTTGCTTTGCTTTTTACGCTTATTAGGCTTTGGTTTAGTCTTATCATGGCATATGTTGGGATTCTTCTTGATGTTGTTCTTGCTCCATTTTGGATTGCAGCCTCACTTTTGCCAGGAAGCACTATTGGTTTTGGCGCATGGGCTAGAAGTATTATCGCAAATCTGGCTGCTTTTCCAGCAACTATTTTCATGTTTTTACTAGCCAAAGTCTTTATTGATAGCTTTGGGGAAAAACCACAACCAACAGATTTTGTCCCCCCTCTTATAGGAGAAATCTCACATGCAGATACTCTAGGCAACCTTATTGGCCTTGGTATAATTTTTATGACTCCTGGTGTTGTTGCTATGGTCAAAGCAGCCCTCAAAGCACCAGGCGTTCCTGGTGTTGGTCTTATCGGTACTGCAATTGGAGCTGGAGCAAGCCCGTATATGGCTGGAACTAGAACCACGATGGCTGCTCTTACTCCAACGCCAAAACTAGGCGAACGAGGAGGATTTGGCGCTGCAGCAAGACAGATATTCAGATTTTAATCTTGTGGTAATTCAATTCTGAGTTTTTAATACTGTTTGGTATCTTAGATAATCGCTTAGGAACTTTTGGAAACTCATGTTTATCAACCTTGAGTTTTACACTTTTTCTCTTGCTGTCTTTTGGGTGAATTCAGCAGATGCACCAGCGCCAAATACTAAAAGCATATCCCTAAACAAAGCTCCAAATTTCCAACCTGCTTTCACTTTAAATTTCTTGCGAAATCTCTCATATAAATTTGTCCACGCCCATCCTTCTTCTTCCTGCTTTGTAAGTTTAAGTGTCGCTAAAGCCTTCCTAAATCCTCCCCCCAAGATAGATCGCTCAGGCCTCCCCCTTCGCAAAGTTTCATCTTTTAATGCCTTGTCTAAAATATCCCCCACTTCATATATATTATGAGAAGGCGCTAGTACTCCTCCATATTCTTGAGCAAGCGATGTGGGTCTTCGCACAAAGTGTTTCATAGCATTTGTCGCCATGGCCTCCTCAAAGACAAAGCTTCCAAATTCTACCAATCTCCCTTTTGGCGTTGGTCCACCTTCCCTTATAAAATCAAGGTATGCTTCAAAAACAGGCGCTACGTCGTTTTGTCCACTCTCTAGTCCATTGGGATTAGCCAGTGCCACAACCATTGCTTTCATAGCGGCTAATGCCTGCTCTGTGTCCGCACCGCTAGGATCAACCATTAGCTCTATAAACTTTCCTCCTGCCTCATAGAACTGAACTATATCTCCTCCTACTCTTCGTTTGAAAAACTCTGTCCCTGCTGCATTATAATTTGCAGTTTCAAATAGCACATCATTCATGGTAGGATTCGATGGAAACCTAACTTCTGCAAGTTCTCCTGCAAGACTATCTCCTAAATCTTGTATCTCTGAAAGCATATTTCTTTCCTCGGTCGATAATTCTTCAATGCCTGTTCCCTCCTGACCTGGACTTCTATTTCTATTTATTAAATCATTGATTGCGCTTTCGAGCGTTAGTTGTTCTCCTGCAGTCAGTCTTCTTATTTTCTCCTCTTCTTTTTCTTGAGCCATTTTTCTCATTTTCTCCTCGTGAGCTATTGTTAATTTTTCTCGCAACCTCGCCCATAAATCTGTATCTTGTTTTTCTTTGGTAACATCATTAATAGCTGTGTACATCCTGCTGCTTAAACCTTCTAATCTTGGGTTCAAGGCATTCTTGCCTTCTAATTTTAATTTCATGCCGTATAATATATTTGCCATTGCCAAAGGATTTTCTTTTGCAATTTTCTTCCAAATTGCGGTTCTAACTTCCTTTTTTACTTCAAGCACAGGTTTGTTATCTTTTTCACTTGGGGTTACTTGACCAAGTCTAAGCAATACGCCCAAAGAGTGTTCAAAATGAGGCTTTAGTTCTCCATTGGGCTGTAAAAATAATCCTTTCAGTGCCTTAGGATCTACTTCTATCAGTCCTTTTCCTTTTAGTTCCCCAGGGAATTTTCCTTTTAATGCCTCAGGGCTTATTCCTATATCCTCTCGTATTTTCCCATCGGGCGTTTCTATATCGGGGTTATACCTATCAGATTTCAAGAATTGGTCTATTGAGATATGCTTCAGCCCATCGGCGTCTGGTATATCTAAAAACAAAAAGTTCTCTTGCCTCCAACCACTAAATACGCCTGTGATATTCAAAATACCAGTTTCCTCAAATTTCCTTCGGCCTTTTCCCAAAATATTTTCGATATTACATTCCCCCCAACCATGGTGTTTTTTTTCTTCATGAAAGTTTTCTCTTGCCATAGCCGTTAACCGTAACCCTCCTCTTTGCTCGGATATGCGAAATCTCTCACCTGTTAAGTCTATTGGGTCTATAATCCGAGAAATGGATTCTTGAGGAAAAGATTTATATCCTATTTCTGTACCGCTACTGTGTGCTATCAGCTCTGCTGTTCGAATAGAAATATTAAGCAGATTTCTTCCTGCATGAAATGCCCATTTTAGTTCCCACTCGTCCAGCTTTTGACTTTCAGGGAGCTTTTCGTTAATTTCTCTTAATAATCTTTCTACTGTACCCTCTCTCGCTCGTTCAAAATTTCCTCCTTTGTCAAATATAGTACCTGTAACTTCTGCGTAATTGTTCATTGTTATAACCTTATCTCGTGACATAACTCTTTGTATTTCTTCGTCAAATATTCTCATAACACTAGATGCATGCTTTGCTCTTTGCAAGACTTGAAAATGGTCTGGAATCATTTCTGGTGCTAGCCCAACAAACTCTCTTTCTGATCCCATGACCACAGCTCTATTGAGGTTATGCATAAATTCTGTGCCTGATTCCATCAGGTGGAATTTCGTACGAAGACCTTCTAGTCTTGAAGCCCTATCTTCTCTAGTCTTTCTAGCTTGTTCTGTCTCTCCATCTTCAGGTCTTCCCCTTAACTCCTCAACTCTTCCTTTAATCGCCTCTGTTATAAGGCTGAAGTTAATGCCTCCGTAAAAGGTGGATTGATACCGTTTGGTTTCTGCTTCAACTGGGTGAGAAATAATTCTATTAACTAAATATTCAAATGCATCGTCATAATTATATCGAAGGATAATTCTAGCCAACTCTGGGTCTAATTGAACCCCTGCTGGATTAAGAGTTCTTATATAGTCTTTTATTCCTGGCCATGCTTCCCTCCTTAGTCTTTCTTTCTCATTTTCTTTTGCCTCAGGAGTGGGAAAATTTGGATCAGCATCAACAGCTTGTATTTTTGCCTCAATATTATCATTCTCTATGTATTGATAAAACTTAAAGTCTTCAACGCTCATTCCCCTAGGCGGCCTTGCTTCAGCAGCAAGTTGTCGCCTTGCTATTTCTTCGTAAGTTTGTCTTAATCTTTCTCTTGCATAATTGTCGATTTGGTTGGCTTGTCGGACTAGTTCGTCCGTATTAAGCTGTCCCCGTGTCTCAAACAGTCTGCTTATCCTGTCGCGCACGCCACGCAGCTCCAGTTCACGTCTGTCTAGATCAGAAGTTCTTGACGCTTCATTAATGTCAGTTATCATTCTCGAGAGTCCTAGTTCTGGAGTAAATGTTTCTGGACTTAGACCTTGTCCTGCTTCTCCTCTCCTTCCTGCTTCTTCAAGGAGTCTTGCAATTTCTTCTTGGGTCATGCGCACAGGTCTTCTTTCTTCTGGTTCCTCCGGCTCTCCAGCAGGGGCTGGTGGCCCTTCTGGCGGTTGAGGAGGAACTCCGGATCCTCCACCCTCGGCGGCACTTGGCTGAGGCGTTGCTTCTTCTGGAGGCGGCTGACTAGCTCCTATACTTCTTATTGGAACCCCAGTTTCTCCTGCGCGTTTTGTTGCTTCTAAGAACAACTTGCGTATATCAACTTGTCTTCTATTCAGCTCCTCAACAAGCGCAGCGCTATAAGGATGGGCATAACCACCAATAGCTTCTTTTTCTCCAAATGTTTCTTGCTGGCTTTCAATTCTTGAAGTATTTACATGCCAGGCTAAATATTGCATTTTAAGTCGATCAACGCTCCAGCCTTTGAAAGGATTTTCCAGAGGAGACTCTCGTGATTTTTGCTGAAAATCATTTACAAAAGTTCTTAATTGATCGGGAGTTTTTATTTTATCCATGCCTGCATCTTGTAAAAGTTTTTCCGTAGGAAGTTCTGGAAAAAGTCCAAAAGAGCCTTTAGTCTCTACGAAACTGTGTGGTTGTGGTCTTGGAATTTGAGGCGATTCTGGAGGTTTTCCTTTCGGAATCTCTGTTTGTCCAGGTTCTGCCATAAAAATATCTCCTTCTATTCCCAGTGTAGGATGCAAAGATTGTTTTGTCAAACCCGAAGAAACCTCCCACCTCGGAGGAGTCCATTCGGCTCGCCTCGCTGCCAGCCTCGCCGAGTCTAGGCGGGCGAAGCGGGCCACCTCCGAGGTGACCGGAACGGGCTCCTCGGAGGTGAATTTCGGCATTCTGCGAATTTGCTCTTTCATACAGCCGAAGTTTACAGTGAGCGTAGTCGAACTGCTTGATATTTACTTTACAACCGTTTAACAGTATACTTACAGTAACTGTTAAAGCAATTAGCCTTCAGCAACTAGCAATCAGTTATGGCTTACATAAAAACCTATAAAGAGCTTATTGTATGGCAGAAATCAATACTGCTTGTAAAAGAAATCTTCATTCTTACGAGTAAATTTCCTAAATCCGAGCTATATGGAATTGTTTCCCAAATGAGAAGAGCTGCGGTTGCAATACCATCGAATATCGCAGAAGGGTATGGCCGTAGATCAACGAAATCATATATACAATTTTATGCTATTGCTTACGGTTCAGCTCTAGAATTAGAAACGCAAATCATCATCGCAAAAGAATTGCATATGGCTTCTAAAGACAGCTTCCAAGCTGCAGAAAGTTTATTAATAGAGGTTTCTAAAATGCTAAATTCCATGATTACAAAAATGAGACAACTGAATGCTAGCGGCTAATTGCTGATGGCTTCTTACTAGATACTATGGAGCATTTCGAATCCCTCTATCCTGCCAATACTCGCGAAAACGAGATCGCAAAGATCCTCTCATTTATCAAAGAAGGCAACTCGTGTCAGGTTATTAGCCTTCCTGGAGGAGGGAGATCTAACCTTCTAGGACTTTTAACTTATAACCGAAATGTGCGGCTAAAGCATTTGGGAGAAAATCAAAAATGGTTCCACTTTGTGCTCTCCAATTTTGCCGAGGTTAGGAAAAGGTCATTGTTTGATACAACCAAATTTTTATTCCTAAATCTCATTGATTCTTTAAGAAGCCGTTATGAAAATGTCATTCCGAGTTCTGCATTGCAGAACGAGGAATCTCTTTCAACCCAAACTCTGTTGAACAAGATCCCTCCACTCGCCCCGCTGAGCGGGGACTCGGTCGGGATGACAGGAGAAAAAGAAATCAAAAAACTTATTGAGATCTTTCACGAAAGCATTGTTGGTGATGACGAGCTTGTTCTGTTTCAGGGCCTAAAGCGCGCAATTGACCTTTTGGCAATCGAAAAAGAACTAACAGTAGTTTTCTTGTTTGATCGGTTCGAAGATTATGTTCCTACAGTTACGCCAGAGTTTTTTACTAATCTTAGGGTTTTGAGAGATAGGGCAAAATATCGTTTCTCTGTAGTGTTTTCCATTTATAAACCACTCGAGGATTTAGTAGGCGAGGATATCCTTTACGACTTTTATCAATTTGTTGCTGGACATATAGTCTATCTTCCTTTACTTGATAAACAAGGCCTTGATTTTAGGATTGCGTATATGGAAAAAGTAAGTGGGAAAAGGCTAAACAAAGAGACTACTGACGCTATTTTAAACCAAACCGCAGGCCATCCAAATCTTACGAGATTGGGTATTGAGGCAGTGATTGATGCAAGGAATGTCATTCTGAGTGAAACGAAGAATCTCAATCAAAAAAAAGAGATCCTTCGCGTTGCTCAAGATGACATTGTTCATTTTCTCCTCGAGCAAAAACCCATAAAGGCAGCGCTTCTTGATATTTGGAAGTCACTGTCTCCATCGGAACAAAACTCCCTCACCGCTGTCATTCTGAGCGAAGCGAAGAATCTAGATCCTTCGGTCGCTTCGCTCTCTCAGGATGACAGTCCGAACGGTTACCTTCAAAACATAGGTCTTATCAAAAATGGCAAAATTACTATTCCTCTTTTTGCGCAATTTTTAAAGCAATTTGACAGGCAATCATCACACATTGCATTTGACCTAAATACGCTGTCTGACGCTCTTACTTCTTCTGAGTTTAAACTCCTAACGTTTCTTTCCCAAAACAGCAATAGAGTTATAGAAAGAGAGGAAGTAATAAATGCAGTTTGGAAAGACAATAAGTCAAGTGCCGGAGTAACAGATCAGGCCCTTGATCAACTTATTTTTAGGCTCAGGAAAAAAATAGAAGACGACCCGAATAAACCAGCTCATCTGGAGACGATAAAGGGAAGGGGATTTAAGTTCACGCAATGATAAAATTCGAAATCCGAAGCACTAAATCCGAAACAAACTCAAATGACAGAAATACAAAATACAAAACATTTTGAACATTCGAATTTAGAATTTTGATATTGTTTCGAGTTTCGAATTTTGGCATTCGAATTTTAATATGAAAGTAGGAGTATTGGGTGGTAGTTTTGATCCACCACACATTGGCCATTATTTTGTAATACAGCAGATTTTAGAGCTACGTCCGGAAATCGATAAAATTTTACTGGTTCCTGCGTATCAACACCAATGGAAACCTGCTTTTGCGGGCGCTGAGGCTAGAAATAGCATGCTTAAGTGCTTCGTAGGCGATCGCGTTGAAATTTCAGATGTTGAAATCATACGAAAAGGCATCAGCTATACTATAGATACTATTAGAGAGCTAAAAGCCCAAACAGAGGCAGAAGTGTATTGGATCGTTGGCTCAGATATCGTATACGAATTTGAAAGATGGGAGAGAAAAGACGAACTCAAAAAAGTTGCTCATTTTTTAGTGTTTCCAAGAGACCCTTACCATTTACCCAAAAAGCTCCCTCAGGGATTTGAATGTATACAAGACAAATACTTAATTACAACGAATATCTCATCAACAACAATCAGACAAAGAGTAAAGATGGGAAAAGATATTACATACCTTGTGCCAGAAGAAGTGAGAAAGTATATAATAAAAAACAAACTATATATATAATTGTTATATTGCTGCATTGCTAAATTGCTACCTCCCCTAACCCCTCCTTTTTAAGGAGGGGAACAAAAGGGGTGGTTAACAATATAACAATTGAACAATTTAACAATGAGGCTCTTTTAACAATGAAGCATTCAAGCAATAATTTACTTCAAATCAATCCAGCCACCGAAAAGAAAAGAATCACTTCTTTTATCAAAACCGTTCTAAAAAAACAAGGTTTCAAAAACGTTATTATCGGGATGTCTGGCGGCGTTGATTCAGCAACTTCATTTTATCTTTTAAAAGAAGTTATCCCGCCTGAAAACATTTTCGTTGCGCATCTTTATTATCATGGTTCTCAATTTCAGGATATCGAAGCTTTTATAAAAAAAGCGGAAATTCCAAAAAATAATATTTATGAAATGTCAATTCTCCCAATAGTTAAGGCTTTCCAAAGTGTCATTCCGAGCGAAGCCGAGGAATCTCATTCAACAATGGCTGGTGAAAAAGATCCCTCCACTCGTCGCTTCGCTCCTTCGGTCGGGATGACAATGAATCGTGTGCGTCTCGGCAACATCATGGCAAGAATTAGAATGATTATTCTTTATGATTTGGCAAAAAAAAACAATGCCCTAGTTTGTGGAACAGAAAATAAATCTGAGTTTCTTCTTGGCTATTTTACAAGATTTGGAGACCAGGCGTCGGACTTTGAACCCATACAACATCTATACAAAACGCAGGTTTATGAATTGGCAAAGTTTCTTGGGGTACCAGAAAAAATAATCGAGAAAACGCCAACTGCTGGCCTCTGGCGAAGCCAGACCGACGAAGGAGAGTTTGGTTTCTCCTATAAAGAAGCAGACGAAGTGTTGTTTTATTATTATGACAAAAAATTAAAATTAGAAGAGATCAAAAATATGGGGTTTAAAAATGCGGAGAAAATAATTGCCTTTTCTCTAAGAAATAACTATAAGCACCATACTCCTTATGTGATAAAATGAATATCTAATTCCTAATTTCTAGTGACTAAAGGATAAAATTCGAATACCAAAATTCGAAATTCGAAATGGTTCGGCAAGCTCACCATCCTGAGCATAGCCGAAGGACAATATCAAATGACAGAAATACAAAATACAAAACTATATGACCTAGAAGAACGTACCTTTGAATTTGCCAGAAGGTGCAGGGTTTTTGTCAAAATAATTCCTAAAACGATAGGCAATATTGAAGATGGAAAACAACTTATTAGATCTTCTGGCTCAGTTGGAGCGAACTACATTGAAGCAAACGAAGCGTTAAGCAAAAAAGATTTTATTCTAAGAGCTAAAATCTGTAGAAAAGAAGCAAAGGAAAGTAGATATTGGCTAAGACTCATTGATACAAATAACGATCCAGAACTAGAAAAAGAAAGACAAGCGCTTATAAAAGAGGCGACTGAGCTCATGAATATTTTTGGGTCAATTATTAGAAAATCTGAATAAGTTTTGAACATTCGAAAATTTTAATTTTGAATTTGTTTCGAGTTTCGAATTTCGATATTCGGATTTATAAACAATTGGGTTTTATTAGAAATTAGATATTAGACATTAGGAATTTTCTCTTCTTGCATTTCTCCTCTCTTTTGTTCTACGATGGTAGTACAATGTCAAAGCCTTTTCTTATCGCTGTTGTTTTAACAGTTATCATTAAAATTGCATGACTTCAAGATTTAAATTTGTCAAAAGAAACTTGCCGCTTGCCTATAGAATGGCTAGTTTTTTGTTTTTTATACTTTTCTTTCTGGTTCTTTTTACACAAACAGTCAATGCTACGCACTCCCCACTCTGTCCTGATCCTACTTGTGTCTATGCATGTGGTACTTATAATTGTGGGGGAACCCAGGAATGCTGTTACCTTGATGGTATTGGGAATTTCTGTTCAGGCACTTGTACGCCGTATTCCCAAGCATCTTACTATTCCCAAGCATCTTACTATTCCCAAGCGTCTTACTATTCCCAATCCTCCTACTATTCCCAAGCGTCTTACGGTGGTCCCACCTCCACCCCCACCCCAACAGCTACCCCTG
>Ga0213870_1000265_pt1 | contig 27532 bp, 31 predicted proteins | sample WICALVC2017_Meta_FD_160119 | JGI IMG/M metagenome (GOLD analysis project Ga0213870, IMG submission 160119) | Freshwater microbial communities from subterranean cave lake in Wind Cave National Park, South Dakota, United States - WICALVC2017 | ecosystem: Environmental > Aquatic > Deep subsurface >... | reverse complement strand
TCTCAGAAATAATCGAAGACAAAATTCAAAAAGATATACCAGAAACTGATCATGTTACAATTCATCTTGAACCATATGTTACTGTTCCTAAAAATTTTAAAGTTGAAGAAAAAGATGCCGAAGAAAAAATTACAAAACTAATCAATGAATATTCTGAAATAAAAAAAGTTGGACGTATTGTTACGCTGAACTTCAAAGATGTTTTAAAAATTGATGTTGATTGTTCGTTTGATAAGAATTTATCAATTGAAAACGTACATGATCTAACATCACAGCTTGAGCAAAAAATAAAAAGTCATTTTAAAAACGCAATAATCACAATACATCCAGAACCGCTTTAGATTAAAATGCTTGTAAGATACATTACAAGCATGCCAACAGCTATACCTGATATAACTGCTGCACTAGAGAGTTTTTTGTCGCCTTCATCTTGCAACCACCTAATCAAAATTACAATTACCTGAAATATTGCGCCAGCACCAATTGACAAAAAGATAATTGCAGTAAATGGAGAATAAACAAAACCCCCAATCCATGCGCCAAAAATTGCTGGAGATCCTGCCAAAATACCAAGCCCTGCAAGCAGTCCAATCATCGGCTTTCCCTTTGCAAGAGGGGATGCTATTGCAATGCCTTCTGTCGTATTATGAATTGCAAATCCTATAATCAAAAATGTGCTTAGTGCTATCTGCCCAAGGCCTACTGCAGCTCCAATTGCTAGGCCTTCACCAAAGTTATGAAGACCTATTCCAATTGAAATCATCAAAGCAATTGCAACAGGCTTTGTCATATGACTCAAGTTGGCGTTTTGTACAAGCCTTTCGCTTGCATAGTATAATGCCAAAAATGACAACAAAACTACGGTTGCAACAAGCAGCACTCCATTAAATGAGCCTGCAAGGGTTTCTTTTGATACTTCCAAGGCCTCCTCTGTTGCATCAATTCCCAAAAATAGTAACAGCCCAGCAGTTAGTGCCAAAAAGAAGCGGTACTTGCTTTTGCTTATTCGCTTTATGAAGGGAAGCCATAAAAGCCCAATCATGACTGGAATTATTCCTACATAGGTGCCAATTATCGCAAAAAATCCTGCAAGCTCAAGGCTTGGCTGAAGGGAAGGCGCTGCAGCTTCTACTCCTTTTTCAAATCGGGTTCCATCATCTGTTGTAATGCCAATTATGTATGGCTCTGCTATGTTCCATGAAAACGGGATTCGTACGATCGCAGATTCAAATCGTTCCAAATGCTTATGAGGCTCTATTGCTGCAGGCTGGATTCTGTCATTTACATCTGCCATTACAACATCTACTGGAATACGACCAGTGTTTCGAATAGTTGCAACTATTTCTGAATCCAAAAATTCGATTTTTTCAATGGTTATCTCAGGAAGTGAAACTCCTAGATCAATCAGATCAGAGCCTGGACCAAGAATATATGCTATCATTGCAACAAGAAATGCAAACGGAACAAGTCCATTTGCTACAAGTTTTGCCTTTGATGTATTTTTTACTTCCATATCTTTCACCCTTTAGCTTCAGAATCCTTTACCACAAACATTCCAACCCATCCCTTTTCTGAAAACTCTACTTTGTGTGCATGGAATAGATATTTTCCTGGATATGTATACTCAAATTCCATAATTCCTCGCTCTGACTGTGAAAGCGTTATCGTGTCTGTAAATGTGAAAGGAACTGTATCTGTTCCTGTAGGATAATAATAGTATAGATTTCCATGTAGGTGAAAGTTGTTTATTGGATCAAATTCTAACATGTTGACAACGTAAATTCGTATAAGCTGGTTTGTGTTTATCTGGATTGGATGGTGTTGATAATAAAATGGAATAGAGTTTGCTGCATAAAAGTTGTTTTCAGTATCAAAGTCTGTATCAAACCCATTTAGAACCATAACCATCTCATCAGCTTGTGGCCTCGCCTCTTTTGGATCAACAATATAAACGCCATACAACCCATGTGCAATGTGTTCCTCAAGTGGCATCACATGGCAGTGATAAGGATGAACGCCAACTGGTGATGCTTCCCACTCGTAGGTAAATCGTCCTCCTGATCCAACGATCTCAAAGACTCCATCCATTTCGGCTTGATGAATCCCATGAAAATGCATCGTATGAGATCGCTTTCCGTTATTTATGAAATGAATTTTTACAAGATCATCTTCTGTTGCTCGAATGGTTGGTCCAGGTACGGTTCCATTAAAGGTCCATACATTGTAAAATACGCCTGGCGAAACCTCCATTATTTTGTCGTCTTCTGCAATGATTGTAAACTCTCGCAAGGTTCTGCCATCATCAAGCGTAGAAATACGCCCATAGCTAAATTCACGCAGATATTTTTGTGGGTCAAACTCAACGGTTTGGGGCAGATATACAGGATCTAAGATATCTCCAGTTGTTTTTATTACTGCTCCAGAATGAGTAACAAAAGTCTTCTCAGTTTGTGCTTCACTCATTTCAGGAAATACAAAGTACAATAGGGCCACCGAAACTGTAGCTACTATTACAGTAAGCATCAACTTTGAGCCAAATTTTATCATAACTTTGTATCATATAGATCTGAAAGGCTATTTAAGATTTAGTCTAGTCTAAATTTATTAGTGTTAACTAATTTTATTAATCAAAATTAATTCTGTAAGAAATCAGAAATTCAATACCATTTTAACTAGCAGCATAAAAAATCCACCATGCAAAAACCGCTGGTCATGATGGTAGTAGTAGGAGTGCTAATAGCAGTAGGAATTACGCTTTCATTTTATGGTTCTCAGGTGATTACGGAAGGCCTTTCACATAATGAGGGACAGGTAATACCTAGCGGTTCACTTGAGCTTAGCTCCGATATTGATGTGACTACATCAAGTTTTGGTGTATATGTAGTCCAAGTACAGAACTTTAAAGAAGACGCTATTCATGCCAAGGTTTTTGATCCTTTTGGTACAGAGATCGTCTCAACTACAATTGAACGAGAGTCATTTGAGCAAAGGTTTGATGTTGCAACAAGCGGCACCTACAGACTATTAATTGAAAATACGGGTCAAGACCCAACACAAATAATTGCAGTAATTGGACCAATGCCTGATCCTGGAAAACTTTCTTTTGGAATTACTGGCTTTTATATTTTGATTTTAGGTCTAATTGGCATTGTTGGTGTAGGCATTTATGCAGTACGAAACAGACGCAAAAAGATTAGTTAAGATAACTGTCCATAGTTGTTAGACCATCGATTGCAGTATCAAAATTACTGTTGTTTTCCATAACTTTTCCTAGTTTTTCAGCATCAGCAGTATAAACGGTCTTACCATCCTCACTTGTTTCTTTTACAAAGTCATGCTTTAGAAGATATGAGAGTTTGTTTTTTAGCTCCTCTTCAGAAATTCCTGATCTGTTAGCAAGATATGAGGATTCCTTATCACCACTTTCCAGTTCTGCCAGTATTTCTGATATCTCTGGATCAAAAAGGCATTCTATTATTTTTGAATTATCGCAGCTGTCTTCCAATTTGAATTAGATGTTTTGTTTTGAGCTTAAAATCTTTCTTGTTTTTGATAGATAATCAAGCACTAGTACCTTGTCCATATTTTCATGATTTATGTGGTATGTCTTTCCTTTAAGCTTCTTTTCTAGCTCTTGGATGTAGTCTAAAAGCTCGCTTTCATCACTTACAACTATAGTGTCAATCTCTATTCCGTCACGTTTGCATCTTTTTGCTTCAAATGTTGTTCTCTCGTTAATTTTTGGATCAACCTTTTTGTATCTGTAACAAAGATAGACCAGTCTTCCCTTGTAGGTGTCAAGTTTCATGTTGTGCTCCTTTTTTACTTTGGAGACTAGGGATTCCTCAGGTGAGTAAAAGTTAGAGTATGGCTTTTCTGAAATGATTTCGTTTTTTTGGTGATCATTTTCAATAAAACAGGCACTTGGCTGACCGTCTGTTATCATAATGATTTGCTTGTTTTGTGCAGTGTTTTTTTGAAGTATTTTTCTTGCAAGTCTAAACGCCGCCTGATAATTTGTATAATGCAAAAAGTTATCATTTGCATCATATGTTTTAAGAAACGGTATATCAAACGGATTTACTTGCGATGCCATAGATGCAAATCCGATAACATAAATGGAGTCGTTTGGAAAGTACTTTTTGTTTAAAGCATAAAGACTCCATAATGCTTTTTTCGCTACATCAATTCTGCTTTTTCCGCCTTTGGCAAGAATTGACTTCATAGTTGAGCTAAGGTCGATGCAATATACTACTGCAACTCGTACATCCTCAATTGTTTCAAATTCCTCAAGATCTTCAGGCTCTATAGAAATAGGAAATGAAATCTTGTCAGCCTTTGAAATTCGCTGAACTGAATTTAAAATAGTGTGTGGTACGCTAAGAAATTTTATGTCATCACCTAGTTCGAATTTTTTTGTTGTATCTATTGTTACGTTTCCATCGCCAAAAGAGTTTGTGCTGTGCAGTCCAAACTCGTCTGAGCTTATGTCCTTCATTACGTCTCGAAGAATTTTACTTCCTATCTCGAAAAATCCCTTATTTGTTAGCCAATTTTTTTCATCACGCAGATATCCTTTTTCCATCAAGTACTTTGTAATCGAAAAGGATTCATCCTGTGATTGCTCCTCAGTGTCTGGATTTTCCAGTGTCTCATTAGTTGATGATTTTAGGGAATTTCGTATTATTTCCTCAAGATCTTCAAGCTCAGGCGTCTTTTCCTTAATTGCTTGCCTGTATAGAGTTTCTAAAATTTGCTGAAGTTTTTGTTTGGAAATAGAGTCTTCTTCTTTTGTTTTGCCTTTTTGTTGGTTTGTAGCAAAATATACAAAGTTTTTTGTATTATGCAACGACATATTTTGATTCTTTTTTATCTAAAATTTTTGGTGTAGTCCAACATAGCCCTTCAAGAATAATTTCAGTCAAAGCAGAGCGAAGTTCGTTTTCGTCTTGTATGTTTAGAAATTCTATGTTTATGTTGTGTGGCTTTGCAGTTTTTTCAAATTCGCCCTGCTTTTGTCGCATATGTTCTAGTTTTGTTTCAACAAGTTTTTTGAGCGTCTTGAAATTTTCAAGCTGTGAACTATAAGATGCTTTTCCGTTAATCCAGATCATTTTCTGTGATATTTCAAATGTGTTTTGCCCAAATTCTTGCTTGATTGATTCAAGTGTTGTAGAGTCGATGTTTTCAAGAACCTTTAGACATGTTTCTTTGATAGAGTCGCCAATTATTTTGGAAAATACTTTTTCGCGATTTTCTATAGTATCGTCCATTTCTGTAAGCTCGAATTTAGCAACTTGGTTTAAGCAGTGCATGTCTGATAGTCTTGGTGTTGGAACTAGTTTGTTAGAAAGCGCCCTTGTTCTTTGTGCCTCGCCAACTAACAGCTCAAGGCCATGAACTCCAAGCCTTATGCTAACGCCTCTTTCCTGATTTACTTGGTGAGTGCTTCTTGTTTTTTGTATTGCCATTGCAAGTGTTTCAAGCACAGAAACTAGGATAGAGGATTTTGAGATTTCAGCCTCTTGTAAAATGATCAGCATCTCATCTGTGATTGTTTTTGGATAGTGTGTGTGTATGTGGCTTTTTAGTCTGTCATAGAGTGGTTCGATGACCTTGCCTGAATGAGTATAATCAATTGGGTTTGCAGTTGCAAAAAAGATTGTCCTTGGCTCAAAAATGATAGGATAAGATCCTGTTGTAAAGCGACCCTCTTGCAGTACCGATAGCAACGCTACCTGTTTTCGTGGATCAAGTACTGGCAGCTCATCAATGCAAAAAATTCCGTGCTTTGCCTGCATTAGCTGGCCAGGCGAGTATGATTCTATTTTGTACATTTCAACTCCCTTTTTTGCAACCTTTACTGCATCGATATATCCAACCAAGTCCTTTACAGAAATGTCAGGCGTCGCAAGAACATATTTGAATCGTCTTTTGCCCTCAATCCATTCTATTTTTGTGTCAAGTTTGTTGTCGCAAATTTTTTCAACGCTTTCTGGACTAACATAAAATTTTAGGCTGTTATTTTCACCTCTGTCTTCTAAAATAGAGACTAGTTCTTTTTGTGGTAGATCCATTGGGCAGTCATTGGTAATGCTGTTTTTGATAACTGGAATTGGCGAGAGAAGAGTTTGTGCTATTGTCTCAATGATCTTTGTTTTTGCCTGTCCTATTTGTCCAATGAGAAATATGTCGTGTCCTGAAAGAATTGCTCTGTCCAAGGCAGGTATTACATCATTGTCATATCCAATGATTCCCGGATATCGTGTCTCTTTCTTTTCCATTAGTGATATGAGATTTCTTTTGAGCTGATCTTTTACAGCAACAAGCTTGTAGTTAATTGAAAGTAAGTCGCCAACTGTTTTTACATCATTATAGTCCTCAGGAACTCCTGCAGTGATTTCAGTATATTTTGGCGAAGAGCTATAGCTTTGCTCAACTAGTTGCGAGATGTTTTCTTGCAATTTGATAAATTATGATTTGTTTGAATTTATAATAGTACCTTGCGCAAAAAGCGAAGATGATAATTTTTTGAATTCTTCTTAGCATGGTTTTTATCGGGGGTGCTTTGATTTTTGCATACTTGAGTACACAAGAATACAGGCATATTGTAAGAATTGTCGGAAACGACATACATGGAGACAGAAATATGCTAATTGGTCTTACACAAATAAGAGGAATGGGCTATGCCTTTGCAAACGCAATACTTGATTCCCTAAAAATTGATCCTCACAGCAACATAGGCTATCTTACAGAGGATCAGGTAAAATCAATTGAAAATATAATTAAAAACCCAGAATCTGCAAAATATCCTTCCTGGTTTTTGAATAGACGAAAAGATCTTGCCACAGGAAAGGATATGCATTTGATTACATCCGATATTGAGTTTACAGTTAGAACCGATGTTGAAAGAGAAAAGACAACTAACAGCTGGCGAGGATTTCGTCATACTTTTGGATTAAAGGTTAGAGGACAGCGAACTCGTACCACGGGACGAAAAGGCGGCGCAGTGGGTGTCCAAAAGGGCGGAAAGGTTTTGCCAGCTGGTGCTGCAGTCCCAGGTGCACCAGCTGAAGGCGCAGCACCAGTAGCAGGAACTGTTGCAGCTGAAGGTGCAGCAGCAGGAGTTTCATCTGAAAAGAAAGGTGCGTCAGTTGAAAAGAAGGCCGCTCCAGCTGAAAAGAAAGATGTTGGTGCTACAAAAAAAGAGGCACCTAAAAAGGATGCAGCAAAAAAGTAGGGAATAAGAAATGGGAGATCCAAAGCATCCAAGAAAAAAATGGAAAAAACCAAAACGTCCACTTAATTATGATCTAAAAATGGAAGAGCTAAGGACGCTTGGTGCTTTTGGTCTTCGAACAAAACGAGAGTTGTGGAAGGCACACACAGAGCTTTCAAGAGTAAGAAACCAAGCTCGTTCATTGCTTGCTCTAAGACAGGAAATAAGAGAAAAAGAGGAACCTATTCTGATAAAAGCACTATTAAGAATTGGATTGATAAAAAAAGACTCTACACTTGATGATGTCTTAAATCTGCAAGTTACCGATTTGTTGTCGCGAAGATTACAAACAATTGTCAAAAAGAAATTGAATTTTAAAACTCCATATCAAGCACGGCAGGCTGTTGTTCATGGACACATAATGATTGGCGACAGAGTTGTTGATGTGCCTTCATACATAGTGAAGGTTGAGGAGGAACCAAAAATTCGGCTTGTAGCTGATTCATCATTTAACGAACTTTTGTCTGAAACTAAAGAACAGCAAGAGGTAGAGGTTCCTACACCTGAACAATAATAAGTTAAGCTTATCTGTAAATATCATATAGTTGAGATCATACTGACATGTGTTCGATAATAGGCTACTACGGTAATGGTGCTGCTGCGCCAATACTAGTCAAGGGATTAAGACGAATGGAATATCGAGGTTATGACAGTGTTGGTATTGCAACAAAGTCAAACAATCAGATTCTTGTAAAAAAAGGAGTTGGAAAGGTAGTTGAAGTAAACAATATGTTTCAGCTTGACAAGCTTCCTGGAAATGTCGGCTTGGGCCACACAAGATGGGCAACTCATGGAAAGGTAACCGATGCAAATGCCCATCCACACCAAAGCAATTCAGGCAAAATTGCCATAGTTCACAATGGAATTATTGAAAATTTTAGTGAGCTAAAGTCTGAGCTGCAAAATGATGGCTATACATTCCAAAGTGAGACAGACAGCGAAGTTATTGCAAATTTGTTGCAGAAAAATTTTGATACGACATCAGACATAAAATCATCAATAAGAGATACAGTTTCTAGGCTAAAGGGACATTATGCGTTTGTAGCCATGTTTGAGAACGGTACTTTGGCTGCAGCAAGATATCATGAGCCATTGATTGTAGGAGTTGGTAGAGACGATTATTTTCTATCAAGTGATGTTCTAGGCTTTATAGAAAGAACAGACGATGCAATTTACCTTGATAATGGAAATTTTACAATAATAGATCCATCAGGACTCAAGCTTTACAATGTTGAAGGGGAGCTGATCAAATACAATGTCACAAAGGTTTCAAAAGAGTTTGCTGATGCATATAAGGGCGATTATGCACACTACACATTAAAGGAGATCTCAGAACAACCAGACACTGTTTTGAGGGCAGGAGAAAAAACACAAGATGCAATAGCACAAACGATTGATTTTATCAAACATGCAAAAAACATCTACCTTACAGGTAGCGGAACAAGCTATAACGCAGCACTTGTTGCAAAGTATCTCATGTCAAAGTATGCAAAGATAAAAGTAGAGCCGATAATCTCAAGTGAGCTCCCTCACGATCCAGAGTCTATAGAGCAGAATTCTATTCTGATTGCAATTTCACAAAGCGGTGAAAGTGCAGATGTTCTTGAGGCTGTAAGGATTGCAAAAAATTCTAATGCAAAAGTTCTATCCATTGTGAATTTATTGACATCTTCACTTGTCCAAGAATCCTCACTTGTAATAGGCATGAATTGTGGTCCAGAGATTGGAGTTGCTGCAACAAAAAGCTTTACGTCACAGCTAGCAATACTGTACAAGATTGCCGACGGCCTCTGCAATGGCTGCCTCAAACCAGACTTTGACAAAGCATCAAAGGCAATTTCCAAAATATTATCAAATCATTCCAAGATCAAAAAAATTGCAAGCGAGCTAAAAGAAGTCTCTGACATTTACATCTTGGGAAGGGGAATCAATTATCCCATTGCATCTGAGTCTGCTCTAAAGTTAAAGGAGCTTACCTACATTCATGCAGAAGGAATACCTGGTGGCGAGCTAAAGCACGGTCCTCTTGCGCTCATGGATTCAAACGTTTATGTGATAATACTCAATCCAGATGATTCTACATACAATGACACGTTAACAAGTGCAAATGAGATCAAATCAAGAGGTGCAAAGATAATTGGCATCTCAGATAAGAAAAGCGACGTCTATGATCACTGGATCGAGATTCCAAAGGTAGACGAGTCGCTGTATCCATTAATTGAGATAGTTCCAATCCAGCTTTTGGCATATTACTGCGCCTTAGAAAAGGAGGCAGATCCTGATTATCCAAGAAACCTAGCGAAATCGGTTACTGTCCGATAATTTTCTGATATTCCTTTTCAATTAATTCTAAAAGGGTTTGTGTAGTAATTCCAGTTTTCAATATGGCTGAAATCATGCTACCGCCAGCTCCTGCGCCCTCCTTTACAAATCCATCAGAAAATGCCTTTAGTCCAGTAATCTTTGAGTTTGCAAGCTTGGGGTTTACAACAAGTATTGGAACATCAGAGATTTTTTTTACTGTATCAACAAAGTTTGCACTCTTGTCTTCGATTATGTATGAGGTTGTACCAATTGCAAGTTTGTCTTGGTTAAATCCAACCGAATTACCAAATGCCAATACTGCTGCCATCTGAGTTCCACCTGCCAACATGACATTCGTGATTTGAGATGCAGAACTAATCATTCCTGCAACCAAAGGAATCATCGGGTCCCCAACATTTGCCACAACCTCGTAAGGATCATCAGAACCAAGTCGTTTTAGTGCATCAAAGACAACCTTTTTTTTCAGCTCAGTGGGATTCTGTGGCATGCTTGAGCTGACCATTGCGTTGATTCCAAGTCCCTTTAAGACAGCCAATGCAGTAGTTGTCCCGCCGGGAATGCTCTCACCTATTACCAAACAGTCTGTCAGTGATGCAAGGGTTCTTCCTATTATTCTTCCATAATCTACTGCATGTAAAACAGACGAACGATCAAGTGCAGGCTCGAGTGAAATGTTTTTTCCAAATTTGATTCCAGTCTCAAGGTATGGAATTTGCGGGACTATTTTACTTCCGGAGTTTATTACAATGTGGGGTATACTTGCTGCCTCTAGTGCAGTCTTTGTGAGAAGCGCAGGAGTTGGCTTGCCATCAGGTGTCATAGGTATTGCGTTTATGCATTTACAAAACCCATAATGCAAAAATTCTGCGTCTGCAGGAGGCGTAAACTTAACTAGTTCCTTATTTTCGCCTGCTACGGTAATTCCTGGAATCTCACAGGTTTCAGTGTATGAGATAACAAACGAAAAGAAAAACTTCTTTTTTTGTGTGTCATAAACAAAGTTTGCTCCTCTGTCTTGGTTGCCATGAATCTGAATGTCAGCCACAGACCAATCAACCACCTAAAAGCTCAACAAACTCCTCTTCTGTTCTATTTTGCATTACAAAGTTTGTCTTTTTTTCCTGTCCAAGAGTTGATGTTGGTCTAGCACCATAGTTGTGACCAGAATACATTACCAGATCATCATCTAGTTTTGCTAGAACATCAAAAAGGCTATGATAAAGCTCTTTTGAACTTCCTCCTGGAAGATCAATGCGTCCACAATTTCCAACAAAGAGTGTATCGCCTGTCAGTATCTTCCCATCACCTACAAGGCAGATACTGTCCTTTGAGTGCCCAGGCGTATGAAATACAGTAACCTCAGACTCTCCAAATCTTATTTTATCACCATCTTTTACAGCCATGTCATGTTTGAGTGTAGATGATTTGTGTTGAACGATTTGTGCGCCAGTTGCATTTGCCATTGCCTCATTTCCAAGGGTGTGATCAAAGTGATGATGTGTGTTAATGATATACTTTATCTTTAGATTGTTTCGCCTGATGCAGTTGAACAACTCATCAAGATCCCATGATGGGTCAACTAGAACTGCCTCACCTGTTTTCTCATCTTCTAAAATATAGGTAAAATTTTGCATGTTTCCTACCTGTAGCTGATGAATCTTCATAGCACTCCAGCCTCAGCTTCTGGAGGTATGCCAATCTTTTCTACAAAGATTTGACCACACATATCATTTCTTTTTGGCATCCCAATCTTCATTTTGTGAAAGGTTACTGTCATGTCTGCCTTAACACAGATATTTGCAGTACTTCCTGTATCAGGATCAAGGCCTGATGGCACATCTACAGCTAGCTTAAAGGCCATTGATTTGTTGATAAATGAAATCGCAGATGCGTATGGTTCTCGTATTGTTCCGGCAATTCCTGTTCCAAGTATGCCATCAACTATAACATCTGCGTCAAAATCATAATGAGTTTGTTCCCCTGTGATCAGCTTTACAGAGTTCATCTTTTCTAAGAGTTGCCAATTCCATCTACTTTCCTCAGTTTTTATCTTGTCAGGATCTCCAAGCAAAACAAGTGTTACTGCTGCGCCATATCCTGCTAAATGTCTTGATATAACTAGTGCATCGCCGCCGTTGTTTCCAAGTCCTGCAAAAACAAGAACCTTCTTTGATGATACATCACCTATTTTATCAACAAGACGTCTTGTTGCAGCTGCTCCTGCATTTTCCATCATAAATTTCCGTAAAAATCCCATCTGATGTCCGTTTTCTTCGATTTGCATCATCTGCTTTACTGTGATCTCCACAACATATTGACAAAAATCAACGTAAAATAAGAGCTTTGGAAAACGGCTTTATCTTGGTTTTTCATGCCTACACATGTTGTTAAAAAATGTAAAAAGCTCACTAGATAAAATTACAAAATCACTTGAACAGTCACACCAAGCACGTGAATACCTTATCAAAAACACAAGAGATATTGTTATTTTATGTAGTCAGTCGATAATTGCTGTCCACAAAGAAGATCTAAAATCTGCTAAAAAAAATATGCTCAAGGCAAAAAAGTTGCTTGCAAAGTACAAGAAAAGTGCAAATGGAGATCTTGCCCGCTACCTTGTCATGCCAGAACAGGAAATTGTTGAGGCAATGTCATTGATTTCTATTGTAGAAGGAAAACCGATTCCATCTGTTGAATCAATTGGGGTTTCAGATGAGTCTTACATACTTGGCCTTTTGGATTGTATTGGAGAGCTCAAACGTCTAATTTATGACAAAATTAGGATGGGAAAAACTTCAGAGTCTGTGCATTTTTTTGAGGTGATGGAAAACCTCTACCTGATTTTGTATCCATTTGCAACATATGACAAGATTGTAAAAGAGACAAGAAAGAAACTAGATGTCAACCGAATCCTTGTAGAGGAGACGAGATCTGCACTTACCGAAGAAATAAGACGAGCAAAGCTGATTGATGCAATAAACAAAATAAAATAATTTTGCAAAAACTATGCGGGCGATGGGATTTGAACCCACGAACTCCTGAGAGACTAGCCCCTCAAGCTAGCGCCTTTGGCCAAGCTCGGCGACACCCGCAACGAATTTTCATGCAGGGTTTTTATAATCCTTGATTACATTTGCAAAACATGCTGGTACCAGTTAGATGTTTTACCTGCGGTAACCTCATTGCAGACAAGTTTGAAGATTACCAAAACAGAGTTCGTTCTGGTGAAGATGCAGCAAAGGTTCTAGATTCTTTAGGTGTTAAGAGGTACTGTTGCAGAAGAATGCTGATAACATCAGTTGAGACCATTCAGCAAGTGGTTCCATTCTATGAGGCAATAAGACGAAGGCATCTTGAAGTACAAACTGAGCTAGAGTAAGTTGCCAAAGATTACAGCAGTTAAAGGACGACTACTGTACAATAGCAGAGGAAATAAGACAATAGAGATCGATGTTATATCAGACAATCAATATCTTGGAAGAACGTGTGCTCCTTCAGGCGCAAGTGTAGGAAAATATGAAGCAACGAGTTTCCCAGCTGACAAACCAGAAGAAAGCCTACAGCAGCTAAATAACAACATAAAGAAATTCATTGGACTTGATTCATCTGATCCTAAAATAATTTACGATGCAATCCGAATGATTGATTCTACACCAAACTATGCAAAAGTAGGTGGTGCCTTTGCATTTGCATTATCAATTGCAGCAATAGAATCTGCTGCAAGAGCAGTTGGCGAACCTATATTCAAAATGATATCAAAGAAAAATGACTGGAGGTTTCCTTATCCGCTAGGCAATATTTTAGGTGGAGGAGCTCATGCAGGACCTGGTACCCCAGACATTCAAGAGATTTTGGTTTGTGCAAACGGTGCAAAATCTATTCGAGATGCCATTGAAACAAACCTTGCAATACACAAAGAACTTCGCACTGTTTTGGAAAAGAAAGATCCTAGATTTACAAATGGCAGAGGCGATGAGGGAGCTTGGGCCCCACAGCTTGACAACGACATGGCCTTAGAGCTTTCAGCAAGGGCTATTGAAAATTTAGGTTATACGTTAGGAAAGGAGGTTTCTCTTGGTATTGACTTTGCCTCATCGACACAGTGGGATGAGGAAAAAAAACTCTACATGTATGATAGAGCAGGATTTGAGCATACACCAAAAAAGCAGATAGAGTTTGCATCAAAAATTATAGAAAAATACAAGCTAATCTATGTAGAAGACGCAGTTCATGAGGAAGCATTTGAGGAGATGTCAGAGCTAACAGCAAAGTTTCCAGAAATTTTGATAACAGCCGACGATCTAACTGTAACAAACAAGCAAATACTCAAAAAAGCAATCAAGCTAAAATCATGCAATGCTGCAATTTTAAAAGTAAATCAGGCTGGAAGCTTGTATGATGCGCTAGAATTTGTAGAGGAAGCAAACAATAACAACATCAGCCTAATTACATCACATCGATCTGGTGAGTCAGTTGATTCTCACATATCACATATTGGAATTGCAACAAATTCAAAAATGCTCAAAGTGGGAGTTGTTGGAGGAGAAAGAGTTGCAAAACTAAATGAACTCATTCGTCTCTCAGAGCATGATTTAATACGCGGTATGGCACAACTTTAAAAACACGAAAATGAGCCAACAAAGCCAGACTGAAGACATTAAGAAAAAGATCCTCTCAACTGGAATTAGAGTAGGAACCCAAGTAAAAACAAAGTTCATGCTGCCCTTTATCACAAAGGCAAGTCCCGAAGGACTTTACATGATTGATCTAGACTTTACCTTAGCAAGAATTCAAACTGCTGCAAAGTTTATCAATCGATTTGATATAGAAAAGGTTTTGGTTTGTTCAGCAAGAGAATATGCAAATACGCCTGTTGAAAAGTTCTGTGAGCTGACAAGTGCAAAGCTGAGACTAGGTAGATTTATGCCCGGCACTCTTACTAACCCATCTCTTCCTTTCTATACAGAGCCTCAGCTTGTAGTTATCTCCGACCCCCAAGTTGATGCACAGGCAATAACAGAAGCTACAAATGCAGGCATTCCTGTTGTTGGAGTTTCCAATACGGATAATGTAACATCAAAGCTAGATCTTGTAATTCCTGCAAACAACAGAGGAAGAAAGTCTCTTGCCACCATTTATTGGCTCTTGGCACGTGAAATTCTCATCGATAATGGCAAGCTAAGAACCGATGAGCAAATGAAATACGAAATCGATGATTTTGAAACAAAGATAACTGAAGAGGAAATAGAATAATGCAGATAAGAACTCCGGCAGTTGCCGGCATGTTCTATCCTAGTGAAAAAAATGAACTTGAAGCCTCCATTGATGAGTGCTTTTTACACAAGTATGGTCCAGGCAAAGAGCCACCATCTGATACAAAAGAGCGACTCTATGGTATCATTTGTCCACATGCAGGATACATGTACTCAGGTCCAATTGCGGCAAACTCATACTATATGATCTCATCATATCTTCCAGAGCTTGTAATAATCTTAGGTCCAAACCACTGGGGTATTGGTTGCAATGTTGCTACAATGAAAGATGTGGTTTGGCAGACTCCTTTAGGACAGGTAGAGGTAGACTCTGCTGCAGTAAAGGAGCTTGCTAAAATTTCTGATATTGTTGAGCTAGATTTTTTTTCACACACAAAGGATCATAGTTTGGAGGTCCAAGTCCCAATGTTACAGAAAATTTATTCAGAGTTTAAGATTTTGCCAATAATTTTAATTGACCAGAGCTATGAAATGGCAAAAAAACTTGGACCGGCAATTGCAAAAATTGCTAAAACCAAAAAAACGATGATTATAGGTTCTTCTGATTTTACACATTACGAGCCAAATGATTTTGCACATAAACAAGATGAGGCTCTGATTGAGCCAATTCTAAAATTGGATTTAAAAAAATTCTATGACATTCTTGAACAAAAAAGGGTCAGCGCGTGTGGATATGGTGCCATGGCAACAACTATGGCAGCATGTAAGGAACTTGGAGCCACAAAAGGAAAACTGCTAAGATACGCTACAAGTGGTGATGTTGCAGGGGAAAAGAGTTCAGTTGTAGGTTATGCCTCCATTTGTTTTCTTTGAAATCCATCTCATCTTCCCCAGCAAAGGTAATCCTATTTGGTGAACACTTTGTAGTATATGGCATCAAGGCAATTCTTGCTGCGATAGACAAACGAGTTACGGTTACAACGACAAAAATAGATGACGATAAAGTTACAATAAGATCAACTATGGCCAGATCAAATATTCCTATTTCTACACAATATGAAGAAACAAAAGAGGTTTTTCGTCCCTTTTTTTATATTGCAAAAAAAACCATTCAAAAACAATCACTCAAAGGAGGCCTTGATATTACAATTGACTCACAAATACCTCCAGGAGTAGGTTTAGGATCTTCTTCTGCATGTTGTGTTGCTGCCGCTTCATCGATTATGGGTTTGTTTGAAAACAATTTTCCAGACGAGATCTTAAAGATGGCAATTGACGCAGAAAGGACTATCTTCAATGAAACTTCAGGTGCTGATTGTACCGTCTGTACTTTTGGTGGATTAATCGAGTATGACAAAAAAAATGGCTACAAGAGGCTTGATGTAAAGCCAAAGATCCATCTTGTTATAGCAAACTCAAAAATTCCACATTCAACTGATGCAGTTGTTTTAAAAGTAAAAAGATTCAAAGAAAAAAGCGATGTATTTTCAAATTTGTGTACACGGGAATCAGAGCTTGTCGAAAATGCAATCAAATCTATAAGAGAAAATGATCTAGTTTCACTTGGAAAACTGATGTCAAAAAATCAAAATTATTTGGAACAGATCGGTGTCTCAAATGAAAAACTTGATTCTATGATAAAGATTGCAAACGATACATCTTTTGGCTCAAAGCTCACAGGTGCAGGTGATGGTGGTTGTATCATAGCACTTGCTGATGAGTCAAATCTTAATCAAACAATAAGTGCGTTTTCAAATAAAAATTACGAATGTTTTTCAGTCAAAATTGATACAGAAGGATTACAACACAAGATCGAGTCATAAATCAGATACCTTTTAACTGCTCAATTATTTGAAAACAGATATGATGCTGATCAAGCTTGGAGGATCGATTATTACAAACAAAAAGAAACCCCTTACTGCAAGAAAATCTACAATAGATAAAATTGCTAAAAGCCTCAAGAAAGTCAACGAGCCCCTCGCAGTCGTGCATGGAGGAGGCTCCTTTGGACACTACTGGTCTGTAAAGTATGATATGCACACAAGGCCTGCAAGGTATAGCCAGTATGGTGTAGCAGTGGTTAAAAATTCGATGATTTCATTAAACAAAATAATTCTTGACTCTTTTTTAAAAAACAGGCTAAACCCATATTGCCTTCCGCCAACTGACTTTATGGAAGGCAACAGACCAATCATAAAAAAAGTAAAGAAGATTGAAAAAATCGCAAAATCAAATTTTGTCCCAGTTACTTTTGGCGATGCATTGTGGTATGACAAAAAAAAGTCATACATCTTATCAGGTGACAAAATTATGACAATTCTTGCAAAGATGCTTAGGCCAAGGCTGTCAATTTTTGTTTTAAACGTAGATGGAGTATACTCAGATCTTAAAACAAGGGAACTAATCTACGATATGAAAAGCCAAAGGCCTCAGATCTCCAAAATATCAATGGATGTTACAGGAGGAATGAAACGCAAGCTTGAAGAGGCAATAATGATCTCAAGGCTGGGCCTTGATGTTTTTTTTGTAAACGGAAACAAACCACAAAGGATAGTTGACGCCATAAAAAGAAAAAAATTTGAAGGCACGTTGTTTCGAGGAATATAACATGGAAGAATATGTCATACTCGTTGATAAAAATGACAATCCTGTAGGTAGAGAAGAAAAGGTAAAGTGTCATCTGCCAAACGGCAAGCTTCATCGAGCTTTTACAGTCTTGCTCTTTAACAAACAGGGAAGGCTTCTTTTAACAAAAAGAAGCAATGCCAAGATGCTTTGGCCAAATGATTGGGATGGAACAGTTGCAAGCCACCCAAAAGAATCAGAATCCTATGTGTCATCAGCAGAAAGGCGATTGCCTGAGGAGATCGGCGTATCAAACAAGCTTGACTATCTATTCAAGTTTGAGTATCATGTGCCATACAAAGACATTGGTTCTGAAAACGAAATATGTGGAACTCTAATTGGAATACTTGATGATTCTACAACAGTCAAACTAGTTAAAGATGAGATAAGTGAGATTACATGGATTACGCCTACGGAATTAGCGACTAATCTCAAAAAAATGCCTCAGATATACTGTCCATGGATGCTAATTGCGCTATATCTACTACCTTTCTCAGAAATACAAATGCTAAACAAACATCAAGCTATTTTATCAGAGTGGATAAAAAATGACATAAAAAATGTGTTAAAAATTTCGATAAAGTTTCATCTGCCTGATAATAACTGGAGGCTTGTTAATTGAACTCTATTGAAAAAAGTGCAAAAATTGTAAATGGATATCTTATCTCAAAACTAAAAGGAAATCCGCAAGAGCTGTACAGTGCTGCATTACATCTTATTGTAAGTGGCGGAAAGCGCCTAAGACCATACATGGTTATGAAAAGCTGCGAGATGCTTGGTGGAAATACAAGAAATGCTATCAGTGCAGCAAGTGCCATAGAAATGGTTCACAACTTTACGTTAGTACATGACGATATCATGGATAATGACGAGATGCGCCATGGTGTTACTACTGTTCATAAAAAATTTGGAATGCCACTTGCAATTTTAGCTGGCGATGTATTGTTTTCAAAGGCATATCAGGTTGTTTCATCAACAAGTTTGCAAAGTAATTCTATAATAGAGTTGGTATCAAGGCTTGCCAAGTCTTGTGTTGATGTGTGTGAGGGTCAGCTGCTGGATATCAGGATGGCTAGGAGTGAAAAAATACCATCACAGTTACAGTATATCAAAATGATAGAAAAAAAGACTGCTGCACTTTTCGGAGTGTCTTGTGCCATGGGAGCTATATGTGCAAACGCAAAACGAAAAGATGTTTCCAACCTCGCAAGATTTGGCAAGAATCTTGGGATTGCGTTTCAAATAACTGATGATCTAATTGGAGTTTTAGGTGATCCAAAAATTACAAAAAAGCCAGTAGGAAATGACTTAAGGGAAGGAAAAAAATCACTTCCAATACTTTTGGCAATAAATAGAGCAAAAGGTGAGAACAAAGAGATTATCCTAAAGACATTCGGTAACTCCTTTTCAACACAGGACGATATTGAAAAGGCGCTCAAGATAATTCGCAGGCTAAAAATTGAAAAAACAGTCAGGAGACAAGCTAAGCTGTACGCACAAAGGGCAAAAAAGTCACTTCAATCCTATTCAGGTTCGGCAAAAGAGGATCTTCTCACATTATTGAGTTTTGTAGTAAAAAGGAGTTTGTAATTTGGATGACGAATTAAAAAGGTTGGTAAGAAAGGTTGCGCTGCAAAATGCCTTTGAGCATGATGGACAAACAAAGGACAAGATAGTCTTATCAAAAATTCTTGGAACAAAACCTGAGTTTCGAAACAAAATAAAAGAAATTAGTTTAGAAATTGCTGCAATCGTATCAGATGTAAACAAACTTTCTTTACAGCAGCAGCAATCAGAAATAGAAAAAAACTTTCCAGAACTATTAGTCGCAAAAGAAAAAACAGAGGAACGAGCTGGCCTGCCACCACTAGAGGATGCAGAATATGGCAAGATAGTAACAAGATTTCCACCAGAGCCAAACGGATATCCCCACATAGGTCATGCCAAAGCGGTAATAATTGATGAAGAGTATGCAAGGATGTATGGCGGAAAACTCATTTTACGATTTGATGACACAAATCCAGAAAATGAACGACTAGAATATTATGCAGCAATAAAAGTAGGCCTTGACTGGCTGGGGGTAAAATATGACAAGATAAAAAACACATCAGATGATATTGAACTGATTTATCAAAAAGGACTTGAGATAATCAATTCTGATGCTGCATATGTTTGTACATGCAAGCAAGAGGTAATTAGCAAAAACAGACGAGGGATGAAGTCTTGTAAGTGTAGTACACTTGATCAAAATCAAAACAACGATCGATGGCACAAAATGTTTGACAAGTTCAAGGCAGGCGAGGCAATAGTCAGATTTCGTGGGAATATGTCATCAGAAAATACGGTGATGCGTGATCCAGTTTTGTTTAGAATAATAGATGCAAAGCACCCGTTGCTTGGAGATAGGTATAGAGTATGGCCAAGCTATGACTTTGCAGTTGCAATAGAAGATAGCATTGATGACGTGACTCATGCATTTAGAACAAAAGAATACGAGCTTAGAAACGAGCTATATTACGCAATACTTGATGCCCTAAAGCTAAGAAAACCAAAGGTAATGGAGTTTTCAAGGTTAGAGTTTAAGGGAATGCCTGTATCAAAGCGGGTTTTAAAACCACTAATCGAGTCAGGCAAGGTATCATGGTATGATGACCCACGACTGCCTACTCTGGAGGCCCTAAAAAGACGGGGAATAATGCCTGAGGCGATAAGAAAGTTTGTGTTGTCGCTTGGTTTTACAAAAGCAGATACTCTTGCGCCATTTGATGTACTGGAATCATTTAATCGAAAGATAGTTGATGAACAAAGCACAAGACTGTTTATGGTAAAAGATCCAAAAAGGCTAGTTGTAATAGGCTTGCCTGCCTCTACTGTTACTATCCCAAATCATCCAACAAAGGATCTAGGAAAACGAAATGTCTCAGTTGATGAAAACTTTTACCTTTCCTCTGATGATACAAAGGATCTAAAACCTGGAAATAAGATCAGGTTAATGGGCATCGGAAATGTGCAAATCAAAACTGTTTCTGATCACTTGACAAGCGAATATGCAGGAGATGCTCTGATAGAAGAGTTCCCAAAGGTACAGTGGGTTGCGCAAAAAAATTTCCATAAAATAAAAATCCACATACCAAAGCCACTCTTTATTGACGATAATTTTAACGAAGATAGTCTAGAGGAAATCGAGGTTTATGTAGAACCATACTATCTTGAGCTAAAGGAAGGATCGGAGATCCAGTTTGTCAGGTTTGGTTATTGCAGAAAGGAATCGGCAAGTCTAGCTATTTTTACACACAAGTGATTTGATATGAAAATAGCAAGGCTTGCATATTCAGATAAGGAAACGTATGGTTTTGTAAAAAATGGCAGGGTTGCAACAAAGGACCACATAATAATAGAAACTGGGGTTCCCCTTCCACAGACAATAAAGGACTTTCTTTTTGATGGCTGGTTTGATGAAATAAAAGATGACGTTGCAGAAATTTCCTACAATGAGAGTCTTTCAAACTTTAAGATGCTTGCACCAATAGCAAACCCACCAAAAATTATCTGCCTTGCCTTCAACTATATTGATCATGCAAAGGAGCAAAATTTCACAGTACCAAACGATCCTGTCATAGTTCTAAAACCACGAACTACGCTTACCGGCACAAATTCTGATATTATCTGCCCGTCCTTTGTAAAGCAGCTTGACTATGAAATCGAGCTTGCACTAGTTATTGGAAAGGATTGCAAAAACATCGCTGAATCAGACGCAAAAGATGCAATATTTGGCTATATGATACTAAATGATGTTTCTGCCAGAGATATACAAATGTCAGACAAACAGTATACGCGTGGCAAGGCATTTGATACCTTTGCTCCCTGCGGTCCATGGATTACTACTGCTGATGAAATAGTCGATCCACAAAACCTCAAGATGGTAACAAAGGTAAATCAAATCACAAGACAAAACTCGTCAACATCAAAAATGTCTATAAAAATTCCCTCCATTGTATCAAAGTTAAGCAAGATAATGACGCTTGAAAAAGGCGACATTATTTCCACTGGAACACCGTCAGGCGTTGCCCTAAACAATCCAGATATTAGCTTTCTAAAGGACAGTGATAAAATAGAAATGGAAATTGAGGGTTTGGGCAAATTAGAAAATACTGTAAAGATTGTAAATTAATGTAGTTTTTTTGTCATGTGATAAAATGATAGTCTTTTTTCTAATCTAGGATACGCTGAAATCTTTTTCATTTTAGTTAGTATCTGAATTCGCTCAAGGCCTTTCTCATATGCCAAGTTTTGAATGTATGCAAGAATTTCTTTGATGCCAGCTTTTGTGGCATAGATAGTAATCATCATAGTTTTTTCAAAATGATCCGACTTTGTAATGATTCCTATAGAGTCAATACGATTTTGTTTTTTTGATATTATGATTTTCTTTTCGTTTACTAGTGAAGAGATAGTTTTAGTATCTAGTGGCAGCCACCTCCACGATCTAATATAAAATTCTGAATCTGCAAGATAGCTTGCTATTTCTTTAGATGATTTTGCTTGTTGTATGTTAGTGTAACGACATTTTTTTGGGCCAAGAAAGTAATAGTCCCATTTTTTGTTTCTAGTGTAATGCAGCTTTTTTGCAAGTTTGAATGACTTGAAGTTTCTTGATTCTATTAGCATTGTAGACAACATGCAGTCATTTTTTCTAGCAACATCTTCTGCTTTTGCTACAAGTTTTTTTGCATATCCTTTCTGCCTGTAATTTGGATCAACGCGTATGCCTTCAATCCATACCAGTTTTGCATCCTTTATGATAAATGCATGACATATAGCTACAGGATGCTTGTTTTCAGCTAGGACAAAAAAATTTCCCTCATCAAACCACTCATCCCAGACATCATGAATGTAGTCACCCCAAGAAAACGTCGATTTACAAAAATCAAGCACTGTTTTTTTGTCTGAAGGTAACGCATCTCTTATCTTTACTTGCACAAATAAGAAAAATTATTAAGAATAATTTAACGAAACCCCTCTATGGGAAAGATAATTGTTGCCAAAACTTCAGATATTGTGCCTGGCGCGCTACACAAGGCCTCTGTTGATGGAAAAGACATTGTTGTTGTGAATTTAGATGGAAAATATTTTGCAATGGATGATACCTGTACTCATGCAGGCGCAAGCCTTTCAGAAGGAGCACTTGACGGCAACATAGTTACCTGCGGCTGGCATGGTGCCCAGTTTGATTGCAAAAGTGGCAAGCTTGAAAAGTTCCCTGCAAAAATTAACAATTTAAAATCTTATAATGTATCAGTTGAATCAGATAATATCTTTGTAGAGGTATAGACAAAACAAAATTAGAGTGGGTGATATGATGTCAAGCAAAAAATCTCAAAATGAAGGCTCGTTTAATACTGCGCTAGAAACATTAAATCAAATTGCCTCAAACCCATCTACTCCAAAAAATATCAGAAAGAACATTTCAGATCTAATTATCGAATTAAAAAACGAGGAATTTTCCATATCTGTTAGGGCATCAAATGCAATTAGCCAGCTAGACGACATAACACAAGATCCTAACATGCCATCTTATGTCAGGGTCACTTTATGGCAAGCAGTCTCTACACTTGAAGGTATAAGAGAATAAATTTCCAAATTATTAATTTCTAATATTGAAAATCGAAGAATATCTGCAATCTCTTCCACAGAAAATAATTTCAGGAGACGACGTTCAGCTCCCAAAGCACGCATTTTTAGATATTTTCGAGTTTGTGAAATTAAGTGAAAATGACGTATTTTACCATCTTGGATGTGGGGATGGTACTGGCGTCTTTATTGCCAAAGAAGAATTTCATGTAAAAAAAGCAGCTGGTATAGATTTAGACCAAGAAAAAATTTCACTTGCAAAAAAAACATTAGAAGAAAAAAAATTGTCAAACTGTTATTTTATAAATGAAAATGTACTTGATTCTACATTTGGTAATGCTACAGTGGTTCTGTTTTGGTTTACAGATGCAGACATTATTGAAAAAATGATTGAAAAGTTCAAGCTATTAAAAAAAGGTTGCAAGATAGTAACGATTTGGGGACCTCTCCCAGGATTTCTTCCAGACAAGGTCAATTTCCCATATATCATAAATCAGGTACCACTTAGAGAAGCAAAGGATCTAAGAGAGCAACTTCTTGCAGTATTTGATAAAAAGTGCATTGACTTTGTAACTGCATGGGAATATGCAGAAAGGTACACAAAGGCACTTAGCCTCCCACAAGCAGAAAATGACAGGTTTCTAACCATAATACAGTCACTTGTTATTTGGATAAACGCAAAAAATCTTGGAGTTGCCTGTAGTGATGAGATGCCGCCTGCAATAAAAAATTACATTGCAATATTGCGTAATTTTTTCAATATCGAAGTAGAGCATCTTTTAAAATAAGTCATATTTTTATTGTGAATAAAAACTACTTATTGTGTGCAGGAACGAATCAACATCAACGTATCTGCAATAGACTATGATAAGACAAGCAGAGAGATAAGGTCAACACTAACTTTGCTTGAAGAGATGGTCCATGGGGAAGACGGTTTTATTATTACAGATTCAGAGTTTGCCTTTGGCTGGCACTTTTACGTTATATGTGTAAATAAGGATCTAGTTCACAGGCTAGCTGAGCAGATGGGATCTGACTTTGATAAATTAAAAGGAAAGGGCATGGAAAAAAAGTTTCTTACCTGGCTGACCAAAAAAGTTGAGAAAAAAAACCTAAAGGTAAAGCTTGCCATAAAAGAAGAGATGGAGTCAAGCAAGTATGGTATTTTTTAAAACGACTTGGGTTGTTTTACTCTAAAAATATACTGTAGCGGCTGTCTAAAGTAGTGATACAATACATATCCCACAACTGTAATTGATGCACTTGTAACAAAATATACTGCAGAATCAAACAACTGCAAGTTCCCCTTTGTTAAATGGAAACTTGATACAATTACGAACCTGTTTTTCCATTTGACTGTTCATCCAGTAGATGGTTTAAAAATGTATAGATGTTTGTTATTAAAAATAAAGGAAAATATCAGAAAAATCCACTGAGAATTCAGCTAAATTTGTAAGGCCCTCGAGGGGAATCGAACCCCTGCCCGGGGATCCACAGTCCCCTATACTAACCACTATACTACGAAGGCCAGCAAAAACAAATTGCATAGCTTCTAGTATTAATCTTAGCTAAATTTCAAATCTGAAGACGAAACTAACCTTTTATTATTGTCCAAATTAAATTAGAATTATGAATGGAAAAGGCTGGTATATAGCAATGGTAATTACAGTTGCAATTGTCTGGGCAGGAGTAAATTACCTAATGCCTTGGAAATAAAACAATAAACATCATTAAGAAAATAACTAAATTGTTAGAAGAATTATTAATCACCTTTAAATTTGTATAAAAAATCAAAAAGCTTGAATTGAAAACAGATTTTCTTACAAGCAAGCTAAGACCAGTAAAGAAGGCCTTTGATATAGATGTCTCTAAACATCAAATCGAAGTTATTGAAAGCGATAAATTTTCATGGATTGACCTACAAAATCCTGATCGAAAAGATGTAGAAGAGCTTGCACAAAAGTATCATTTGAATTCATTAAACGTTGAAGACTGTATGACAAAATTCGAGCTCCCAAAACTTGATGCCTACGATGATCATATCTTTTTGATGCTTCACTTTCCTCCCCTTGATACTAAAAAGGGAATGCCAAAGTTTAGACAACTTTCTGTTTTTATGGGAAATGACTATCTTGTTACAATACACCAAGGAGACCTCAAGCCTCTTGTAGATATGGTCAGAGTTTGTAAAGAAAACACCGACCCCCAGAGAAGACAGCGTCTCATGGGAAGGTCTGCTAGCTTTTTGCTTCATGAAATAATCGATGTGCTAGTAGATGACTTGCTTCACATGGTAAGAAAGATTTTAGGCAATCTTGATGATATTGAAGATATTGTTTTTGACGAACAAAAATCAGCTGCCAAGCAAATTTCTTTACTTAGAAGAGAAATCACCACGCTGCGACGGATTGTAAACCCCATAAAAAGACTGATTTTAGAAACAGGAAAACATGTGCAACGATTTTTAAAGACAGAGGAGGATCTTACGCTATACTTTGATGATGTTATTGACCATGTTGACAAAGTCATAGAAACGCTTGAAGAGTCAAAGGAAACTATGGAAATTTACAAAGATACAGACTTTATGCTAAGTACAGAAAAACACAACAAAATTTTGGCACTTCTCACTATTGTCTTCACACTTGCAATACCTGCAACCGTAATAGGCACATTTTATGGAATGAACGTATACCTCCCAGGCGGAGTAGAAACAGGAGTTTGGACTCAACTAGGTCCATACACCACTTTTATGATTATACTGATAGCTTCATTAATTCCTGCACTGATAATGGTTTTGTATTTCCGAAAATTAGGATGGCTTTTCACATAACTGTAAAACTAGAGTATAACATATTAATTCAAAATCAATACATAGTTTCAATATGAGTTGTTCTGGGGAAACAGTAGAAATCAAAAACGATCTCATACAGATTAAACCAAAAATTATTCAGCAGTTAAAAAAGGCAAAGTATGGCGTAGCTGACCACTCTACAGTAGAGTTGTGTCATTGGACAAAAAAATCCTTTAAAAACGAAGGAGACTGCTACAAACACAAATTTTATGGAATCTCAACGCATCGTTGTATGGAGTTTTCTCCAGCAGGAATGTTTTGCGAAAACAGATGTGTGTACTGTTGGAGGCCAATGGAGTTTTACGACTCATTAAAGATGGAACCAGATAAGGTAGCAGAACCAAGAGAAATTGTTACAAAACTAATGGAGGAAAGAAAAAAATTGATTATGGGACACTATGGTGATCCCAGACAAGACAAACAAAAACTTGATGAGTCATTACTTCCAAGCCACTATGCAATTTCTCTTTCAGGGGAACCAACAATGTATCCAAAATTACCAGAGCTGATAAAATATCTCAGATCACTGCCCCAAACAAAATCAATATTTCTTGTCACAAACGGCCAAGAGCCTGAAATGATTCAGCGATTGCAAGATGAGGATGCACTGCCAACGCAGCTTTACCTTTCAACCAATGCTGCAGATTATGGCTCTTTTATGAGAATAAACAGACCAAGATACAAGGACTCGTGGGAAAGATGGAATAAATCACTTAATTTGATATCAAAACTTGATACACGAACTGTCATCAGAATTACTTTGATTCGTGATTACAACAATGGAGATGATACGATCCCTTCATTTGCTTCAATGATAAATCGTGCCAATGCTCACTTTATCGAGGTCAAGTCCTACATGCATATTGGCCGTTCAAGAAATAGGCTTGAGCGAGACAATATGCTTGGTATGGATGAAGTAATACATTTTGCAAAGGAGCTAGCAAGGCAAAGTGGCATGTTTTCTGTAATGGATGAAAGCGAGATATCAAGAATTGTTGTTCTTCAAAACAGCAAAAGATTCACCGATAGATGGATTGCTGCCTACGCACAAACCAGTTAGAAAATTTGCTCAAAGCAAGATACCTGTGTGAGATTTCATTTTTGTTTTTCAATATTGCATAGGTTTTGTTTTTGCCTTCCGGAATAAAGATTGGATCAAATCCCCATCCTTTACCATGTATCTTTTTTGAGATTTTACCCTCTACCTTTGCACCAAACATAGCTATTCGATTTTTATCGCAATAAGCAATCACTGACTGGAAATTGGCAGCCATTTTTGTATTGACAAGTTTCAAAATTCCCTTATTCCCAATTGTTTTGAAAACATATGATGAGAAGGGTCCGGGAAATCCACCAAGTGAATCAATAAACAAACCGTCATCTTCTACAATTACTGGCTTTTTGCATTGGTTAAAGGCGTCTGTTACTTTATGTAATGCAATTTTCTTAATAGAGTCATTTTGTATTTCCTGTAGATTACAACTAAAAAACCCAAGCTTTATTCCAAATCCAGCAAGAATTGTTTTTGCTTCTTGATACTTGTGTTTATTTGATGTTGCAAATAAAACATCATACGACTGTTGCATATCGCCCTCTGCTTTCTATGAC
>Ga0213870_1000264_pt1 | contig 27553 bp, 31 predicted proteins | sample WICALVC2017_Meta_FD_160119 | JGI IMG/M metagenome (GOLD analysis project Ga0213870, IMG submission 160119) | Freshwater microbial communities from subterranean cave lake in Wind Cave National Park, South Dakota, United States - WICALVC2017 | ecosystem: Environmental > Aquatic > Deep subsurface >... | reverse complement strand
ATGCGAAAGACTTGCAAAAGGAGTGGTTTTATGTAGGGATAAGCCAAAAGAACTCATAAAACATCTGAAAGAGCACAAGGCAAGATACAAAATTCTTAGAGTTCTTGCCTAATCATACAACACAGCATGGTCCGTTTTACCTATAATAACCTTTATTTATAATGAACTGGAAAATATCGAATAGAAAAAGAAATGACTGTCCTTTCTTTGAAAAACTTCTTAAGCCATTTAAACAGTTGGGAATTATCCTCGGAGATAAAGGATATTCTTCAAGGGAGAACTTTCAGTTGGCAGCCGATAAGAGGGGCTGTGCATTCCTTCCTTTCAAGAAAAGTGCAACGGCCTCTCCTAAAAGCCACCCTGCTTGGAGAGCAGCGTTCTGGATAAGGAGCAATCTAGACTCCATATACCAGCATCTATCACCAACGTTCTAAGATAGAATCTGTATTCCATGCATTGAAGGAAAGATATGGTGATAAACTTTTCTGTGATGGTGCTTTAATGAGAAGGAATGAGATGGCTCTAAGATTTATTGTATATAACATAAGATTGATGATATTTTACAAATATGCCATAGAAAATAATCTCAATCTTTGGGTTAGAGTATAGTTGAGTGTATGCTGTCTAGAGTTTATGATGGCTATCGCCATAATTAAATATATTCGATTTTACCGTTGGGAAGTAATTATTGGATAAAAATCAGAAAATGAGATGGATTAATGAAAGATTTATCAGGTATATTTTATGAAGAAATTCTATTCAGGACGTAGCCTTTTTATAAGGCGAGCCCCCAAAACTTGCGTATAACATAGTTCAGCACATAGAAGGGCGGTTATCTATAAGAGGACTGTGTACAAAATGTCATACAACTAACGTAATTCTCTCTATATTAAAATAATTCTAGCCTCACTAAAATATTTCATGGCTTTTCTTAATTTCTTTCCCGACTCGGCGTATAAAGTTAAGATTGGTTCATTTACCTTAACATTCTCATTCTTATGCTTGTAAAGATAGATACCACTACTCTTATCCTGCGGGCATCCCAATAATCTAGCTAAATAATTTATTTTTTCGTTATTTATCGCTTTTATTTTTCCTGATTTTCTTGCTCTGATAATATGCCTAAATCTACCAGCTCTTAATAACCCCTTTCTTCTGCCTTGTTCTTTAATTATCTCATTAAATTTCTTTAATGCCTTTCCAGAATCTAAGATATCTAGGGCCATACTCTTACCTTCATTTTTCTTTGCCTTTTTCATCATTTCTAATATTATACCAGCCAATACAATAGACTTATCTTCCAAATCCTTAGGAGCATCATTTTCTCTTTTCAAAACAGCAAGAATATCTAACATCTCTAAAACAGGCCCTATTCCATTTCCTATAGGCTGAGAACCATCAGTTAAAATAACTTTTATCTTTAAATTAAAATGCTTCCCAATATTCAAAAACTTATTCTTGAGTTTTAAGGCCCCTCTTCTAGAAACTTTTGCTCCCTTTCCATATGGAATATCAATTAATACGTGAGTGCTTCCTGTTGAGAGTTTCTTAGATATTATAGAGGCAATTAACTGTGACTCAGGATCTAAGTTTAGAAGCCGCTCTACTCTAATAAGTTTATCATCAGCAGGAGCTAAACCCAGTGAGCCTCCCCATGCAAGGCAGGCCCCTGTTTTATTTACTATATCCTTCATTTGTCGAGGAGAAAGATTAACGTTTGTTATTGTCTCCATCACATCAGCTGTTCCAGCAGCAGATGTGATGGCTCTTGAAGAAGTCTTTGGCATAACAATTCCCAGAGCAGCACAAATAGAGATAACAATAGGGGTAGTTCTATTACCAGCTACCCCTCCAATAGAATGTTTATCAACTATATTTTTTAAATTCCAAGTCAAGCGTATTCCAGTTTTATACATTGCCTCAGTTAAATAAACCAGCTCTTGAAAACTCATGCCATATTTATAGACTCCAGAGACAAAATAAGCTATCTCAGCCTCAAATAAAGAATTATTCACTATATCTTTAATTATAATATATATCTCTTCCTTTGTCAAAGCCTCACCCTTTAGTTTTTTAATAATGTATTGTGTGCTTTGCGGTATTAATGTCAATATTACGTCAACATACTCTCCTGGTTTCAAATCTAAAAGAGCTGTCGCCTCCTCTGATAAAGATATTTCATTTTTATCAAGAAAATTTTTTAAAATGTCTACAACTGCAATAATCATCTTATTAGAATTAGCTATTGCAACCCTATCGCCAGCATGCACATTTAATATATGAGCAGTAGCTTCATTTAAAAAAGCAACAGGGCGCCCTGCACCTAAACCCAATCCTCTTACTCTTAGCTTCATTTTACTCTTTCTCTACACTAAACAGGCTTGAAAGAGTGTTCGCTCTATACGCGTTTAAGAAAGTAATAAAGTAGGCGAGTATAAGAGGACCTAATATCAATCCCAATATCCCAAATATAAACAAACCTCCAACCATGCCGATGAGTACAATTACTTGTGACAGATCTGCTTTTTTCGATACTATATAAAGTCTTAGAAAATTATCTATATTAGATACTAGAATGAGATTATACAACAGGAAGAGAGTAGCAGGCAGAGCGTTTCCAAGCGAGAATAAATAAACTGCTACAGGTATCCATATAAAGAAAGGCCCTAAAATTGGAATTATAGAGAATATAACAGCTAAGGCAGTTAAAATTAAAGCGTTAGGTATTCCGAATACAAAGAAACCAAGACCCGCTACGAGCCCCTGCGCAATACCAACTATTATCTGTCCATAAACTATAGAATTAGTTATATCTTTGAATTGCTGAACTATTTTTTTCTCTTGTAATTTATTAAGTGGAGATAAACTAGACATAAACTCTCCTAATATATCAGAATCTCTCAATGCGTAAAAGAAAACAAACGCCACTATGAGTAAGTTGAATAAAATAGTTGGAATATCGAGAAGAAAGGAAACTAAAGAATTCAATACAGAGGAACTTATTTTGCCAACAAGGCTGTCGAAAGTTGCTGTCATCTGAATAATAAATGGATTAGGAGCTGAAGGAAAAACCGCTTTTATAAAGGTCTGGATGTTAAGAGTTTTAGCATCCTGAAAAATTTCAAATACCTGATTCACCATAAAAGGTATAAAAAAATAAATAGGCACTAGAATAATTAGTATGACTAGAAGACTTACTATTGTGGCCGCAGCATTTCTAGCCTTTACCTTTCTCAACACAACCCTATAGACTGGAAAAAAAGCATACGCTAAGATCAATCCGCCAATTATAGACAAGAGAATTGGTTCAATCAAAAGAAAGACTAATATAGCAAGAACTAGAATAAGAATAAATACAGATATTCTCCTTATATTTCTTTCATTTAATTCCATGCTCTTTATTAAAGGTTTTAGTATAAAAAGATTTGCTCTTACATACATTGTAACGTTAAAGGGAGCTATTTAAGAGAAATTAATATAAATCATGGTTCTCTTGCTACATCATGGAATTTGTTAAAAATTTGAAAGAAATAGGAAAAAATGATGTAGCCATAGCAGGTGGTAAGGGATCTTCTCTCGGAGAGATGATAAAATCTAAGATTCCTGTTCCAGAGGGTTTTATTGTGCTTTCTAAAGCCTTTCAGGATTTTATAAAACAAACAGACTTAGATGTAGACATTGATGCTATTTTAGATAAAGTAGACACTAAAAAAGTGCATACGGTTGAAGAAGCATCTGAAAAGATACAATCTTTAATCTTAAACAAAGAAATCCCAGATAAAATTTCCAAAGCAATAGTCAGGTCATTTGACGATTTAGGTGTTAAGTATGTAGCAGTAAGAAGTTCTGCGACTTCAGAAGATAATGTGGCAACTGCATGGGCTGGACAACTAGACACATTTCTTAATACAACCAAAAAAACATTACTAGAGAATGTTAAAAAATGTTGGGCTTCTTTGTTTACCCCAAGAGCTATAGTTTATAGAATTGAGAAAAAATTACGCCAAACTAAAGTTTCAGTTGCTGTTGTAATCCAGAAAATGATTGATAGTGAAGAATCAGGAATTGCTTTTTCAGTTCACCCAATAACAGAAGATCCAAGCCAATTAATTATAGAAGCAGGTTTTGGATTGGGTGAGGCTATTGTCTCAGGAGAAATTACTCCAGATAGCTATGTGGTTAATAAACAAGATTTAGAAATAATTGATATTAATGTTAATAAGCAAGGTAAAGGATTATTTAGAAAAATATATGGTGGAAATGAATGGAGAGATTTAGGTGAAAATGGGGAAAATCAAGTTTTGAATAGAAACGAAATTGTTGAGTTATCAAAACTTATTGTTAAGATAGAGAGATTTCAATGTCACCCTTGCGATATTGAATGGGCAAAAGAGAAAGGAAAATTCTATATTTTACAAAGTAGACCAATTACAACCTTAACAGGAAAGAAAAAAACAATTTCAAAAGAGGACAAAAATCTATTCGGATATTGGGATGAGTATAATCCTCGTGTTGTCACACCTCTTGAATATGATTTGTATATGAAAGATATTTGGCAAGCAAGCCTAGACATGTTGGATTTTGGAGACGGCGTTCCAAAAATAGAAGAGGTAGTTGTTTTTAATCAAAAAGTTCCTATCAAAATAGATCCTTCAAAATACGAAAAGAAATCTTCTGCTCCGAAGAAGAATATTAATCTTTTTGAAGAAGTTGGAAAATGGAGAAGAAAAATAAAGAATATTAGAAAGGCTTTAGGAGATTTATCTAAATTAACAGAAAAAGAAATCTTGGATAAATTAGAAATTATTTCTGAAGAATATCGTAAGATGGCTAGAAATAGACTATTAAATATGAATACGTGGATTGATAAAGAATCTGAAGTTAAAGATTTATTCAAGAACTCAGACATGGAATTTAACGAACAGAAATTAATTGCTGGATTGGATACTGAAACAGCAAAAATGAATCAAGAGTTGCTAAATTTAGCACTTCTAAAAAAAGCAGATACAGATAAATTTGAGGAGAAATTTAATAGATTTTTAGAAGAATATGGTCATTTTGAATCTGAAGGAGTTTCTCTAGAAGAAAATAAAAAAACCCTCCTTAACTATATCAATAATTTATCTAAAACTAAGATAGAAAATAGGTTAAATATAAGTAAAAAAGATTATGAAAATTATAAAAGCAATCTATTGAAAAAATTGGATTCAAATAAACAAAAGGCAATGGAAAAAGGGATTAAGGAATTGAGGGAAGCAATAAAACTTAGGGAAGATAGCAAATCCCTTCAAGATGCACCAAAACCAATAATAGATAATCTATTGGTTGAATTAGGAAACAGATTAAAAAAGAAAAGTTTTATTGATCATTCGTCCGATGTTTATTTACTGAGATTGGAGGAATTAAAAGAAAAGAAAATAGACAAAGATTTTTTAGTTAAAAGAAAAAAAATCTTAGACAATAAAAGGAAAGAAAGTTGGTTACCTAATTGGTTTATTGGAAAGAAAAAACTAGATTCTAAGGAAATCCTTGAGGGAATATCTGGAAGTAAGGGAAGTGTAACAGGAAGAGTTAAGGTTATCAAAAACCCTAAAGAATTTGATAAGGTAAAGAAAGGTGATATTATAGTTGCTTACTCCACAAATCCATTATGGACACAGTTATTTAGTATTATTTCTGGGATAATAGTAGAGCATGGTACTATCTTATCTCATGCAGCCATAACTGCAAGAGAATATGGAATTCCTTGTGTTGTGGGGGTTAGAGATGTTACGAATATATTAAAAAATGGTGATGAAGTAGAAGTGGATGGAGACGAAGGGATAATCAAACTTTACTCATCTTAATCAAATCTAACCACTTATTAACTCCTAATTCTAATTGAGGTATAGCAACTTCTGCTGGTGTCTTTTTGTCTAAAGACATATGCTTTCTGTTAAAATTATAATTTATTTCTAAACCTTTCATTATTGCATGAGCAGACTCTAAACAACCATGAAAACCCCTCATGACTTTTGTTCTTTCTCTAATGGTATTGTGTAATCTCTCAATAGGATAATTAAATCCTCTTTCATCTGCTATTACAACATTATGGATTATCTTACTTTTAGTTCTTGAAGAAGCGTGATAAGGAGATTGTAAACTGAAAGATTTCCTTAATACTCTTGGATAACCTCTTAGTCCATCAGTTGTAACAATCTCAACCTGTTCACCAACCTTAAACTTTGCTCTCTTCATAACCTTAATTAAATTCTCATTAGTTCTACTTCTCATATATTCGCCTGTTACCATAAACTTAGTTTCTACATCAAATGTATCAACAAACCAATTCTGTTCTTTACCTTTCTGATATTTACTTTTTCTTCTGTAATATTCCATTTCATCGCTTTGCATTTCTTTTCCACATTTTATTGGAATATTATCAATTAAGTTACTAACCATTGTAGCATACTTTACAATCCATCTGTAAACTGACATGTGACTTGAATTGTGAGGATAAAAAGCTTGAAAATGTTCCTGCACTTTTCTTAAAGAAACTCCCTTATAATATAAATCAATTCCAGCAGTTATTTTATTCTCATTATTTCTCATTCTATAAAAACCATCATCAATAACAAATCTAAAATAACATTCTTTACATCTGTATCTTTGTATTTTTCCCCTGTTTTGTGTTTTTCTTTTACCATCTTTTTTAATCTGATTAGAATTACATTTAGAACAGATTACATTTTTATACTTCTGCTGAATTATATCTTTGGATTTCATTTTGGTTGGTAGCCGATTTGGAATCTAGAGGGCTTTACGCCCTCTTTATATTTACTTAACTAATTATCAACTATATAAGTAAGTTAAACTATATAAATGTTTCTCTAGTTAATTAGCAACTATATAGTTAATACTTTAAAAAGTAAGTTTTATAAAGAATAAATCTCTATATTTAAGTATGGCAGAAATAAAAATAGAGGTTAGGGGGTATAAATGTGAAAGGTGTAACCATGAGTGGATACCAAGAAAAAAAGAATATCCTATTTTATGCCCAAATTGTAAATCTGCTTATTGGGATAAACCAGCCAGAAAGAAGAAATAATTTTTTTGAGTCCAATAACTCCCTTTAACGTTACAATGCAGCTCTTACACCTTGCGTGAGATTTAGTTACATCTAGAAAAATAAGATAACCTTCTAGAATTACGTAATATAATTCGTGCAGTTATCTGCACGAATCTTGCAGCATAGTTTATCTTTCTAACCTCTCCATAGACTCTTTTAAAAGCAGAATGAAGTTCTATCAGCATCGAAGAAATATCATCCTAAAGAGTTTATTGATTTTGAGAGCAAGAGAGTGTTTTACTGCTCGAAGTGCAGTGAAAGAATGGAAATTGTTCTATTCTGCGATAATCCTCCACCGAGAGGTATGTCAAAAATCAGTAACTGGCTAGAAATGTAAAGAGGATTCTAGCGGAGCTGCCCGAAGGGTATTAATTTATTATTAATAATGATATTAATGACTGAAATTCTAACAACGACGTTGGATTCAAACACGGGTTTTGTTTGTCAAAACCCTATTCGCAAAGGAAATTTCAGAACTTCGTAACTGAAATTTTCTCTGCACTCAGTTTTCATCCATGTTGTTGGAATTATAACTACTTTATGGAAACATAGATTACCAAAAGATTTATAAATATACGAAAACTATACTTTTCATAAAATAGATTTAATGATAAGACAAGATGGCAGAAATTATAAGTTATATAAGAGAATTTAACCCTTGGTGGGAAGGAAAGTTTAAGTTAGAATATAAAGAAAGAGAAATATACTCAAAGATAAAAAAATTTCTAGGGATGCGTCAAATAATAGCATTAACCGGATTAAGAAGGGCAGGAAAGACGACCATAATGCTAAAAATCGCGGAGGAATGGCTTTCTTTAGGATTTAATCCGCAAAATATATTTTTCTTTTCATTTGATGATTTTAAGGGCAGCTCTCTGAGGGAATTAGTTGAAGAATATGAAAGAGTTCATAACAAAAAACTATCTGATGAGAGATTTTTATTTTTATTTGATGAGATACAGAAAATAGATAATTGGCAAGAGCAGATTAAAATAATATATGATCTTTACAAGAATAATATTAAAATAATTGTTTCTGGTTCAGAATCTCTTTTTATAAGAAAAAAATTTAAAGAAAGCTTGGCTGGAAGGATTTTTGAATTTAAGATCGATACCCTCACTTTTAAAGAGTTCATTAAATTTAAAGAGGTTAGCTATAAATCTCTTGAATTATATAAAAAAGAATATTATAAATTATTTGAAGAGTTTATAATCTCCGAGGGTTTTCCAGAGTTGTGCGGAATTAAAGATAAAGAAAAAATAAAGATGTATATCAAAGAGGGAATAAGGGATAAGGTTCTCTATAAAGATATCCCTTCCCTGTTTAAAATTGAAGATATATCAATACTTAACTCTATATTGGAAAATATCACTGAAAATCCTGGACAGTTGATAGAACTCTCAAGTTTCTCAAGCGAATATAAAATATCTAGGCCTACTCTAGCAAATTATTTGATGTATCTAGAAGATTCTTTTTTAATAAAAAAACTTTATAATTTCTCTAAGAATAAAAGAAAAATTGAGAGAAAATTGAAAAAATATTATCCCACATTGATTTCAATAAATCTTCTATTTAGTGAAGATTCGTTATCAAAATCTAAAGTTTTTGAAAATGTACTAATTAATCAGCTCAAAGCAGATTTCTTTTGGAGAGATCCTTATAAGAATGAAGTTGATATGATTTTGGATGAAGGAAAAATCATTCCTGTAGAAGTTAAATATGGAGAAATAAAAGATATTAGAGGCTTGCTTAGATTTATGAGTTTATTTAATATTAAGAAGGGTTTTGTTATTTCGAGAGAGCAAGAAAAAAAGCAAACATATAATGGTAAGGAAATTTCAATAATCCCCGCATGGAAGTGGTTATTGGAAAGATAATTAAATAATGTATATCATGTTTAATTATTGTATCCTTCAGAGGCACCATTTGTTGCATGGTGCGTGAAGTAGTTCGTTAACCCATACTAATAATGTTCAAAGGTTTTTAATAGTTTTTGGAACTCTTCAATATTGCCTTTTGAATATTCTCTTTCCATAATTGAATAATCTTCCTCTTTCACTCCATCGGAGCGCCAGAAACTCTACTTTTTCCAGCCATCTGCCCTCCTAATTCAACAGGCAGATTTGAGAATCCTGCTCCATATAAAGAATGGTGTATATCGGGGTTTATATTACCATGTCCTACAAAATATCCTGGTGCAATGCCAATAGCCTGGTTCCAGTAAGGACCATTTTCTCCAGAATAAACAGGAGAACCAAAAGCAGCAAAAGTTTCTTTCATCGGAGATATTTTAAAATGCTCATACCAATTTCCTGTCTCAACAATCTTCTTGACTTGTTTATTATATCCGTGAATTAGATCAAGCATTTTCTTAGTTGGAACATTTCCCATTCCCATTGGCAATTCAGTATGCTCAACTCCAAAATTATCTGAGAGATGCACATGCTTAACGAAAGGAGCTATTTTTTTCGTTTCTGCAATAACATCTTTCTCTTTATAGCCAAAACCTCTTATCATATTAATGTGCCCGACATCCCATGTTACTCCCAACACCTTCTTCGCCGCATCCTCGGCCTGGGTTTTAGATAAACCAAGATCCTCTTGTGCCTTATCAACAAATTTTCTTCTAGCTTCTTCTACTAGATCTCTTAAGTCATCTGCTCTGCTCAATCCACTTCCTGCAGGAGGATTTTCAATACTAATAATAGGAGAGGTATCTTTAAATTTCTTATAAGCCTGAACAGCTACATTGGAAAAAGTCTCAGAAGCTCTATCAATCGCCCAATCTCTCATTGGTTTGTAAATTTGAGGATTAACTGTTCTTAATACTCTAATCCCTTTTTGCAATTCTTCTGCTAAGATATTAACATGAGCTGGACTTTCTATAACGTCAAGTTTTGATTTAATCTCTTCTCTGAATTTATCGAGTTTTTCTAAATCTTTTTTTGAAGTCTTCTTAGCAGAATCATATGCCTGATTATATACGTTCTGGAATTGCTGATAGGCCTGTCTTAATTCTACCTCTCCAAAAGTAATAGCTTGGATATTCTCTTCAATGTATTCTTTATCCACACCTTCTTTCACTAGTTCATTAATAATTTTATTCGCTTCTTCTGCTTCTTCTGCTCCTAATTTTCCATATAATTTAAGAAATTTCTCTCCTCTTGGATCTTTAGTTATCTGCTTAATCGGATCTGCCCCTCTTCTTACATTAAAGTTAACATTCTCAAGCTGCGCAAACCAAGCGTCTTTATTTTGTTTTTCTAAAAATTCTTTAGGAACTTTTCTTTCTATTGTTCCTTTTAGATAATTAATTTCTGGAGCGACGTTTCCATATCTTCCAGAGTATTCGTCAACTATCCAAAAATCTTTCAATACTTCTTCTCCTTTTTCATCAATAATCTTGGTCTCAGGATCTGGTAATCCGTTACTTGAATGAAATGTTACAACAACATTTCCTTTAGGATCTAATTCATGTCCTCTTTCAATAGCATCTATCATCTGCTTTTCAGATTTCAGTCTATCTCCTTCTTTAACTTCTCTGCTATTTTGGTTAAAACCAGTTGCCTCAACTAATGGCCCGTGAAATGTTATATCAACACCAACTAATTTTTTCAGTCTATTTATTTCCTTAAATTGTTGTTTAGGTATACTCTCAAAAACCTGAGGAAAAACACCAGACGCTTCTATAACCTTTGCTCCTGTAGATATCTTGGCTGAAACTTGCTGCAATTGATTTGCGGTTCTAACATCTGTTGCAGGTCCAATTTGTCCTGCTGGAGTTCGATAATCAAATTTCAAAAAAGATTCTCCATAATCTTCCTTTAATCCATAAGTAGGACTAAATCCAAACCCACTCCCTCGATAAAAATTTTCATCTGTCATTATTATATTTATCTTTCCCTTTATTTAAATTTATCTTATTCCCTCTGCTGTTTTCTTGTCCTATATTTCCTAGATTCTAATTCACGGCTTTCTTCAAATCTTTCATCAGATCTGTTTAATCCAATATCTCTATCTGTTATATCTCTGCCTTGCACTGCCTTTCTTCGAAATGTCTCTTGCTGCTGGGGAGTCTCGTCTAGATTAGGCATATAATCACCTTGAGAGCTATATTCGCCTCTGCCTGAGTAAGATTCTCTACCAGTTTCCTGCTGTCTCTGAACAGCGTATTTCTCATCTCTTTCTCTATTTTCTCTCCCAAGACTATTTATATCACGAGTTTCTCTTTCTATCAATGTTCTAGTTGCGCCAGCTTGAGTCTCAGAATTTTCAACATCAGATTCTAATACTATGGGAGGGGCCTTAAATTCCTCAACACTATTAAATGAATCCTCTACAAAAATAGGCCTCCCACCCTCCTTATCTTTCTCTAGTTTTGACTCTTTATTCTTAATTTCCTTGATTATCTTTATCTTAGGCCTAATTTCTTTAACTTCAACCCTCTTGATTTTTTTCTTCTCCATGAAATATCTAATGTGACATCCTCCCACGACTGAAGTTATGGGCTTCCAATAAAGAAGAATTATGGTTGTGCATCTTCTCTAAGTATAGTTCCTAATTCAACGACACTTACCTTCCTTACTGAAGGTCTTACTGTATCTCCAAAGGAGTTAAGTTTGGACTTGTCCAGCCCTACTAAAATATTTTTTGATGCGTTTAAATCTCTGTTTATTTCGAGTCCGCATTCTTCACATTCGTAAGTTCTCTTACTCAATGGCCTCTTTTGTTTATGCCCACAAGAACTATAAATCTGGCTTGTATATTTTGGATTGATTAATTCAACTTTCCCACCAGTATTCGCAACTTTGTAAGAAAGCGTCTCAATAAATCTGTTCCAACTTGCATCAGAAATACTTTTTGTTAAATATCTGTTTTTTACCATTCCTTTGATATTTAGCTTTTCAACAGCAATTACTTTAAACCTCCTTACAATTTTTGCTGTCTGATTATGTAGAAAATCGTTTCTTTGATTAAATATTTTTTCATGTTGCTTTACTACTTTCAACCTTGCCTTTCCCTTATTTTTGCTTCCTTTCTTTTTTCTGCTCAATCTTCTCTGAAGTCCTGCTAATTGTTTTTCATTTTTTCTAAAAAACTTTGGATTTTCAATTATTTCCCCATTGGATAAAGTAGCAAAGGTTTCAATTCCAACATCGATTCCTACTCTCTCATCTTTAGGTTTAATTTTATCAATCACAACACCCTCGCAAGCAAGGATTACATACCACTTATCAACACACCTTTTAATTGTCAAAGTTTTTATTTTTCCTTTGATTTCTCTATGTAAAACAATTGGGACATTCCCAATCTTTGAGATATAGAGCTTCCTAAGATCAACTTTAAACCCTGACTGTGGAAAGGTTATTGATTTGCAGCGATTAAAAGACTTAAATCTCGGAAATCCAATCTTGCCTTTCTTTTCTTTAACTCTTCTGAAGAATTGATTAAAAGAGTCATTAATCCCTTTTGAAATATTTTGCTTGATTTTGGAATGAACAGGAACATCAATATCTTTCATAATCTTATTCAAATCAAATTGAGATCGATTGGTTTTATTTTCTTTGTAAGCATTAATCTTTGTTTCAAGAAGTTTGTTATACACAAAGCAACAATCAGAAATTTGTTTGTTCAATTTAACCTCCTGTTTTTTAGAGAGATATATTCTATATCTAAAATTCCTTTGCGCAACCATTCATTTCTTATGTTATTCGTCCTTATATAGTTTTATTTTTAACTCGCTTTCATTCAACGATTGAAATCGTTGGTTTTCTCGCTAGTGATTTCATAATAACAATACTTATAAATCTCATTCTCTTGTTGCCAGCATGGCAGCTATTTCGATAGAAAAACACAATCCATCAACTAGCGATATAGATAAAGAATTAGAATCACTGTTGCAAAAACATACTGCTCGTGTTAAAGTAGTTGGTTGTGGTGGGGGCGGTGGAAACTCTGTATCAAGAATGAAAGAAATAGGTATCAAGGGATGTGAGATAATGGCTGTTAATACAGATGCCCAAGATCTTCTTTATTGTGATGTGGATACTAAAATTCTAATTGGCCGCGAATTGACGCATGGCTTAGGCGCAGGAAGCAATCCAAAAATTGGCGAGCAAGCAGCGAAGGAGTCAGAGCAGGAGATTAAGAAAAAACTAAGCGATAGCGATCTGGTTTTTATCACCTGCGGTCTTGGTGGAGGCACAGGAACAGGAGCCTCTCCTATTATAGCAGAAATAGCGAAAAAATCAGGAGCCCTAACGATCGGCGTGGTAACTCTTCCTTTTACTGTCGAAGGTCAAAAAAGAATAGAGAATGCGCAATACGGATTAGAAAAGCTAGCGACAATTACAGATACATTAATAGTAATCCCTAACGACAAACTACTAGAAATCGCTCCAGAGTTGCCAATACATACTGCATTTAAAGTAGCAGATGAAATTCTAACGAATTCAGTAAAAGGAATAACAGAACTAATTACAAAATCAGGCCTTGTCAATCTGGACTTTGCAGATGTGAAAGCAGTCATGTCAAACGGAGGAGTTTCTTTAATTGGAATAGGAGAATCAGACGCCTCAAATAGAGCAAAAGATGCCATCGAAAAAGCATTAAATAATCCACTCTTAGATGTAGATATAAGCGATGCAAAAGGAGCCTTAGTAAATATCATTGGAGGTAATGACCTTTCATTAGAGGAATATAAACAAGTCATGGAAATAATAGGCAGTAAAATATCTCCAGACGCAAAAATAATCTCAGGTGCCCAAATCTCACCAGACATGGAGAAATCAATAAAAGTCTTATTAATTGTAACAGGAGTGAAAAGTTCTCAAATTCTAGGATCATCAACAGAGCTAGAAACAAAATACGGCGATGATCTAGAAAAAGAATTAGGAATAAATTTTTTGGATAAGTAAACGATAATTTAAATAGATAAATACTATTTACATCAATGGACGACCCATTATTTGAAAGCAAAGAAAGAAAAAAGACGCCTTTTTTCATCTACTGGATATATGGTTTAATGATGTTTATTCCAGGTATTATTTTCATCATCTTTCTGCTAGTTTACATTATAACAAATCCGAGCGAAATAAAAGACGCAGGAGATGTTTTTGTATTAATTATTTTAGCTCTTCCAATACTTATGGGATTAGATTATTTAAATCTAGCTCGTAAAAAGAAATCAAACAGAATGACGGATCTTTCAATAATAATAGGAAGCATTCCATTATTAGTACTTTTACTTTTTTATCTTCCTCTCAGTCTTATCAACGAATTCAGAAAAGCAACTTCTTTCTCTGGGAACGAACCGATCTATAACTATATCCCTACAGCCTTCTTTATTTTTCTAATGGCCTCAATTTTATTTCTCATCATAGGCTCATTTACAAAAAAAGACAATGAGCAATAATTTTAAAAACTCAAATATAATAGAATAACCATGTTTCAAAAAATAAAGTCATTTTTGATCCAATCAAAAAGAGTATGGCATGTGCTAAGAAAGCCAACGGTAGGGGAGTTTAAATCTATCGCAAAAATCTCTGCAATTGGAATTTTAATCATCGGCGCAGTAGGTTTCCTTATTTCAGACCTAATAAGAGTATTTGGAAATGTTTTATAATAAAAAATGATGAAAACTATTTTTGATGGCGTCCCATATGGGATTTATCTCCCATTGCCTTTTAATGAGTTTCTCAGTGCAGTGAATGCAAAGACTCGAGGCCCAAAAACGAAAATACTGAAGATAGATGGAGACATTACGAATTATAGCAAGAGACTTAAAAAATTGAGCATTTTCGTCTCTTGCTATATTCGCGGGACATAAAAGAGACGTTCAATTATTTATGTCCTGCGTTATAGAAGGAATAGCTTTAGACTACAGTTATTATTTTGAAAATCAAGATCGTCCACCACGTCATCAGATTAGAGCAGTAATTACCGCCTTCAGAACGAAAGAAGAATTAAATGAGTTAGAGAAAAGAAAATAATATGAAACCAAAAACCTTAAAAACCACTAAAACAATCAAAGCCATATCGAAAGTACTACATACTCTCGTCCTACCTAGTTTCTAGGGATAAGGGTCATTATGTAGGAGATAACATGAACGCAAAATCCGCATTAGAAGAGTTAGCCAAAGAAGAAAAGCGAAAATTTGTACAAAGTGTTGACTTAATTATAAATCTCAAAGGCATAGATCTAAGAAAAGAGAATATTAATATGGTAGTTAATGTACCTCATAAACTCAAAGATAAAAAAGTATGCTGTTTTTTAGAGAAAAAATCAGATCTTATAAATACAATAACAAAAGCAGATTTTCCAAAATATAAAGAAAAAAAATCATTGAAAAATCTAGTTAAGGAATATGACTTCTTTATCGCTGTAGCCCCTCTAATGCCTGCTGTAGCAACTACATTCGGAAAAGTTTTAGGCCCAGCAGGAAAAATGCCATCTCCTCAATTAGGAATAATTCAAAAAGAAACTCAAGAAACAATAAAACAAGAATTGGACAAGATCTCAAAGTCAATTAAAATTAGAGTAAAAGAAGCAAGTATAAAGACAAGTATAGGAAATGAAAAGATGAAACAAGAAGAACTTATAGATAATATAAAGTCAACGTATGATGGAATAATCAACGCCTTGCCTAAGAAAAAAGATAACATTAAAAGCGTAATGATTAAATTTACTATGTCGAAACCACTGAAGGTGGAGGTAGCTTAATGGTCTTATTATCGCCAAAACTAGACGAGAAGAAAAAGTTAGTTACTTCCCTAGCTGAAAAAATGAGAGAAAGCAGGACAACATTAGTAGCATCAACTAGGAGTCTACCAAGTTCACAGTTTCATCAAATTAAAAAGAATTTGAGAGGAAAGGCTGAAATAAGAATTGCAAAAAAGTCAATTATTTTGCGGGCAATAGCAGCAACTGAAAAAGGAGCGCTACAAAACTTAAAAGATTATATAACTGCAGACGTAGTTTTATTCTTTTCTAATCTAGAAGCCTTCGAGCTTTCTTCTCTGCTCTCAGATAACGAGACTCCAGCAAAAGCAAAAGCAGGAGATATAGCCATAGAGGATATTTTAGTAGAACCTGGTCCAACAGACTTAATTCCAGGCCCAGCTATTTCAGAATTATCAAGCGTAGGATTAAAAATAGCTGTAGAAGGAGGAAAATTAGCAATAAAACAAGGAGCAACTCTAACAAAGAAAGGCGAGACGATCAAGCCAAATGTTGCAGCTGTTTTAGGAAAATTAAATATTATGCCAATGAAAGTTGGCTTTATTCCAATAGCTGCCTACGACGCGACATCAGACAAAGTTCATTTCAATATTAAGATTGATAAGAAATCAGCATTAGAGCAATTAAAAGAATCTATCGGAAAAGCTCTTGGCTTTGCAGTAAACATAAAGTATGTATGCAAAGAAACAATCTCTTACTTTATATCAAAAGCAGCTCTAGAAGAAAAACTAATTGAAAACATTGTAAAATCCAAGGAAGGAGTACAATAATATGAATAATGAAGAACGCCCACAATGGTTTGAAGACAATTGGAAGTTCTTCTCAGAAATGAGAGATAAAGAAAGATTAAGGAGATTAGTCTATGGTAAAAACCACAAGGAGGAAGCATAAATGGAATACATCTACGGAGCTTTGCTCTTGCACAAGCTTGGCCAGGCTGTAAATGAAGCAAACTTGAAGAAAGTTGTAGCTGCAGCAGGCGTCGAAGTTGATGAAACAAAAGCAAAAGTATTGATAGCCAGTTTGCAAGGCGTTGATATCTCTGTTGAACTAGCGAATGCAAGTGCATTTGCCGCAGCTCCAGCAGCGGGCGCAACAGCGCAAGCAGAGAAAAAGGAAGAAAAGAAAGAAGAGAAGCCTTCGGAATCTGCAGCAGGATTGAGCGCTTTGTTTGGTTAATTTTAATTTTTATTTATTTTGGTCTTTCGCTATACTTAGAGGAATGTATAACTTCTTTCTTTACCATAACTTATAAATGAGAGAATACTTAATAAATATAGCTCTTCCTCATTCACTCATTTTTTAAAATTTAAGAAATCTAATTCCTAATAAATCTTTAGATTTATAGTAAAAGACTCTCAAAATTCCACAATTTGTCTTTTGCTATATTCTGGAGACTTAAGAACAATAAGGAAATATTTAAGTCTAACGTTGTAGAAAAATGTAAATCAAATTTCCTCAAATTCTAAAACTTTATAAGCCTTAAAACATAAGCGTATTTATGCCGACGTGGCACAATGGTACTGCGCTGGTCTTGAGAAGTTATCTTCAAGCAAACCAGTTTCCTCACGGATATCCCGGTTCGATTCCGGGCGTCGGCGTTCTTAAAAACTCAAAATCTACAAAATCCTTAAACACAGTTGAAAGTTATCTCATTTAAAATTAACTGGTTTGGTCCTTCGTTATAATAATTATTGCATTAAAATCGGCTCCGACAGGATTTGAACCTGCGACCCTCAGGTTAGGACCCTGATGCTCTAAATCCGGGCTGAGCTACGGAGCCATAATATTATAGAAGACCTTTGATTTAAAAATCTACTGAGAAAGGGGATTTAATATTTTTACAGCCCATCTAGTTCTATAAAGTACAAAAAGAAGATCATGAAAATACGCTGAAACAATATTGACAAAATCTTTTATTTACTTTTTTTGATTTCTTCTAGAATGTGGCTGCCAAATTCATGTCTGAGGATAGAGATGAGTTTTGTTGAAAAGGTTTGCTTGCTTTTTGAGAGTTTTCTTTTCTCTAGGGCGTGTTTTAAAGATTCAACATCACCCTTTACAGATTTTGCGAATTCATAGCTCCATGCTCCTGTTTCTCCACCTCCGATGATGCCTTGCACCCCCCTAAGGTGAGGATTTTTCATAAATACTCTTTCTATCAATTCTGTTATATAAGATCTAATTACAGATCCATGATTCCAGACCTTGGCTATATCCTTATATTCATACTTATACTTGCTTTTTTCTAATAGCTCGAATCCTTCTCCATATGTTTCTAGCATTACATATTCTATTCCATTATGGATCATTTTTGCAAAATGACCTGCCCCTGATGGACCTAGATAGGCATAACCTTCTTTTACTGCCAAATCTTTAAAGAGATATTCTATTTTTTTAAATGAAGATTTATCTCCTCCTATCATAAGTGATGCACCGTTTCTTGCTCCTTCGATTCCTCCTGAAATTCCTAAATCTATTAGATAAATTTCTTTTTTCTTGAGCAGATTGTATCGCCTTATTGAATCTTTATAGAATGAATTTCCTCCATCTATTATTATATCTCCTTTATTTAGATATGGAAGAAGATTTGCAATAGCATTACCAACTGGCTGGCCTGCTGTTAACATCATTATAATTATCTTTGATTTAGGAAGTTTTTCTATTAATTCTTTTATAGAATAAGAGGGAGTTGCTCCCTTTTTTTCTAATTGTTTTATTGGTTTTTGTGAGCGGTTATATGCTACGATTTGGTAGTTTTTTGATAAAAGATGCATGACCATGTTCTGACCCATTTTACCTAGGCCCATAAAGCCGATTGTTTTTTTCATTTTCTCTCTTTTTTATTATGAAAAGAAGAAATTTTTATATTTATATGTTACTGTTTACAAAGATATAATAATTGAGCTAGTTTATAATATTCATGCAGCGCTTCTTCTTCTTTAATTTCTCTTCTAAAGGATACTTCTCTTCCTGATATTCTTTCTATATGTCTCTCGGTTAGCCTCTCATGAGCGCAAACATGTTCTATTTTCATATGGGATGTAGGGTTTATTCCTGATCTATATATTTTTAATCTATCAATTGAGCCATTATAATCATGGCCTAAATATGTTGTAAAGAGTGATTGACTTCCCAATCTGCTATATGCCCATTGTCTTTTATCAGAAGGATCTTGTTTTTCAGGCCGAAGGATTACAATATTAATGTGATTATACAGTTGTTCAGATGTAAATCTTTCAAATTGTGCATTGAAATCAACTGTTAGGATTAAACCTTTTTCTTCTTCTTTTAAAATTATTTTAGGAGTTAAATCACCTTTCATGATTAAATATAGAAACGATGATTTTTAAAGATTGATGTCACGAAGTTTATAGATTTGTGCGGTTAAATCTATAAATATGTTTGAATATCGTCAATCATGTACAATTCTGTTGATTATATAACATAAAAACAGAATTATGCAGATAGAGAATTCTGAACAATATATATCTTATCAGAATTCTCTGTAAAATCACAAAACCCTTCGGGTTTTTAACCCAACACTAAACAGGCCAAGTCACATAAGACTTCAAAATAATTTCTTAATAAAAGCTATTATTACTTCATCATTTGTTCAATATAAGAACTGCGATAGTATTTAATACATATTATAAAAGTGACTTGAGGCCCTTTTTTAAATTAATTACGAGACAGCCTGTAAAGTGTGGAGTTTGTTCGTGGTTTTGTGATTACCGGGAAAAATCTACATAACTAGAACTCCAATCTAAAGATTGGAGATTTTTCACGAGTATTTATATTTTTCGTAGTTCAAACAAAAATCTTTATTTCCTTTTTTGTACTCCTTATAAGCTATATCAATTATCTCTATTGCTTCTTTTGAATTTTTGGCTATAAAGAGAAGATTCAGATCTTTTTTATCCAAGAATTTTCTTTTTAGAGGTTCTTCTTTCAGCCATTTGATGAGTCCTTTCCACTGTTCGCCTAGGAGAATGATAGGAATATTACAAATATGTTTGACTTGCATTAGCTGCCATGTGTAGAATAGTTCTAGAATCGTACCAGCGCCTCCATGAGCAACGACGAATACATTAGAGAAAAGCATAAAATTGTCAAGTCTTTCTGAAAATCTATGGAATTTAAATTTGATGTCTACATAGCTATTAATTTTTTGTTCATGAGGGAGTTTTATACCTAGACCTATACCATGTGCTCCTGTTTTTTTACTTCCTTCTTTGTGACCTGCGCCTGCCGCGCTCATAATTCCTGGGCCTCCACCAGTAACAAGATTAATCCCTCTTTCACCAATCATTTTCGCAAGGAGATATACATCTTTATATTCTGGAGTAGTTTTTTTCATTCTCGAAGAGCCGAATATTGTAACTCGGAAATCTTTTCTTTTGAGTTCTGCGAAAATTGAGTTTTGATGTCTCATATTTTTTTCTCAAGTAATATTTGATTATCCCACCCTTTTTTTATCGCTTCGAGATAGGCTATTTTTTTGAAACCATTTTTATAATAAAAATTTCTTGTTTGTTTGTAAGGTTTATAGAGATCTTCATCTGGTAGGGTTTCTACTAGGAGAGTTTTTGATTTGTATTTTTTTGCTTCTTTTATTAGTTGATTTATGAGGGCTTTTCCTATACCTTTCCTTTGGTGTTCTCGTTGAACGCCCATCCAATCTATTTTGAGTGCTCCATGAGATGAAGAATAACAAAGAAATCCCATAACTATTTTTTTTCTAGGGCTACTAGAGTGTTATTTACTTCGAAATCTATTTTCATATTTTTTATTCCATTCTTGTTAAACCATTTCTTAAGAGATTTTGCTATTATTAGAGATTGTTTAATATCTTTTTTAGTTGCTTTAGATATCTTCATTGTAATCTCCTCAATTCCTTTAACAAAGGAACAGGGTTCTTAACATTTGCGATTGCTGATGCAATAAGAACACCTTTACATCCTAGCTTATAAGCTTGTTGAACATCTTCTGCTTTTGATATTCCTGCTCCACAGACAGGAATGATTTTCATTTTTTTCATAATTGCTACGAATTTTTTAATGTCTTGTGACTCGTATTTCGTAATGGATTTTCCTGTTCCCATAAGTTTAGAATCTTCAAAAGCTATTGCGTAGGGTTTTAGTTTTAACGTAGTTAATATTGATTTCATCCCTCTTAAATTGGATGTGCAGACAATTCCTTTCATTTTCAGTTTTTTAGATAGAAGAAGTGTTTTGTAAATATCTTGTATTTTTAAAGGATGTTCTGAGTGATTTATTAGAGTACCTTTTGCACCAGCTCCTTTTAGTGCTTTGAGAGTATTATATCCTGTAGCGCGATTACTATCTTGAGGGTCAGCATGCTGGGCTATTACTCTAAGTTTTACTTTTTCTGCGATTGTTTCTATTTCTATTGTTGGAACCGCAATAATTGCTCTTGGCAGATATTTTTCAATTTGTTTTGCTAGCTTAAGCGCTTCAATTCCAGCCTTATAATTTTTGAAGTTTATTATTATCATTTTTCCACTTTCTCTCATTATGAAAAGAGTCTTAAAGTTTTAAAGGTTTTGATGCAACGTCAGGAAAAATTTTCAATAACTTTTTAAACTTCTTTTCTTTATGCTAATAATGAATAGAATCTTTAAAAGTTTTTTGTTAGGGTGGATTATTCTCTCTGTTGCTTTTTGGATTTATTATAGTATTTATATTGAGTTCGTTGTGCAGATTATGTATTACTTTATATGGTTAGGAATTATTGGGAGTCTTGTATTTATTTTTCGTGATAAACTAAGGGATTTTGTACAGAGAAAAAAAGGAGGATTTTTTCTTTTTTTGGGTATTGGATATTTTATGGTACTATTAGAAGAGTTGTTTGCTGCTTTTTTAAATCACCTCACTGAGGGATTTTCTTTTCCTTTATTTTTTGAGAGAGTAGGGCAGTTTTGGGTGTTTAATGTATTTGCTTTTACAGGGCTATTTGTTGGATTATATCTTTTAACAAGGAAGATCGAGTATTCATTTCTTGAGCTGTTTTTTCTTTCAGGAGCAATAGGAATCTTTTCTGAAGGTATTTATTTAATAGTCTTCTCAAATCCGTTGGAATTCTTTTTTTCTGCGCCCTTAATTGTGTTGACGTATGGACTGATTGTGACTCCTGCACTGTGGAGTTTGTCTCCTATTTATCAAAAAAGATTTTCTTCCCTAACAAGATATATTCTTGGAATTGTGGTGCTGTTTGTTGGGGTGGTAGTTTCAGGAATAGTTGTTGATGCGTTACGAAGAGCTTGGCCATGGATTTTCCCTCCTGAGAAGTTCATACCGTTGTGAGTTATTTAGATTTTTGAAAAATCACAAAAAATACAAAAATAGTTTTTATTTATATACCAAGGGACTGAATTATTATAGCATTTTGTCTCTCGTTATAGGTAAAGATTATTTTTGTTTATTCTATTGCTATAGTCTTGGGTATAGCTAAGTTTTTAAATTCTTATTTTTTATACGTAATATGAACAAAACACCACTTATACTCAGGGTCGAGGAGAAGATTGGTGAGCAGATTGAGACTTTTTTGCCAAAAATGTACAAGGTTGAATGGAAGTCTAGTAATTATCTTGGAAAAATGTTTGGTGTTAATTCTACGACGGTTCTCCGTTGGTTAGTTAAGCTAGGTGTTAAATTGCGCAAAGGTCCTGAAGACTATCTAGAGAAGAGAATTAAAAAACCTCCTGTAGGTGCTTTGAAGTATTATTATGAATTTGCTCGTAAACCTGTAGCAGAAATTGCAAAGGAGAGAGGCGTTTTTCCGAAGACGTTTTATCGATGGTTGGATAGAGAAGGTATTGAGAGGAGAAAAGGATCTGAAATTTATCTTAGACCAGGCATTAAAAAACCATCAATTAAAAAACTTACAAGATTATTTGATAAATATTCTCAGCTAAAGATTGCTCAGATGTATGGTGTTAATCCTTTAACTATCAGAAGATGGAAGCAGAAGGCAGGATTATATAAGTTTAGAAAAAGTAAGTATGATAATACTACTATGAGAATAAAGCATCTGTCAGATTTAGTTGAAAAATCAGAAAAGGATTTTAGAAGATTAAGATACAATGATTTTCAAGAGTTTAAGCAGTCGAATGGCAATTCTTATAGAGGATTGCTTAATTGGTATATTTCTCATTATAATTGTGAATTTAATGAAGTTAAAAAGTATATGAAGCGGGATTTTTCAGGGTATGATAATAAAGATATAGAAAAGCCAGTTATAGCTTCCAAATCACCTCTTGAATCTTCTTTGTTATTTGAAGAGGATTAGGATTTTGCCAGATGTTTCTACCTACTGCAAGGCCTGCGGCTCCTGCTTTCATGATATCTGAGACTTGTTTAAGGAATTCTGATTCAGAAGTTTTTACGCCTCCTGCGATAACGACTTTTGTTTTTCCTGCTGACTTTACTGCCCACTCTAGATCAGAGGGATTTCCATCGTATTTGATTTTAGCAATATCTGCTCCAAGTTCAAGGGCAACACGCGCTGCGTAGGAAATTGTTTCCCTCGATATTTTATTTTTAATTGATTTCCCTCTAGGATATATCCAGACTATTACAGGAAGGCCTTTTTCGTGCGCTTCTCTTTCAATATTTTCAAATTCATGCATCATAAGGCCCTCATATTCACTGCCGATGTAGATAGTATAACCTACTGCTAATGCACTTAGTTTTATTGCTTCTTTTACAGTACATAATTGCCTCGCAATCGGCTCACCTTCAAAGAGATTGGTTTTGCCATTTAGTTTAAGGATGAGAGGAATTCTACTCATTTTTATTTCTTTATAATATTTCTCCGCTATTCCTTTTTGGAAGACCATGCCTTGGAACTTTCCTTTTTTTGCTATTTCTATAATATATTTTGGGTTGACGCTCACATCGTTAAAATCTCGAGAAGGACCATGCTCTAGGCCTTGGTCGTAGGCTAAGTATAGGGCTTTTCCTTTTTTCAAGATTTTGTTCATTTGAATTTTCATTTTACCTTCTTTTTAATAGAAGGGAAAAGAGTTTGTTCTATATAAATATTTTTAAAGAAGAGCCAGGTATACTTATATGGATGACCATTTGAGAAAGAGTTCTATAAATGATATTTTTAATAGCTGTGTTGACAAGATAGTTAATGAAAGCAAGAATTCTGATCTGGCTAGGGCTGTTTTGTTCAGAGTAGACTTAGAAGGAGGAGATGTTAAACTGACCGATTTAACTAAAAAACTTGAAACAGATGAGAGTAAAATTAAAGACATAGTAGATTATTTTCTTGATTTTGAAGTTTTGATAACTAAGAGATCAGTGTTTTCTGGAAAAGATGAAATGAGTTTCTATCTTAATCCCAGAATAAATAGTTATTTATCTTCTGATTTGCCTTATGGAGCAAGAAAACTTTTTGAGAAAGATGGCATTGAAACAGAGAGAATTATAAGCTTAATAAGTAAAGCTTTTTCTTTTATTAGATTTAGATACTTTAAGAGATTTGAGCTTCCTCAAAAGAAATTAGATAATACTAAGAAAGTAATCTCTCATTCTTTAGACGCACTAATTGAAGAAGAGAGGAAATTATTTTGTGCTGAGCTTCAAATTCCTGAAGCTTATGCTGGAGCTACTCCAAGCTTTTTCGCTAAATCAAAAGAGATATTTTCATATGGAGGAGAGACTACAATTATTAATTTAGAAGGAAGATTTGATTCATTCTACGAGGCGATAAGAATGGGCTTTGATAGTGCAGAAGGAGGATTGAAACTTTCGCGCAGATATAAAGTATTTTTGACAGGACTAGATAATTCTCAAGAGAAACATTTTATTGATAAAGTAGTAAGAATTAATCAGACAAATGAGACGTATGGCTTAGAGGTGAAAAATCCGCGTTATTTGGCTATTCATGGAACTTTTGAATTTCAGCAAGAAGTAGGAATATTGACAGAAAATATGAAGGAAAAAATTCATGAAGTTATTAGCATGGACAATTCTGTTGATCACGCAACATAAAAACAGAATTGTATAGACAGAGAATTCTGGGCAATATGCATCTTATTAGAATTCTCTGTAATTAAGACTTTTTGAAAAATCTTTTTTTGAATTTTATTTTATAATCTGGTTTTGAGTCTTCATGATAGATTGTTAATACCTAGAGCTTATTTTTTCCTATATTTATTAAACGATGTGCGAATCCTTCTGGAATTAAGGTTATTTCTCCTTTTTTTAGTTTTATTGTTTTTGGTTCATCTTTTTCCTCTTGCCAATTTCGCATATTCCTTTATGACATCTTTCGTAAACTGCCTCATACCTTCAGCAGTTTTGTGATGTCTGAAGAGTTCTTTAATAACTTGAAAAGGCATGGTTGCTATGTCTGCTCCTGCGATAGCTATTTCGCGGAATTGTTGCGGATTACGGATGCTTGCAGCCAAAATTTGTGTTTTTATTTTATTTAAATTGAAAAGTTCTCTTGTTTTTTTAATCAGGTCAACACCAGAAACAATGCCTTTATCATTTGATATTTTGCCTAATCTTTTGATGCCTTCTACAGGAAAATAATCTTCTTTCTTGAATTTTATTCTTACCATCTCTCTAAGATAATCATCTTCTCTGCCAGCAAAAGGGCTTACTATTTTAGCTCCTGCTCTTGCTGCAATGAATGCTTGTTCTGGTGTAAAGATAAGTGTACAATTAACAGGTATTTTTTTTAAAGAGAGAAATTTGATGGTTTTGATACCATCTGCTTCAAAGTCACAGCGCTCTTCCAAACAGGGATTGACAGGAATTTTGATGTAGAGTTTTTTTGCCATTGGATAGAATTTTTTGTATAAGATTTGTGCTTCTTTGATCATTTCATCATAGTTTGTGCCCACTACTTCCAAACTCACCTTTTTGCCCTTTGCTATTTTCAGGATTTTTTTAATATAACCTCCTATATCTACCTTTTTGCCTCTTTTTCTTAATTTCTCGACTTCTTTTTTTATCAAAGTAGGATTGGTAGTAATACCATCTAGGATGCCGTAGCTAGAGACTTCTTTAATTTCATCTACATTGGCTGAATCTATGAAAATATCCATGCTCTTTTTTATTTTTATGAAAAGGGAAAGATGTATATAAATGTGATGTGAAAACTTATTACAATTGACGAATTATTAGATTATCTCTTGGATAAGTTAAGGGTACCTGCCCTATATCTATTCCAAGATTTCTGGCATATTCTTCTGTAAATTCTACATAATTCTCATCTATCTTTAGTTCTGTGTTTAAGGGAGTTGTTACACTATTGTAGATAGCCTCTACTTCAATTTGCTCTTTTTCCTTATTATACTGTCTTTTAGCTACTCCAGAACTTGGAAGGATGCTGTAGTTAGAGTAAATATCTTCAAGATCCATTTTTACTAAAACCAGGGTGCTTCTGAAATTATTTTTATGCGGTTCCTGATCTATTATTCTATATTCCTTTTTTTTATCTTTAAGATTTTTTACAAGGAGCTCTAGGGATGTTCCACTTATTCTTTTTAAGTAAGTCTTTTCTCTATTATTTACCATATTCCTACTAAGGTATCCTTATATATAAAATTTCTCATATTATAGCAAGAGACTTAAAAAATTGAGCATTTTCGTCTCTTGCTATATTCGCAGGACATAAAAGAGACGTTCAATTATTTATGTCCTGCGTTATAGTCGGTAGATGAGCTTTTCCGAGTAAAACGAGCTCATTTTAGAAAGAGTTATTCTATTGCCATCATATGTATTAGTGAAGAGAGGATTTTAGTAGTGTTCAAAAAGAATTATAAATCCCAAGAGATTATTTTCTGCATGAAAAAGAGACTTAAGATTTATCTAGGGGCAGATCACGCTGGTTTTGCTCTAAAGGAGAAGTTGAAAATATATTTTGATAAAATAGGTATTGGATATGAAGATTTTGGAGGCAATGGAGAAAAGGGGGACGATTATCCTGACTTTGCATTTAAGGTCGCTTCGAGAGTTGCTCAAGAAAAAAGGGCGCGAGGGATTTTGATTTGTGGCACAGGGACAGGAATGGTGATTGTAGCGAATAAAGTTAAAGGAATTAGGGCTGCGGCGGCTTATGACAGTTATTCTGCTAAAATGGCAAAGAGCCATAATAATGTGAACGTTTTGTGCTTGCGTGGAAGGAAATTTTTAGACGATGAGAATTTACGTTTAGTTAAAATATGGCTTAAGGAGAAGTTTAGCAGGGGAGAGAGGCATCAGAGGAGATTGGAAAAGCTTGTTGAGATTGAGGAAAATTAAGATATTTTTGCGAAAAGCGTATAAATTATCTTTCTAATCTTTTTCTCATTGCTTTTAACAATGGTGGTTCTTTATCACTAACAACTTGAGAGACTCTTTTTCTTTTTGTATCTGGAACATAAGGGCTTTTTCCGAAATAAGAAAAAAATGCATTTAACATTCTTTCATTCTGCGAGAAACCTTCACTTTCAAGTTGTCTTCCAATGTCAAACGCCGCAAGATACCTTTTAGCACTATAACCTGCTAAAGCAGGATTGTCTAGAAGATAATTGATTGTTTCATCATCTGATAATCCGGCCATTCTTCCTAACCTTGTTTTTTGCCTTACAACTCTTTCATGGTCATATCCTGCAAATGGAGGAAAAGTTAGAATAGCTCTCTTAACTTTATCTTTATTTTCAGCTCCATAAACTTCTATTC
>Ga0213870_1000263_pt1 | contig 27643 bp, 25 predicted proteins | sample WICALVC2017_Meta_FD_160119 | JGI IMG/M metagenome (GOLD analysis project Ga0213870, IMG submission 160119) | Freshwater microbial communities from subterranean cave lake in Wind Cave National Park, South Dakota, United States - WICALVC2017 | ecosystem: Environmental > Aquatic > Deep subsurface >... | reverse complement strand
TGTCATGCCTCTGTCGCGCATCCTGCTTTTTACAGAAGGATGAGGAGCACCGTTTGTATGCTCACCTGTAGTTATCAGATTTATTTTAGGATTTACCATTTTGTCAAGTAATTCTGGAATGGAGCTCGTGTTTAAGCCATGATGATGGACTTTGTAAACATCTATCGGGTCAACAATGTTAAGCAGGAAATTCTCACAAACTCCCCATGCGTTACCTCCGCAATCACCTCCGAATAGATAAGTCCTCTTTACCGAACCAACTTGAACTGTAAATTTCAGAACCAAACTGTTGTCATTTTCTGCCAGTATGGGCAGGGGTAATGCGGAAATTCCGAAAGTCGATATAGTTTGCAGTTGGCTCCCATCATTCAAGACATCTATAGTTACTTTAGGACCCATGTCAATTGTCAAACGCCTTTGAGGATCCATGAAATCCTGAATTGATTGGAAGGCAAGCCTGTTCAATAAAATAAATGCAAAGGGATTTATAGTGGGGTTTATCTCGAAATCTGAAAAACCTCCAGTAAATTTTTCCTCAAGAAGTGAGGGCTTCATCCCCAGAAGTAGAGGCTTCCTGAATATTTTTTTTGTTTTCTTGTCTACAAACCCGTTATCATACAATTCCTTAAGCCTGCTGAAATGATCACCGTGAGCATGGGTAAGAAGAATGGTTTCTATGTATGAAACATTTACCTTTTTTAAATAGTTTGTTATTGCGTCTGGAGGATAATCCTCTTGGCCACCGAAATCGATAAGCATTGTGTGATTCCCGCTTCTTATGAGAATCGCATCTCCAACCCCGATATTTATCATATGAACTTCAAACACATTTACAAAAAAGCCAGTTTTTGTGTGATAATCAACAATATCAACTGAAGCATTGTACAATCCGTCTTTGTCCAAATCCACAACAATGTTATAGCTGGAATTCACATCTAAGATATCTCTAGTACTTGAGAGAGATGTATCCCATATAAAAGTATTTATTGGTATAGTTCCATTTTGATCAATAGTAACTGTTAATGGGGTATTATCATCAGTGACATCAAGCCCTGCCAAAGAAATTGTTTCGTTCCAGAAAAACGTTGAATTGTGTTTTACAACATAAACATCAGCCTGAGTATTGTTTGGCAAGCCAACCGCATGAACATAAACTTTATCACCGTATGCGAATTCACGAGTTATGTTTGTACTGTTTGATGCATCTACTCCGCCAATAGAAGAATAAACCAATGCAAATGGTTGTGGACCACTTCTAATATTATGTGCCTTTACAGAAATGTTGTAGAATCCATCCTGGGGTTCATAAATTAAAAGCTTTTCTACTGTATTTCGTCTGTCTGGCATTCCATCAGGTCGGGTCTGACCATTGGCAAAACTCTTTGCACCCCCTCTGTAAACAGAACCATTAGGTGCTATAAGAAGAAGATCAAGATCATTAATTAGCGTTATTCCAGCTCCCGTAGTTCCAGCTGCCGGAGGATCATACCAAGTTAATGTTATATAAATCGGTCTGTCCATCGTGAATCTGATATCTGTAAAGTTTTTTGTTTGACCAGAAGCAGTGAAATTAAAATTAGAAATTGAATCATAAAAACCAACTGTTTTGGTTGTACCATGAGGAGTTATAGAATTAGTGAGATTTACTCTCCCCCAGCCTTCATCGTTGTTAGGAATTGGTCCGGTACCTCTGTTTGTACCAGCTCCGCCTATAACTCCTGTGTCTGGAATATCTATTGCGCCATTTATTATGAATGCCTTGAGTAACATTCCAGTCGGATTTGCAATATTTTTTTCATTTATTAAATATTCTCTAATCAAAGCCGCCATACCTGAAACATGTGGAGCTGCCATGCTCGTTCCTGTACAATAAGAATAATTTCCATTTGTAGGAAAAGCTGTTGTACAGCTTGTGATACCAGGAAGTGTTGACATTGTAGACACTATAAAAGTTCCTGGAGCTGTAACATCTGGCTTTATTCTTCCATCTGCAGCAAAACCACTGCTACTGCTAAATCTTAAATGATTAGGATTATCAGCTGCTGTTCCAATTCCTTCAGCAACAGGTCTTACATTCTCGGAATTTGCCACCGTGATTAAATTTTTTGCGGCAACTGGAGAAGTAATCGTTTGTGCTCCTGGACCATTATTTCCAGCAGATTTTACAATAAGTAATGTTGGATTGAGATATGTTATGTTATCCGCACTGTTTTCTAAAGCTCCGTAATTCGCACTTGTCCCAGCCCCCCAACTATTGCTATGAATTCTTGCTCCTGCTGCAAATGCATTTTGCCACGAACCCAGTGGGGAAGATGCAAAAGTAGCTATTATACCTTGAGCTCTCCAGGCAACTCCCTGGAATCTTCCTCCAGACAAACTTCCATTTCCCAATGCTATTCCAACAACATGAGTTCCATGTCCAACTGTATCATTCCAAATTGAAGTATGATTTGTTATCCTTCCTCTCAGATCTAATTTTAAAGTAGTTACATTTCCTGTATCTACACCAGTGTCTCTAAATCCTATTATCTGGCCCGCACCAGTTAGCCCAAAAAGATTGGGTTGAAATGCTCCTGTTCTGACAGTTATTATACTTGTTGAAACATCCAGTTCTGGTTCATCGGGGAAAAATGTTTTGATAAATTTTACGTCTGGAATAACTGCTATATCATCTACTAGTGTTTCAGAAATATTTACCAAAAGTATTTTATCAAATAGTATATCTCCTGGTGAATATTTGTTTACAGCCGAGCTTCCTAAATTAAGGATTTGAGTTTTTACGTCATTTATATTTTTGAAAACCCAAATGTCCAGAGAAATATTTTCATTAGAGTTCGATAAATTCCCAGCAACAAACGCATCATACAAATCCACATCTAACCTAAATGCAGGCTGGTATATACCAACAAATCTAACATTCGGAATTCCTTCTAGTTGGGCTTTGCTTGTATTGACAAAAACTAGAAATGCATTTTGATTTATAATCTCTAAAATTTCTCCGTTTAAGGCGGTTATATTGTTTGAAACTGTTTCTTCAAAACCTTGGTTGAATTGTAAGATGTAATAACCTGTTTCGGTAGTTGTTAAAAGACTGCTGTTGATATTTGGTACTTCGGTGAGGGGATCGAACGCAAACCTACCTATGAAAATATTAATGTCGCATGCGTCACCTTTTCCGTCATTGTCTGAATCATCTTGATCTGGATTAAAAACAAAAGCACAATTGTCGCACGCATCTCCTATTCCATCGTTATCCGAATCTGTTTGATCTGGATTTGCAGTTAGAAGGCAGTTGTCGCACGCGTTACCTAGCGTATCACCATCGTCATCAAGCTGATCAGGGTTTGAAACTAACGGGCAGTTATCAGCTGCATCTAGAAAACTATCATCATCATCGTCATTATCACACTCGTCTCCCAATCCATCATCGTCATTATCATTCTGATCAGAATTGAAAATGATTGGACAATTGTCTCTAGAATTTGGTATATCATCATTATCATTGTCTTCGAAAGGATCTGAATCCAAGAACGGATCAAATCTAACGTCTCCAGCAATGGTTGAGTTAATTTCTACAGAATTATTGCTCCCCCACCAGTTTTCAATAGCGAAAACTGTTTTGTTCATCGTGTTGTTAAGGTTAAGGCTGTTATTCCTGAATGAATTTAAGTTTATGGCAGTCTCGGAATCCCCGCTTACTATAACCCCCACATCGTTAGAAGTTATTAAGCTGTCTGTTAATGAAACAGTAGAGTTTGCAATATCAATTCCTGAGGAAAAGTTCCTGATAATGCAGTTTTGTATGAAAACCATTTCCCTTCCGTTAATTACAATTCCGCTTCCTGTTCTGTCTCCAACAATCCTGTGGAAATTGCAGTCTATGGTTAAATTAGAAGAAGTTACCACAAAACAAGTGCCGGAAGCGTTAATGTCTTGATCAAAACTAACAGACTGGTTTATAATTCCACATGAATTCACACTGCTTAACCCAATGATGTTGCTTATGATGACTAAGGTTAAGATGAATATGGTTAATGCTAATAACAAAAAGCTTATTCTGATACGATTCCACCCCTTACTTCGATTTGGGCTCTTGCCCTCAATGATTCGACATAATTAGAAACAAGCTCTTTTTGCCTGTCAAGAATGAGTTTTTGCTTTATTCTATCCCTTAACGCATTTTCGAATTCCAAATCATCTTCGGGAAGAAGCTCTTCCAAATCTCCATTTCCGTTTAAAACACTCTCCACTTCCGAGTCGGAAACCACGATTTTTTGAAGGTCAAGCTCTTGATTTAGAAGTTTAGAGATGGTTATTGCGTCTTTTAAGTTGTTTCTGTATTCATCTATGGTAAAGCCTGTAATTTTTATTTGCTCTTCCAATTCATCTTCATTTAATCCGTTAAAACTCTTTAGTTGCCCCAAATAGCTTTCAACTTCCTGCTCCGTGACTTCTATACCATTCTTTCTTGCCTCTTGGAGCAGAAGTTTTTGATTAATCAGATCGTTCAAAATTTCCTCTTTAGTCGTCTCCTCTTTTTGAATGTCAGGAATCTTAGCATAAATATTTTCCACGTCTTCAGAGGTTATTTTTTCCCCATTAACGCTAACTTCCAGATTCTCGCTATAGATGAATTTTCCTGTGGGTTTTATTGAGTTGTATGCAACGATAAAAGAAATTAGGATTAAAGCAATGCCGATAAGTATAATAATCTTTTTCACAGTAGCTCCTTTGAACTATGTAATGAGAAAAGGATTTAAGACTATCCAAACAGATACCACCTTCATTTCCCATGGAAAATTACAGAACAGATTTTATTGATTTCTCTAGAATTTCTAAACTGGTGTCAATATCTTCATAGCCAATGATTAAAGGTGGTGCAATTCTTATCACAGACTCTCCTGCGCCCAATAATGCTAGGCCATTTTTAAACGAATTCCATAGGATTTTGTCCCTTTCCTTTACTGCCGGCTCCTTAGTGTCTTTATTCTTGACAAACTCTATCCCAATCATCAATCCTATTCCCCTAACATGGCCAATAATTTCGTATTTTCCTTCCCACTCTTCAAGTCTTTTCAAGATATAATTTCCTTTTTTCACAACGTTCTTCCCAAGGTTTTTATCCTTCATCAAATCTAAAGCAGCCAAGCCAGCTGAACATGCGATGAAATTCCCTCCCCAAGTGTTTGCATGGCTCGCACGAGGCCAATCCATTATTTTATCGCTGGAAATTGTTGCACCAAGGGGAATTCCACCGTCTAACGCCTTTGACATTGAAACAACATCGGGCTTAACTCCAAAATTTTCTGATGCTAAAAATTTTCCAGTCCTGAAATTCCCTGCTTGTACCTCGTCATCGCAATAAAGAATTCCATATTTCTCGCAAAGCTTTTTTATCGCAGGTAAAAATCTTTTAGGGGGGATAACATATCCTCCTTCCCCCTGTATGGGTTCAGAAAAAATAGCAGCGACATTGTCAGGATCAACTTCTTTCTTAAAGACTACATCCTCAATATGTCCTATTATTTCATCCGTGCAATCTTCATGATCGTTTTCAAAATAGCAGCGATAAGGATTTGCATAAGGAACATGAATAACATCTAGGAAAGGACCAAAACCTTCTTTATGAATCTTCTTAGCCATGGTCAAACTCAGCGAACCATAAGTTCTTCCGTGAAAGCTTGAGAAAAAAGACATGAAATATTTTCTTCTGGTATGATACCTTGCTAATTTCATTGCCGCTTCAATGCTTTCAGTTCCAGAGTTTGAAAGGAAAACCCTTTTTAGAGGGTAAGGCAAAAATGAAACAAGATTTTCTGCAAATCTTACTGGAAGTTCAGAATAAAAATCTAAAAAACCTGAATGAGTCGCTTTATCTAGTTGTTTTTTAATAGCTGCAGTTATTTTTGGATGGGAATGACCGAAGTTCATCACAGCAATCAAAGAGTTAGACGCCCATGCCTTAGTTTTCGATGGTGAAATCGACCAGAATTTGGTTAACCTTTGCTCAAGGAATGGAGTAAAGTATGTTGTCGGGCAGCATCTTCTGTGGCCGGTGTAAAGAAAATAATAACTTTGAATAGAAGGACTATGGCATCAGATGAAATGAAGTTGATATATGAGAAGGTTAACAAAAAGAACAAACTTATAGTGCCTAAATTTATTGCATCAAAGAAAGAGTTACTTAGCCTTTCTCTTTAATTCTTTAGAAACTTCTCTACTTATTTGTGCCCTAATAAATCTAGTAAATTTAACAGGATCTATTCTTTTATTCTTTCCAAACAGATTATTTTTCATAATTGTAATTTGACTTCAATGTATATAAACATAAGGGAGTGAGAACTGGATTCACAATAGATAATAACCTGTTATAGTCTCTTTAGTTCTTTCCATTAATTGATTTAAGTTCTTAGCTTGAGTATGACAACCCGGTAGTTCCACTACCTCAGAAACAAACCACCCCTCTTCATCCTTTTCTATAACTGCTGTGAATTTTTTAGTCATATTTTATCATTTCTTATCTCTTTCAAGTATTCGTTCCAAACATTATCTTCTTTGTTAAGCCAGAAATTTTTTAAAGAGGATTCAGTTATCATATAATCCACAACAGATTCGAGATGCAATTGAACTGCTTCCTTAAGATTTTTCTTGGCCTCTTCTCTTGTTTTTCCCTGTGTAGTTACGCCTAGTTCAGGAACTCTTGCAATATAGTATTTTTCTCCTTTGTAGATTTTAACTGTCAACCTCATAATCTAATAGTTGGCTTGAGATAATTTAAACATTTCTATCATCTAACCTAAATCAGGAGATTCGAACTTGAGGTTAATGCGGGCCCGGAGGGATTCGAACCCCTAGGAAATATGGTGGGACAGGCGCGATTTGAACGCGCGACACCACGGTCTTCAGCCGTGTGCTCTCCCAGGCTGAGCAAGCAGTTCGTAATAGAATTACGAATTACTGTCCCGTCTGAGCTGCCCCGTTTACTATTTGTTCCAACTTCCTATGTTTCTGATTATCTTCTATATTTATAAATTTAGCAAACTTTAATAAAGAATCAGTTTTCTTAATTCTCAACTTTAATGCTTTCGTTAAAACACCGTCTTTTCTTACATTTAATCTTTTCTCTGAAAATATATTTGTAGTTTCAATTTTAAAATGAATAAAAAGATATTTTTTAATATCATTAAAGAATTTAAGGCCATTGCTGTATTGATTTAATGATTTATACATTACAATTCCAACAAATGGTGAATCTTCTAGTGATACCGTTCCTTCACAACTAAATACTCGTTGTAAAAATCTTTTAAAATATTTTTTATTCGTTAAAATCCATTTGGGTATCGTAAACTCAGTAGTTTGCTTGTTTCCAGCTGGTGCACCGCATAGTATTAATAATCTACATAGAGGCTTACAATTTACACCATAATTATATGATTTACCAAATTTGTTAGTTTTACATGGTCTAATCTTACCCTTAATTTTGAAAATATTATAAATTTCCTTTCCAAATCTTCTTAATTCTTTTTTACTTTTAGATGTGTAATCCAATCTAAGTTTTTTCGGTGGTTGTATATGACCGTCGCACATTAGGTCTGCTATTATACCAGCCAATCTTTCAGAAGGAAATAAAGGAAACCATTTCCTATATTTTTCTAATGCCTTTTTACCGTGATATTTAGATTTATATGTCTTTAATACATTTTCAAATTTTACTAATGATTCAGTTTTCATCTACATCATTATTTTATTCGTAGAAATTATTAAATTATTTCACTAACGATAGTGGTAAAATTGATAAAGAAGAATATTATTTAAGCCTTTTTAACGTTCCTACTTAGTTTCTTATGCCAATAAGCAATAGCAGTTTCATTTTCAGCTAATAGCTCAGAAGCCTCGCAAGCAAAATCTAATCTCGTAGCATAACCCAAAGCTCCATCATTTCGTTTCATCTCATCCATAACCCTTACGTATTGTATAGGATGAGTTACTGCCGCAACTCTGTCTCTATTCTTTAAAGCGGCTTTTATCAAGGTAGGTCCACCCACGTCAATATTTTCGACATATCCTCTGAATCTGTACAGATTTACAACTGCCATATCAATCGGTTGGATTTGGTACTCAGCTAGATCTTCGACATTCTTCGCAAGGATTCCTGCATGAATTACAGGATGAAGTGTCTTAACTCTTCCTCCAAGCATCTCTGGTTGACCTGTATACTCACTAACTTCTTTACTGTGCATTCCATATTTCTCCAAAACTTTGTATGTCCCTTCAGTAGAAATTATCTCTACTCCCATGCTATCTAGAAAGTGTCCAAAGTGTTCTAGGCCATTCTTATTTGTTACAGAAATCAGGGCTCTATTTATTTTTACATAGTCTTGCATAGTACTCTTTAAACCATAAAGAATTTATTTGTTCCCCCCTGAAAATAAAGAAAAAGTAAGGGCCGTCATTTTATGTCGGGCCTATCTAACAAAAATTTTTATTAGCTAGTTAGTAGCTATCTCTTTTTTCTTCTTGCTTTTGCAGCCACTTTTGTTCACCAATACGAACAAAAACTTTATTTAATCGTGTTCGTACCAAATAATAGATTGTATTTCAAATATTTAAATTTATGTTAAAATTTCTTGAGAAGAAAAAAGTCTTTCACAATAGAAACATCGCAACCAAATTGGTTCTTTTTTCTCAACAAAAAATTTTGTTTCTATTGGTTCATTTGTGTTTGTTATGCAATTTTTGTTAGGACATTTTACAATTTTTTCAATTTTGTCTGGAAGTGCAACACTTTTCTTTTCAATAATGTTTCTGTTCCTTATTATGTTTAATGTTGCATTAGGTGAAATCAGTGCTATCTTGTTGACTTCATTGTCGTCTAGAAACTTGTTTTCTATCTTTACAATATCCTTGTTTCCAAGTTTTTTGCTGTCGACATTTATCAGAACAACGGCTTTGTCTTCGTTGTTGAGGTCTAATATCCTTGCAACTTGCAGGCCTTTTCCACCTGTTATGTGGTCTATAACACTTCCGTTTTCTATTTTTCTGACAAGCATATCCTCTTTCATCTCATCACCATATCTAGAATTGCCATTCTTACAGGTATTCCGAATCCAACCTGTTCAAAATACCTCGCATGCTTAGTTTTGTCGATCCTAGGGTCGATCTCCGTCACTTTTGGTAACGCATGTAAAATTATCATTTCTTCGTTTGCTTGCTCAATCATTTCAGGCGTTATCCTGAAAGCTTTTTGAACCCTTTCAGCTTCAACTGGATCTTCAAATCTCTCTTTCTGTATTCTGGAAACATACAATACATCCGCTTTTCTTATCCCAGCCAGAATATCGTTTGTCTGTATTATATTCTTGTTAAACTTCTCCTTTATCTCATTTACAAAGCTCGGTGACAGTTCAAGACCGAAAGGAGAGACAAGAGTTAAATTTGCATTAAACATTCCAAGCGCATAAGCCAAAGGCTTCATAACCCTTGCGTGTTTCAAATCTCCAAGCAATGTTATGTTCTGGTTTTCTATTTTTCCTTTCAGTCTCATTATGGAATATAGGTCTAAGATTGTCTGAGAGGGGTGTTGGTTTGTGCCATCGCCAGCATTAATAACAGGCTTGTCTGTAATCTCGCTGGCGTATCTAGCAGCGCCTTCTACAGAATGCCTGATAACTATCGCATCACAATATTTTTCTACGGTCTTTATCGTATCAGTCATGCTTTCTCCCTTTGCTATAGAAGAAGATTCTATTGCCTCAAATCCTATGACATCTCCACCTAATCGATGCATGGCAGATGAAAAAGATAACTTAGTTCTTGTGCTCGGCTCAAAGAATAAGGTAGACAGTATCTTTCCTTTCATCGTGTCTAATGTTTTGCTTTCCTTTATAACGTTTTCCATATCTTCAGCTTTCTTAAGAACAGATTCTATCTCCTTTTTGTCTAGGTCCTTTATAGATATTAAGTCTTTCATGAAACCATTTTGTTATTGTAGCTGTCCAAGGCTTTGATCAGGGCTTTTGCAAGCTCTATGTTGGTTACAACAGGTATTCCAAACTCTACGGCCTTTATTCTAATTAGGTAGTCATCTTTAAATATTTTTTGAGATTTTCCATTGCTGTTAAAACTAGGGATGTTTATAACGAGCTTTATTTCTTTGTTTATAATGTAATCAAGAATGTTAGGTTTCCTTTTTTCGCTAACTTTATGCAGGACCTTGCAGTCTATTTTGTTTTTTAAGAAATCTTCTGCAGTATGTTCAGTTGCAAATATTTTGTAGCCATTTTTGTCTAGCATTTTCACATAAGGTATTATTGTTTTTCTTGAATCACCAATTGTAATTAGGATAGAATCGTCTTTCTTAGGTATGTAAAAGTTGCTTGCTATCAAAGCTTTAATGAAAGCTTCCTCGAAATTTTGCCCGAAACAGGCTACTTCTCCCGTAGAAACCATTTCGACACCTGTCATCGGGTCTGCTTTATCTAACCTTATGAAAGAAAACTGAGGCACCTTCACTGCAAAACTTCTTGGTTTCCCTTCTCCGTTCTCTATTTTATCTATCATTGCTTTTGCAGCAAGATCCATAAGATTTCTTCCAATTGTCTTCGAAACAAAAGGCATGCTTCTTGAGGCTCTTAGGTTACATTCTATAACAAAGACTTCATCGTTTTTTACCATGAATTGGATGTTGAAAGGTCCCTTTATCTTCAAACTTTTAGCTATTTCCTTTGAATAGTCTCTTATCTTTTCCTTGACTGTATTCTTTATAGTCAAAGTTGGTATGCTCATTGTCGCATCTCCGGAATGGACTCCTGCATTCTCAACGTGCTCCATTATAGCACCGATGAATACCCTTCTTCCGTCACTCACTCCATCGACTTCCACTTCTCTTGCCTTGTTTATAAACTTGGATATAACTACAGGATTTTCTTTTGATATCTTTGTTGCCTTTTTGACATAGTCTGTTAACTGTTCTTCGTCGAAAGCCACATTCATTGCAGAACCAGACAGAACATAAGACGGTCTAATTAAAACAGGATATCCTATCTTCCTAGAAAACTTTTTTGCCCCCTCCAATGTTTCCAGTTTGCTCCATCTCGGTTGTTTTATCTTAAGTTTATCTAGAAGCTGGCTGAATTTTGATCGATCTTCTGCTTTGTCAATGCTACTTGCTGAAGTTCCCAAAATGTTAACTCGACTTCTTAATTTTATTGCTAGGTTGTTCGGTATTTGACCACCGACGCTAACAACAATGCCGTTGGGTCTCTCTTTCTCTATTATGTCTAAGATCCTTTCAAATGTAAGTTCTTCGAAATAGAGTTTGTCTAAAATGTCAAAATCAGTAGAAACGGTTTCTGGATTGTAATTTATCATTATAACTTCTTTTATAAACTTCTTTAATGCCAACCCCATGTTGACACAACACCAGTCAAACTCAACGCTTGAGCCAATCCTATAGCAACCTGAGCCTAGGACTATTACTTTGTTTTTCTTTTCAAATTCAAGGTCGTCCTTATCGCCCCCGTAAGTTAAATAAAGATAGTTTGTTGTAGCCGGCCATTCAGCAGCCAAGGTATCGATTTGCTTTACGTAAGGTATGATATTGTTTTTCTTTCTGAATTTTCTTATGTCTTCTTCTTTTTTTCCTACCAGTTCACCAATCTTTTTATCAGAGAAACCGAACTCCTTTGCTTTTCTAATCAGCTCAGGAGACAATCTTGTTTTTTTAACTTCTTTTTCCAATTCTGTTACATTTCTTATCTTTTCCAAGAACCATTTGTCAATTCCAGTCAGTTTTGATATCTCACTCAAGTCCATTCCTGCCTTGATAGCCTTGGCAACATAGAATATTCTTTTGTCCGTTGGTCCTTTCAACTCCTTTTTTATTCTGCTCGCCACGCCTCCAAGATCTTTCACGTCTGTTAGTTCCCTTCCTATGTCGAGCATCCTTATTGCTTTTTGAAAGGCTTCTTCAAAACATTTTCCTATTGCCATCACTTCCCCTACGGATTTCATCTGGGTGCCTATGCTTTTGCTGACCTTCCTAAATTTTTCGAAATCCCATCTTGGAATTTTGACGACAATATAATCTAGGGATGGTTCGAAGCATGCTGTAGTCACTTCCGTAATCCTGTTTATCAATTCTGGCAGAGCGTATCCGACTGATAACTTTGCAGCAATGTAAGCAATGGGATAGCCTGTTGCTTTAGATGCAAGGGCAGAACTTCTAGAAAGTCTTGAATTGACTTCAATGACTCTGAACTCCTCGTCTTTCGGGCTAAGGGCGAACTGTATGTTGCACTCGCCGACAATCCCAAGAGCTCTTATGACTTTAATGCTCGTCTCTCTTAGAATGTTATATTCTCTGTTCGTTAGCGTCTGGCTCGGCGCCACAACGATGCTATCTCCTGTATGAATTCCCATTGGATCAAGGTTTTCCATGTTGCAAACTATGGTGCAGTTGTTGTCATAGTCTCTCATCACTTCATACTCAACTTCCTTCCATTTGTCTAGGTATTCTTCAATCAGAATTTGTTTTATTCTGCTGTAGGCTAACCCCTTTAGTGCAATTTCTTTCAATTTCTTTTCATTAAAAGCAACCCCAGAACCCTGACCACCAAGGGTATAAGCCACTCTCACTATAACAGGATAACCAATTTCTTTTGCCGCCTCTATGGCATCTTCAAGACTTGTTGCCTTCTTACTTTTTGGTACTGGAACTCCGTTTTCTATCATTGTTTTTTTGAACAATTCTCTGTTGTCGGCAATCTCAATGCTCTGTATTCCAGTTCCAAGAACTTTTACATCATGTTTTTCTAGAATTCCTTTTTCAAAAAGTTCGACTCCACAATTTAAAGCTGTCTGTCCTCCGAATCCAAGAAGTATCCCGTCAGGTTTTTCCTTTTTTATGATGTCTTCTACGAAATCGACATTGATAGGTACTGAATATACCTTGTCTGCAAATCTTTCATCGGTGTGTATCGTAGCTATGTTTGGGTTCACAATAATTGTTTTTATGCCTTCTTCCTTTAACGCTTTGATGGCTTGTGATGTAGAGTAGTCAAATTCGCCTGCCTCTCCAATTTTTATCGCACCGCTTCCCACAATCAAAACTTTTTTGATGCTATCTTTTTTTGGCATGCATAACCTCCGCTATAAAGTCATCAAAAAGAAACTTGGTGTCATAAGGTCCCGGTGAACTTTCGGGATGCCACTGTACTCCAAAAATCCTTTTCTTCTTGTGTACCATCCCTTCAACTGTTTTGTCATTAACGTTAACAAAACTAACTTCAAAATCGGTATCCTTCAGAGATTTTTCTTCGATTGTGTAGCCATGATTTTGTGTTGTTATGTAGCATCTTCTAGTCTTGATGTCTATACAAGGATGATTGATTGCTCGATGACCAAACTTGAGTTTGTAAGTGTCTCCTCCTCCCGCTAGAGCAAGTATTTGATTGCCTAGGCAGATTCCCATTGTCGGCAATTCAGTTTCTAACAATCCTCTAGCTGTCTCAATCGTTTTGTCACATTTTTTTGGATCGCCAGGTCCGTTGCTTATCATTATGCCTCTTGGATCAAGATTAAGTATTTTTTGTAAAGGATAATCGTATGGCACTCTAATCACATTCACATTTCTAGAAAGCAGGCTTCTAACAATTCCAAACTTTGTGCCGCAGTCAATGACTACAATATTAATAGAATCTCCAGCTTTGTAGAAAACAGGTTCAGTGACGCTAACCCCTTTAACTAAGTTTCTTTTGTTCGGATCTTCTAATAACTTTAATTTTTTTTTAATCTTCTCTATGTCGATAAATTTGCCAGAAACTTTCAATATGCCGAGCATTGTCCCTTTTGTTCTTAGTTTTTTTGTCAACTCTCTTGTGTCTATTCCAAATATTCCAGGAACATTTTGCTCTGACAACCATTGGTCCAAGTTTTTCTTGCTGGACCAGTGGCTCGGTTGAGATAAAGAGTGAACAGCATAACCTTTCACTTTTATAGAGTCTGACTCGAAATGCAAAGGAACTCCAAACTGATCTGTAATAGAATAAGCAGGAACACCATAAGATCCTATTATGGGATACGTCATTACTACAATCTGTTCGTAGTATGAAGGATCTGTTAGCAATTCAGGGTATCCTACCATAGAAGTGTTGAAAACAACCTCGCCTGTTATTTCAGTTTCGGCACCAAAGCCCTTCCCGTGGAGAATCGTTTCATCTTTCAACGCCAATATTGCCTCTTTTTCCATTCGCTCTTCCTAGGAGGCCTAGAAAACGCCTCTCATACTTACGTTTGCAATCTATTTAAAACTTTCCTCAAATTCAAAGCAACACATGCAAACCTGTTGCGATTTTAATATATCTAGAAGCATGATCGGTCTGAACAATAGCTTTTTCAGCCATTGAAGAAAGTATTTTATCATCGGCCGTTTTGGGTTTAAATTCCTCAATAGGGATAACAGATTGCTTTATAAAAAGTTTTTTAGAAAAATCTTCAATTCTTTCCAGCATAAAATTACTTAATATGATAAACATTTACATAGAATTATCTCTGACAAAAATATTCTTAAATTTAAAAGAAAGAAAAAATTAAAAAATTCAAAACTATTTACTTATTTCTTTGTTACAAGGCCCCAGATTATGTAAGGTACACCGGTTAGTAGACCGAAGTGAAGATATGCAACTCCTGCTACGACTGCTGATAAAAAGTGTGTTGAACCGATCAACCAGAACAATCCTATCATTAGTGCGCCATTCTGTTTGCCTGCCCATCCTGTTGCAAACATCGCTGCACCGAATACGATAAGCCACCAACTAATAACTATTGGTGCTATTGCAGCTTGTCCTCCTGCCATAACTGAAACGATGATTGTTGAGAGTAATGCAACGCCGATTGCAAACATCCATATCTCTTGCATCTCGGCAGATGCCTTTGGCATAACGATTTTCCCTATCGCATAGAGAAGCACTGCAAATACAGCTGCACCTGCTAGCCATTCCCATTGTCCTAGAGCACTAACGTAACCTTGCTGAAATGCCCAAAACACTAATAATAGTACGAGGCCCATTACAGTTTGTCTTATATCCATGGTTATCTTACAATTATTGAATTGGCTATATAATAAAGCTTTCTGGCTAGTCTAACCAGTCTTTGTTCTTGATTTTTTCTGGAATGTATTTTTCAGAAATAAATGTTATCCCCTTTGTTACTAAAGCGTCAAGTTCTACCTTTCCACCATGCTTTTTCATTAAGTCGAACTGTCTTTGCCAATCTTTTTTGTCTTTAAACCAGTCATATTTCCTTAGTTCTTCCAATCTTTTCAAATCGACATCCTTGAATTTTATAATATTCCTTTTCAAACCATATTTTTCAACATCGTCGCAAGACAAGCCTAGAAACATAGCTTTAGGTATTGCCAATCTTTCAGATATGTGAGCCAATGATATTGATCCTGTCTTTAGAACCGAATAGATGTAGAATCCCCAAGGATCGTTATCTGTCAAGACATAGATTGGCAGTCCATGTTCTTCATTCAATCTTTGCAGTATTCTTCTTATCCCTCTTGTAGCCTGTCCTTGTGATGCGATTATTGCACAGTCCAGTTTGTCCCAGATTTTATCTTCATGCAGCCTTTCCCATACAGCCGCTTTCTCCATATATATTACAAACTTTGCGTTAACTTTTTGAAACTCTATATCTTCTGTGTTAGAAGGTATGCTCCAACCTCCGGATCCTAGCTTGGACCAATCTATTAAGTCTCCGTGATCTTTTATTATAATTTTGCCAGCAGCCGCTCCGTTTTTGTTGGCGTTTATGTGCAATTGTTCTCTCAACAAACCTGAAATCAATTCAAGATCTTCCAATGCCTTGTTTGATTCTTCCTGCTCGTCGACTATATCGATATTTGTTCCTGGCAAAGTTCTTCTCATTGCATAGAAAACTTCTCTAAGGCTCATGTGCTTGTTGACATTCAACAATTCTGTCGTCAACGCAGCGACTTCGGCTGTCTGGGTAAACTTTCTAACGTGGGCAACATTAAAGAAATATCTCTTTGACATTTTGTTTCCAAGCGCCAACATCTTTGTTTTAGGATTGTAACTGATGTTTGATAACGCTCTGATTGGAATGTCTAGTGATGGATTCTGTCCGCTGTCGATTTCATGAACAATCTTCATTCCAATATCTTTAAGCTTCTGCTTCGCTTGTATTTTCTTTTCCACGTTCTTCTACCTCCTCTTCAGGCATTTGTTTCATAGCATCTTCGATTACCTTACCTTTCTTAAGCATAGCCTCTAGTTTTGTCTTTATTCTTTCCTTAGGAACGTCTGATATTTTTGATAGTGCTTCTGAAACTTCTGCAATGTATTTTTCAAAAAGGCCAGCCCTCTCTTTTGCCTCCTTTATTCTAATTTGGTGTCTAACATAATGAGCAAGTTTTCTACCCGCGTCTTGCAAACCAAGCTTGACTTCTTTTAATATTTCTGGATAATCTGCAATAGCCTGCTTACCTTCTGAAGTATAAGGAACCCAGACAGATGCAAAATGAATTAATACTGCTAAAGCCCCGGCAGGCAATTGGCCTTGCGATTGTGAAAATCCATATCTTCTCCAATCAACCTCCGTCGCAGCTTCGGTTAAGGCGCAATCACTTTGATGATATAACAGCGGGACCTTGTTGGCCAGTCTAAATAGTTGTGCCGTTTGGTCAGGAGGCAACTTACCTCCATAACCTAAACAAACTTCTACTTGAAACGGATTTCCTCTGTAAACACTTGGCGGTCTTGACGTAGCAACAACATATTCGGCTTCCGTTTCTTTTCTCAAACCCTCTTCCAACAATTTTTCTCCTAATGGCGACAGACAATTTAACGGTGGTGCCATTAGTTTAAAAGATTGCATAGTGTTGTGCAATCTTTGAATTTCATCGTATGTCAGGTCATGAGGTTTCTTCGATTGAGGTATCCTGGCAAGTTTAGACATTTCAATGGCAGTTTTTTTGCCAACTCTTGAAAAATCACTTCTCAAAAATCCAACAACGTTTCTAGCCTTTGTATATGAAGTCATTCTCCTCAAAATTCCAATCTCTACTCCGTGAGGATGCGGTTTGATCTCTTTTGGTTGTTTAGGTAATTCCTTTGTTACTCTTTCAAAAGTAACTTTTCCATTAGGTCCATGGAAACTGATTTTGGCATACGGATTGGCTATTCCAGTCTGCTTAAGATATTCAACAACAGACTGACCTTTTTCTATGTATCTTCCCTCGATTTCTAATTCTATTTTTATTCCATGCCAATCATCATCATTTTTTTCAGTCTTGTTAGATATTATCTGTGGTTCGTTCTTTGTTATGTTTATCATAAACTCCAAATAATGCACAGCTTTTCCTGTGCTTGAAATAATTTTTGCAGGTTTTCCGGTTGTAAGCTGAGAATATAGTATTGCACCGCTGGCTCCAATTCCTTGCGTTCCCCTTCCCTGGACAAGTCGATGAAATTTCGTTCCATATAGGAGTTTTCCAAAAGCTAAAGCCAATTTTTCAGGGACAATGCCAGGTCCATTGTCTTCGACAGAAACTTTGTAGCGATTCTCTCCGAGTTCTTTGATAACAACGTCTATGTCTGGTAAAATACCTGCTTCATTACATGCATCTAAGGAGTTATCTACCAGTTCTTTTACAACCGTTATCAAAGCCTTAGTAGTATTCTCATACCCTAACAGATGTCTGTTTTTTTCGAAAAATTCGGCTGCGGAAATTTCCCTAAACTCTTTTGCCAACTCTTCTGCAGTCTTAACCATATTAGCCATAAAATCACTCGAAAAATTAAGTCTGTTAAGTAATATCGTTTGCCCTTTAAAAAGGTTTTATTAGATTTTGGCCTCTTGTAAAAATTTGTAAACATTGGAGTGTTTGGCCCCACTAACAATCATATTCACAGCCTCCCTTGCTATCTCCAGCTGTTCATAACTCCCTATTATGCTTACAGTTTTTCCATAAATTGATACTGAACAGCCAGTGTAGAATTCGATAAGTCTTCTAGTTTTCCCGTTAGTTCCTATTAATCTGGCCTTGATTATCTTTATTTTGGCATCGCTCAAATCTCTTAATTCGATTATTTCTATCTGTTCGTCTTCTTTCAATAATCTGAATGCCTTCTCTGGAGAAAACCCGCGGGCTATTGCCTTGATAATATTTTTTGCCTCAAAAAGTTCAAGTCCTTCACCTTCTATTTCAACATTATTTTCCACAATATCAAGTTTTACATTAAGTTTCTTTTCAATAAGTTCTTTAGTTTTCCTGTCCTTTATCACATTTATTCTATCATAGGGGACCAATACGTTATCTCTCATAATCTTCAGAATTATTCTAAAATTGTTTTAATATATCCTTTTCTTCTCAACCAATTTGCTTGAGTTTTTGTATAAATCCAAATTATGTCTCCTCTCTCATTCGTTTGAACAATCCAGGGTTCGACGAGCACGACATCACCGATTCTTATCCAGAGCTTCTTTCTTATTCTGCCCGCTATTCTGCAGAGTCTCGTGTTTCCATCCTCGCACTTTACAGTAATCTTTCCTGCTCCAAGCATTACCATTGCCACTCCTAAGACTTCTCCCTTCTTAGGTATTCTTATTCGTTGTATTTCCTCTTCCTCAAACATAAGAATTATCATACATTGTTATTTAAATTCTTACTGAAATTACATCTGTATAAACATTTTTTCCTTCTTTCTTAGAAACTTGTTTGAAACTTTTCTTTACCTCAGCTTTGAAACTTTTCTTTAGCGTGTTTGCTGTGCTTTCAGCTACAGACTTTTTGCCTATGTAAAGGTCAATGCCGCCTTTAACTTCCTTTACTTTGTAAAAAGATTTCTCAGATATTTGCTTGTCAGTGAAATCCAAAATTTCATCAGTTATTTTTCCTCTTAGTTGCAAAATAGATTGATAATATCCAGTTCTTTCTTTTGTGCAATCAGGACATAGCATCTTATTTACATGCACTCTTGTATGATGCCTTTCCTCTTTCTCATGAGTATGATTTTTTAAAAAACCCTTGGCATATATGTGAAAAATATCGTCTGTTTTTTCCATCGTCAAACTAACATCGTTTCCCAAGATCTTTATTTTATTTGCAATTGCGACTTCAAGTTTCATATCTTTCCATTTATTTTCTTCTTTTATTTTTCCGCAATTGCTGCATGCATTAATAAAAATTTTCTCAGGGGCTTTTATGAGTTTGAATTCTCTTTCATAACACTCTTCGCAGTAACCTTCTATCAATTTTTCTGTTTTTTTTCCGCACAAAAAGCAAAATTGTTGCATATTAGATACTATACCAAAGAATAAGCATATATTCTAAACTTTCTGGCATATCACAGCACAAAGTAAAGAACGAGGATGAAGATACGCTGTTTACAGTGCCTTGAGGAGGGCTTATTAACTCCCATCTGCCTAATAATCTTGATGCAATAGCAGCCTTCACAAGCGTTCTATATTCATCACTTCTTGGAAAATCTGAAATCCATATTGCGTTTCCATTACTACTCATTCCAACTATTGGTGGATTAGCCGATGTATTCATTAAAATTTTAAATCCGTTTGCAGTCACGTTTTGCTCAGAAAAATTTTTGAATGGAAAAGATAAATTCAAAGGTTGAAATTCTACTCTAGAATTGTACCATATCTTCTTGACTTTGAAAAACTGAGAACTTCCATCAGGACCATTTGTACTAAAAATTTGGCCTTCTGGGAAATTAATAAAACCTCCTAGTCTTACTGTTGTTGGCGTCGGCGTGGAAACACTTATTTTATTTTCCCAGATATACCAATATGGATCACTTACAAGATTTACATCGAAACCGAATCCAAAGAAATATTTCATTGTTCCGTCTAAAGAAGGATTGTAAGATGAAAAGTTCAATGTCGCCAAGTTTGTTTGAGTTAAAGGACTTAAATTAAAAATTTGATTGAAGTCTGTATTACTATTGTTAACAGTGCCGTTTATCCCCACTATAACCTTGTTTCTGCTTAAATAATCCTGAAACTTTGTCTTTTGAGAACTGTAATCAGTATAGTTAACTAAAACAATTGCATCGAAACTGTCAGATATTGTTGTAAAAGCCGCCGGATTAAAATTAATTACAGTAAAATTAACCCAATGTCCATTAACATAAGCAGGAGATAAGATCGTTCTAACATAATTACAATCCGTAGCATTACAACCTACACTGATATTGTTTTTCGGAGTACCTGAGACTCTCATAGCAAATTTTATGTTTGGCGGTTTAGTCTTATCTATGAGCGTGAAATTATTATTTAATATATCTGTAGCAGAGTTTTCAAGTCTAATTCTCTGTAATACATTATTGCCGATAGCAATCAAATCAGGTCTCTCCCAATTCACTTTAACTCCAGTAGTGAAAAAGATAACCAAGACAACAGTTAGCAATATCGATGCAATTGCTATTTCAAGCATATAGACAAATCCTTTCATTCAATACAACTCCACTGATATGTTACCTTGGTCATTTTCTATTTTTACATACCTAACAACACTGGCAATAGGCGTTTCTAAACTCCTAAAGCCGCAGAACAAAAGAAGGTGGGTAGTATTATATGCTTTCAATCTATATCCGTCAAGTTCAAAGATACTCAGCTTGTCACAACTGTTATTCAGTGCAAGTATTTTTGTAATTGACAAACTATAAGGTGATGAGGCAAGACCTATCCTGTTTGTGGTACCACCACTCTCCCAGTTCGTAGGATCTCCACGGTCGGTTATCAAATAGTCTAGTAAGTTGATTCCTTTTGCTTTTGCAACATCATTTCTTGAATCAGTTAATATACTTGTGAAAATATTATTTGTTTGAGTCGCTATGAAAAAAACTATTATAGAAAAAATTACCATTGCAAAAACAAATTCAACTTTTATTTGTCCTAACATTTTAAAGAACCTTTAAGATGAATAGTAACATCAGTATTCCAAAGCCAGATGTTGTCATTATTACAGCATGTTTCAACCCGGCAACTATAGAGTTTTCCCCGATCTCGCCTGCGACAAGTCCAGAGAATATTCCCTGAATTATTGTCATGAGAAGGAATAGTGCATTGTAATAGCATCTTCCTCCTGTTCCAAGACTGAAGGCAGCACAAGTGTTTGTTAAAATAAAACAATTTATACAATATGGATTTCCGCTTCCCACACATACTAGGCAAGGATCTTGAAATCCAAAACCACCGCCTAAAATAGAACTTTCCACATTCAAATTAAGTATTGGTACAAGTGTTTGCGATAATGCTACAATAATTCCAATGAATATGAAGTATAAGGCATACATAACAAGAACATGTTGGCTTGTTATAGCTTTTCTTTCCCTTTCCGCTTCTCTTACAGCAATCAGATCTTGAGCTGTCGATTCCATCGTTCTAGATATATCTCCTCCAGAGTTGTATGCTTCGGTTATGATTCTTACTGTCCTTCCTATCATTGTTGATCTGCTCAGTCTTTTAGCAAATCTATCCATTACTTCTTGTATTGGAATGCCCCAAGAAAGCTGGTCGTTTATTTTTTTAATTTCAGGTGATAATTTTCCGTAATCTGCCTTTGACAAAGTTTTGACAGCCTCGGGAAGCATCATTCCTGTTTTTTGTGCCTCTGCAACGTCCAAAAGAAATGTTGGAACCTGTTCTTCTATAGCTCTCATGGCTTTGTACTGGAAGTAAGAAACAATAACATAAGGAATTATAGCAGCCATTATTCCAAGTATCACCAGGTTTCCAAATAGTGGTGGATCTAAAGAAAACAGTATCAATCCAGTAACAACGAATGCAAGTCCGACTAAGAGTGTTATTTTTTTGATTTGCTTGGGTTCTACCATTTAATCACTACGGCGATATCGTTTTAACTAAAAATATGAAGCCTATCGAAACAAAAGGCATAACTATGAATATTATAATGAACTGTAAAAATGAGAAAAATAGAGTCGTATCTCCACCACCACCAAAAATCGAGAACAAACTTGTCATAATAATGAAAAATATGGAACCTACAAGTATGACCGTTAGATAAACTTCAATTAAAAGTGAGAGAGTTCTTGAGAATTGTTCCAGTCTTCTTCGATATTCCTGCATAAACAATCTTGATTTGTCATGAAGATAGTTTCCTAAATTTCCACCGCTTGTCACAACAGCGTCAATTCCCCACAGCAGTTCTTTCAATTCTTCCGACGGTGTTCTGCTTGCAGTTTTTCTTATTGCACCAGGAAGATCCATCCCAAAAGCTTCCACGTCTCTATATATCTTCTCCGCTTCTTTCGATGTCTCACCGTAATCTTTGAACTCGGCCATAACTTTGAACATAGTTATTGGCGGGGCACCAGAGCTTGCAACCGTTCCCATATATGTTGCAGCAAACGGGAGTGTTTCGTCTATTTGCTTCCTTCTTTTTCCTGCTTGTGCGCTTGGGTAGGTGTAAAAGGTGAAGAAGGCTATCAGTTCTAAGACAACAAGTATTGTAAAAGAAAGAAGAAATGCTAAAGGTGCAGTCTTCAGAGCTATTGAGAAAATTATAACAAGCGTAGGCAATTCAAGCATAAAAAGTAGAAGTAAAACAAAAAACATACTGTAAACATATTCAGTAAGGCTAAGTCCCATTCCAGCTTTCAACAAGTCAGATTTTATACTTTCAAAATAAGGCACGACAGGTTCTAATGTTCTTCCGAAAAACTTGAAAGCCAAGTTTTTCACTGTGTTCCATGAACTGATCATTCAATCGCGCCTAAGAGGTCCTGTGGTCTGGTATAATATATCTTTATAATTCTTGCAACATCTCTGTAGTCAATTATATTTTTATCGAACATCCATTGAATCACTTTCTCTCTTTCAGCAACTTCAGCTCGTAACGTAGTTTCTGGAACCCCATAGTGAATAGAAATTTTCTTTAGCATAATCGATGGATTTATGGTGTCAAATTTATCTGTTTTGGGGTTCCATCTAAAGACTTCGTTAACTATAGGATAATTTGCCTTTCTATCGAAACCTGCAATCTCGTAGATGTGCATAACTCTTCTTATGTAGTTGTTACCATATTTGAATCTCTGGATGAAAATTATTATGTCAAGTGCTTCTATCAGGTTTGGAGGCAGACTTATAGGTGGTGTTGTTAGTCTGTCCATAAGTCTTTGCATAGAATCTGCGTGAATCGTTGACATGCTAGAGTGGCCTGTTGCTATCTGCTGGAATAAGACATAAGCTTCTTTCCCTCTAACCTCTCCTACTATAAGATAATCGGGTCTTTGCCTAAGAGATTCTCTTAACAGGTCGAATAAGTCTACCTCGCCGAGTTTCTTCCCTTCGACTTCTGTTATAGGTTGTCTCGCTACACCAGGAACCCAGTGTGGGTGCGGGAGTTTTAATTCAGGCGTGTTATGAGCAACTACATTTTCACATATGAAATTCTCATAAATGGGTACGGATAAATCATAGACGTAATCTTCTATGACGCCTAAGTTATTGACACTTAATATTTCATCCCAAAGGACATCTGAATTTGCAAGAATTGACAATTTTTTTGTAAGCTCAGTAGCTGTTCTACTTGAGTATTCAAGCAATTTGTTTCTTCCAACATTACTGTCAAAATAGTATGAGTTTGTATTAAATCCACCTATAGCTTTGTCTAACATTTTTATCATAGTCTTTGATAACGGTATTATATCTGTAGAATCATGAGTATTTTTTCTAGAGCATAACCTATCTAGTCTAGAATTTTTAAAATCTTGTAGGAACCCTATAAAGCTACTAAATTTCTTTAATGCTTCTGTAGAACTTATTCTCATTCTATAGGTTTTATCTCTTTTTTTGAAACTGCCTATTCTACTTATAATTCCGTATCTAAGCAATAGAGTTTGAATGCCCTTTAGAAGTTTTATAGACGAAGAGGATGCTTCTATCTCACTTTTACTTACATGTCCATCTCCGCTAAAGTAACCCTTTAATACGTAAGCTATTTGTCGATTGTTGAGATTGAACATCCAACTCGGTATTATTTTTGTATAGGCATTACCTTTTAGTTCCAAGATGTTCTGCATAATTTTTTTCAAGGCTGAAGAATGTAACATTAATGATACATTGTCGCTATGCAATCTAGTTATCAAATCTAGTTTGGAAGCGGCTTTTCTTATAATTTCTCTGCATTCGTTTTCCAAGCTGCTTATGATAATAGAATTTTTATCGTAAGACCCTTCTGCAAGCCACAAGCCCATGAAAGTTAGAAAATCTTCATCTAATCTTATTTCAATAGGTAATTTTTTACTGCTTCTACGAGTTTTTATTGATAAGCCTTCTGTTTCATTCATCAAGTAGCCGTTTTTAAGCATTTTACTTAAAACCCTGTTTGGTACAATACCCTTAACCTTATAATAACCGACATTGTTTTTCGATATGCCTGCTTTTAGAAACCTATCCCTTTCTATACTCTTTATTTTTTCTCCAGAAACAAATAGATCATCTAATTTCTCTAGACAATTTATTAATTTTATGGAATGAATCCCACCTGTGTCAAAAGGTAAATATCTTGGGGCGGCTATGAAGTCACCTTTAGTCAGTTTTCTAGCTTCTACTGGCTCAATATTACCATGACCATCTAAACCAAAGAGGGAATGATCCCCCGTTACTTTTATATTTCTTCCAGTTCTTGTTTTAATCTCTAAGATGTCTTTCCTAACTTTATGCCTTATAAAAGAACTTATAGGGGCCAACAATATTTTTCCGTCAGATGTTAAAGTAAACACGCTAGTTAATTCTGGGTTTATTGTGCACCATTCTCTTCCAGATTTTATATCCCTTCCGTATTTTTCGATTTGTTCATCAACTAGTTTTCCGATAGTTGTTCTTTCATATTTGTTATCCTTATTTATAACGATTTCAGAATCGCCAGTTACACTGTCTTCAATCGAAACAACTTTGTATTCGGGTTTTATGAACAATGAAAGAACGTTAAGAAGGGTTGTTTTTCCAGTTGCGACTCCGCCTGTTATAAGAATTGATCTTCCATATTCTATTGCAAGCCATAAGTATGAAAGCATTCTGGCATTTATGGTATTTGTTTTCAGCAGATGTGTTGATGTCAATGGTTTTTCAGTAAACTTTCTTATAGTAAAGTTACTACCCTTTCTTGCGATATCTGTTCCAAGTGTTACCTGCAATCTGCTTCCGTCTGGCAATGCTCCGCCAATGAGGGGGGTTGCAACAGAAACTGTTTTCCCAACTCTTTGGGCAAGCTTGTGCGCAAATATATCTAACTCATCTGCACTGCTAAAGAAAATATTTGTCCTTATGCTACCAAAAAGAGGATTCCTGTGGAATACGAACATCGGAATTCCGATACCGTCACATGATATATCTTCTATGTTTGGGTCCTGCATCATAGGTTCTATTTTTCCCAGTCCTATAAAGTCCCTTTCCAGATAATATAGAAATTGCTCTTGTTTTTCTTCAGTTAAAGTTTTTCCCATTAAGGTTATCATTTCTTTGAATCTGTCTAGAAGGTAAATCCTTGCCTCTCCCTTTCTCAATGTCGCAAAGTCTATATCTAGTTTCTCTACCAAAACAGTTTTAATTTCTTCTAAAAGTTTTTTCTCTTCTTGGGTCAACTCTGGCTCAATAACATTGTAGGTTAATGCGTTTTCAGCAGAAGACCATCTTATGTTTGCTGAGGCGAATGGATGTTTAGAACCAGCAGGTATTAATGAGTAGATAATGTTTACATTCTTCAAAGTTGCAGTTGGAAATTCAAGTTTTACAACAGCACCTTGCTCCAGTGGAATTCCCTTTTGCTCCTCCTCCTCTCCTGTTACACGTCCTTTTTCTATTTCCATATGTTCTACTTTCACTTCTGGTGTTTTGGGAGGAAAAGCTGGAAAAGGATAAACAGGGCCTCCAACTTGTACTATTCCTCCTTTCGGCATAGGGCCCTTTATCAAGCCCCTTTTCATTAAGAGCTTATAGCCTTTAAGGGCTCTCAAGAAAATTTTTCCTGCCTTTACCTTACCCTTTCTCTGTTGTGGAGGGGCTCTTAATCTTAATCGGATCATTTTATCACTATAGTGCCGTTATTTAAAGCAGTAATTTCTATAAAACCTCTTGTACTAAATATTATATCGCTTGCAGTTATATTAAAATTATACAGTGGTAAAGAAACATCAACAGGACTTTCTGAACATCTTAGACTAAGTTTTGATGCAGAGATTGGATTTAATATTTCAGCAAATCTTAGGACTCTGTTAAGAACAAAGTTTGTAGACCAAAAATATGTTCCATTAAAGAATAAGGCGTTACCAGAACTCGCTGTTATGTTCCACCCATCATATGAATAATTCCCATAGGTAGCATTAAAAGAATACCTAAATAACTTACCCAGATTCTCATCCAATATCCAAAAATATATACCATTATAAGTTAACCCTTGAGGATTTAGATTATGAGCACCTATAGAAAAATTCCACCCATCATATGAATAATTCCCATAGGTAGCATTAAAAGAATATCTATGCACTGCCATTAATTCAATAGGCAGCGCACTTCCTCTTACTATCCAAAAATATGTCCCATTAAAGAAAAAACCAGTAGGAAAACCTGGACGTGTAACACTGAAATTCCACCCATCATATGAATAATTCCCATAAGTAGCATTAAAAGAATATCTGTAAACTCTGTTAGTATTTCCTCCTAGAATCCAAAAATATGTTCCATTAAAGAATAAATCTTCGGGTAACGTATCTTGAGCACCTACAGAAAAATTCCACCCATCATAAGAATAATTCTCATAAGTTGTATTGTAGACATACCTGTAAACTCTATCCGTCCCTTTTCCAACTGACCAAAAATATGTACCATTAGTGAATATGCCTGTAATTTCTCCGTCTACACCAATTAAAGAAAAATTCCACCCATCATATGAATAATTTCCAGTTTTGACATAAGAGATTCCTAAATCATTATTTAAACTATAAATGCATCCAGAAAGTTTTGAAGGTATGGAAAGATTGTAAGAAATAGTAGAATTTGTCGTCGCTGCAGATTCATAGATTTTTATTACGGTCCCTTTTATCAACTCGCCAACTCTGGTCAATTGCTCCTGCATGTTAGAATCCCTTAAATCCCTTTGTATGTTCGAAAATGTAAAGTAGATTACAATTATCATTAAAACCCCAATTGCAAAGAAAAGAAGATATTCAACAGCTAAATACTGTCCTTTCATAAAACATTATTTACAATAAGCATAATAAAAACTTACTGAAAAGTTACTTTTATTTTGATTAATGGAATTTGCCCCGATATGGCGTCATTTAGTTCTACCCTAACTTTTTCAGGTATAGAAAGTCTGGGACCTGTAGTGAAAAATTGTACCTTATAACTAGTTTGAGGGTAAATCAATTGCAACCTTAGAATGTTACTGTCTTTAATTTCCCGTATGTATGACGTACTACCGCTTGTTACATTTATCCAATAGTCAGGTATTGCAACATTTGTTTCTAATCTGAGTTCTATTGTATTATCGTTAAAAATCTCTATTGTGCCATTCAACGGATAGTTTAAAGCGTCTGAACCGCCATTTTTTATTACACTTGATATCGAATCGTCTAAATTT
>Ga0213870_1000262_pt1 | contig 27747 bp, 26 predicted proteins | sample WICALVC2017_Meta_FD_160119 | JGI IMG/M metagenome (GOLD analysis project Ga0213870, IMG submission 160119) | Freshwater microbial communities from subterranean cave lake in Wind Cave National Park, South Dakota, United States - WICALVC2017 | ecosystem: Environmental > Aquatic > Deep subsurface >... | reverse complement strand
AATTTGTACGATGCGATTGTTGTTGGTGGTGCTCTATCAGGAAGCAGAACTGCCGAATTGATAGCTAAAAATGGAAGAAAAGTTCTGTTAATAGAAGAGCATGAAAAGATAGGTTTGCCTTGTAAATGCACTGGTTTAGTTAGTTGGCGGACACCTGATATTTTGAAAAAATTACCGCAAAGATTAATTGTCAATAAGTTGGATAAAGGTAAATTCTACGCACCAGATGGAACATCTTTTGTATTGAAATCCGGAAAATCGGCTTACGTCTTGGATAGAACTGGGTTGGATAAACTTCTATTCGAGCAGGCTGTAAAAGCTGGAGCCAAAGTAAAAACAGAACATTTCGAAACCTTCAGATATGATAATGGTCATGTGAAAGTCAAAACAAGCAAAGGTGTATATCCAACAAAAATCTTGATTGGTGCAGACGGAGCGAACTCCACAGTAGCGCAGAAGGCTAATTTGCCAATGCCTAAAAACATTTTCGTCGGTTTACAAACTACAGCTTCCGGTAATTTCGAGCAATTTGCTGAACTATGGTTCGGTAAGAACACAGCTCCTAATTTTTTTGCATGGGTAGTTCCTGAAAATGAAGAAATTGCAAGAATAGGAGTATCTGCACCAACAAGTCCCAAGCCATATTATGAGAGATTCTTAGAAACACGCTTGAATCATAACGGACTAAAACCAGATGTAGCGGGAATTATTAGATTCGGTGTAATGAGAGATACAGTTGCTGATAGAATTATGTTGGTGGGGGATGCTGCGTGTATGGTCAAACCCTTATCAGGTGGGGGGATTAGTTACGGGCTAATTGGTTCGCAGATTTGCGCTGATGCTGTTGATAAAGCTCTGGAAGAAAATAGATTTGATTACCAATTTCTCAAGGAAAATTATGATTTGGAGTGGAAGAAAATCTTGGTTCCAGCCATCGATAAGGGAATGATGTTAAGGAGAATGTTATACCTCCTGCCAGATACTCAAATGAACCTTCTGTTTAAGATGATTAAATTATTCGGATATAGGATTTTGAATAGGTTTGATTTTGATTTGTTGTCCGGATGACTAAACCCTATTAATTTATAAATTTATAGTACACCTTTCTTATCTAAGGAGATTATATCATACCTTTGCGTGGAGATGTTAGATTAGAGATAGCAGATCCTTTGGAAATGAATAGACGTAGATACAATGATTTAAGAAAACTTTTAGGAGAATATGCATCAAATTTGGAAGTTCCACACGAAGAAGTGGTAGAAAAGTTTAGACAACTTGATTATGAACATGTCCGGTTAGGTAGAGCAGGCCTGCTTAAAGATTTAGACATAAAAGAAGCGCAAAGAGAAGGGACGAGGATAGTTGAATATAGAGTTCTTATGCAATTAGAAGGTTCTCGTGAAGAAGATGATACAGGACATATTTTAGTTGTAGTTAGACCTCTAAGTTTACTGGGTGAATTCGGAGATGAGTTATTTGGAAAATATGCGTTGGTCGATAGAGATCCGATTGCAACAATAAATGAATATTTTCCATACCCTTACAATGAATTTACTTTGTCACACAAAGGTATTGATACAGCAGAAATTGATCAAAAGATGATACCCCAACTATTAGATTCCTTACGTAGTAAGTTCGGTGTACTTGGAGTAAACATATCAGCTACACCTGCCTATAGAGATGTCTTTGCTAGAAGCGGATTTATGCCCTTTAATCCAAACTATCCTAATGGCATTGGGTACAAAATTTTAGAAGAAATTTAATTTTTGTTATTCTTCTTTTCTAAATATTCTAATCTGACACTAGTTGCAACTTCAAGCATTCTTTCTTTACTGTTTAGAAATGTTGGATAATTTTTACCATCAACAACCTGTTTAATATTAGGATCATTTATAATCTCAGTTTCTGCACCAACAACTTGTCCGTCACTACGTGTAACCTAAACTACATTCAGGATTTGTTTGCCCTCACATAAATTCTGTATTTCACGTCTCCATCAGGGACGTATTCAACCAATTCAGGTGTAAGTGCCTCCCAATTTACCATATTAAATATAGTAAAAGTTTTGATTTTTTCTGGTTTCAAACCTAAGGCCAATAGTAAGTGGTCAATATTTTCTTCTGTAAAAGCTACCCCCGAATAATTGGCTTCGTGTAACAAGGTAACATATTGTAAATCAGTATAAGAAACATGAGAAGCGAATGTTCGTGCAAGATCTCTATGAGTAACGTCGAAAGTTACTCCATGTTTTGTAACTCTTGTCATTTCTTTAAGTGCTCTGTAAAAATCTCTACCTAATAGTGTGATTGTTTCGAATGATAGCACTTCATCAAAAAAGTCATCTTGAAACGGTAATGGGTTTGTTACATCAGCTTGTACCAAATGAACTCTTTTAACTCCCCCATACTTTTCCTTAGCTCTTTTTAAAGCAATTGTTGAAATATCGACTCCAGTGTAACAACCTTCAGATTCTGGTGCAGATGAATAGTCTGGTATACGGGAATACCTTAAATCACCGCATCCAACTTCTAAAATTTTACTTCCTTGCAGTGGTTGATTGATTAGAGCAAATCTATAACTATCAATACTCCTTACACTATCTGGGTCCTCTTTCCATGTCCGATCCCAGAATTCTTTTTTGTTTAAGGTTCTCGATTTGTCTCTACCTGCCACTTAGACACACCACTGTTTATACAGAATATTTAAGAAAACTTTTAAACTTATCTGTATGAAGAATATTACGTGTAAAGCATGACAGGTTTACATAGGAATGTGAGGTTTTAGAGGAATTGTGATAATTATGACTGTCGCAGATTTTATATCAGGTTTGAAAAGCGTAGGAAAATGGAGATTCACAGATGTAAATTGCCCTTATAGAGATGGGAAATCATTCTTAATGCCGCAAAGTTTCAGAAAAATGACTCGTTCCACAGAAGAAACTCTAGAAGGAAGCAGATACGATATGATTGAGAGAGTATATGGTAGACAATTACGTGTGGTCTTTCCTGACATATTTGATGAAATAGAAGATGAATATAAAGCAATAGATATGGCTGCTGAAAGATTACACAATCCTCAAAATGGCATTGTGGTTTTAGGCGTGTATAGAGCTCCAGAACAAACTATAGACGATATAGGAGGCCATTTCCGAAGAAGAAACCCATTTGTTGCAATAGGTAAAAGAGTTATTCAAGCACGTACATGTGATACAGAGTCTTTAGACTTTTATTATTGGACGACAGATCCTAAATTAGGATTTGGGAATAGTGCCACCTTGATAATAGAGCCTCACTGGGAAGGAAGATATTCTGTATGGGGTTCGTTTGATTACAGAGAAAAAGGTCAACGATATTTGTACGGGAACTACGAAGAATTTTTACAGTATCCTGTAGTAGACAACGAAGAATGGTATTCAGGTAGGGTACCTATTATTGTGTATAAAGACAACCGCCTTTATAGAGTGTTTGAGGTTGAGGAAGATTCATTTGGAAGACACTTCAATATAGGTACTTTGCCAAAAGAAGCTGTAAAAAATCGTGTAGGATGCATAGACGCATATAGTGTTCATAGAAATTATTTCGGAAAGTTTACAAGCGACAATAGACCACTTTTGTATGATGCCATTGAAATTCTCGAAATTTGTAGGTTACACGATATTTTTCCTGTTCCAGAATTTGAGATCGTGGTTATTAAAGGAGAGGTTCCTGATAAATAACATGAAAATCACAACATTCAAAGGAAACTTTTTTGAAATAGGTGAACAACAAGGTAAAATTTACCGTAAGAATGAAATGAATGTTAGGAATGTTAAGATAAACCACAACTTGTACAAAAATCAACTCAGAGTATATAAAAAACATTACCCTGAAATGTTAGAAGAATTTAAAGGGATGGCTGAAGGTGGAAAATTCGATGAGAAAAAGATGATTTATAATTTTATTGCTGGTGAAACCCTTTCGTTTATCAACAGATTTGATTTAAAAAAAGCATGCACAATGTTTGGCGTAAAAAATGCAAACGGTTTCTTTGTAGGTAGAAATTATGATTGGCACCCTGTAACTGAAGAGGTATTTGAAGTATACAAAGTTAAGAATACAATGAAGAATCCCTTCATAGCAATAACGGATATGGGTATTAGTGGCCAGTCTACAGCTAAGCCAAAATATCTTTTCTATAATGCAGATGACGCAATTAATGACAAAGGGCTATTTATAGGTCTTACCTTTGCTTACAATAATAAATGGAATTATGGTCTTTCATGCATTCATATGATCAAACTAATTGCAGAGACCTGTGCAACTGTTGACGAAGCATTAAAAGTGTTTAGAAAAGTTCCTCTCTGTTGTCCTAAGAACTTTTTCATTGCAGATAAACATGGTAAAATGGTCGTTGTTGAACATACTTCAAAAAGGTTCAAAATCCTTTACCCTAAAGATAATGTGTTGATTCAAACGAATCATTACACCGATCCCGAACTTGCACAAGAGGATACTGTTCTTCATGAGATGCCTACTCATAATACATTTTTAAGATACTATGAGACATTACAGAAAATTAATGCACGTAAAGAAAGATTTCAGTTATTTGATGTAATGAAAATTTTAGGGAATATAGAATCCTGTATTTGTCAAAACCATCCTGATATTAAAACTATTTGGTCATTAGCGCTCGATATGAAAAATCTGAAATATAAATTATACTGGAAACTTTTGGGAAAAAGAAAAGAGAAAACTTTAAAAGTATAATCCTAACTGAGTTAACAGAATCTACAAGAAAACCTTGACATTCTTCTTCCCGACGAAAGCCCTCAGCAGTTCTTTTCCTATATCCGAATCTTTCGTTATCTTGATGCTTCCTTTCTTCCCGATAGTCGCAGAAAACAAAAACTGATCTTCGATGAATATACTTGCAGCCTTGCCAATCAAATTTCTGTTAAACACAAATTCAAAACTATTTCCCTTTTCGAACAATTCAAATTGAATTTCATTTCCCACCATACCAGTCTTAGACTCGACTTCAATATGTATGCCCAATCTTTCTTCCAGGGCCTTTACAGTAGCGCCTTCCTTGCCTATTAATCGCGGGATGATTTCATTATCAACTCTAACCACTGCTTGATTTTCAGAAACCAGCTCAACTTCAACACTAGGATCAAACTTTCTAATCTCCTGAATAATTCTTTCGCCGGCTAACTTCTTCAACGGTGATAAAGTACCTTCTTTAACAGGGATAATGACATTCTCCTCGCCGAACGTATAAATCTCATATTCAAGCTTGCCAGTTTCAAAATCCTTCACGTCAACCACAGGACGAGCCAAGTCAGCTTCCATCATGCCTGTAGGGACTTTCACAGTCAGGTCCAGGTCATAAACCTTCTTCACCTCCCCGTCCTTCACGAAAACAACAGTATCAACAACATGCGGTATCATCCCCAGCTCTATCCTGCCCATGAACCTCTGTATAGCATCTATAGGATTGCTGGCATGCACAACACCCACCATTCCGATTCCTGACAGCCGCATATCTGAAAAGACTTCAAAATCCTTTGTCTTCCTGACTTCATCGTATACAGAATAATCAGGCCTTACCAGAAGCAATATATCCGCAGTCTTCTCAAAATCACCTTCCAATGGACCGTATTGCGTTATTTCTGGCTTGACCTGCAAGTCCCGCGGTGATTCCAAAGTTTTCACTATCTTTCCTTGGCTTTGGTAGAATTCAGCAAGGCTTCCAGCCAGTGTCGACTTTCCTGAACCTGGCGGACCGGCAATCAAAACTCCTTCAGCCTTTTCTTTCAATCTTTTCCTCAATTTCTCCGACAGCTTGTAATCATCCAAAGTAAGCTTGACGATCGGCCTAACAACCGTTATCTCCATTCCATCAGAAAATGGTGGGCGTGCGATAGCTATCCTATAACTTCCCAACTGTATAACAGTAGCCCCAGACCTGACAATTTCAAACGAGCCCTCTTCACTAATTCTCGCAGCTTCAGACATTTCACGGATTATTAACTCCAGTTCTTCGCGTGTTAATGGCTGGTCGCTTAATTTCACCAGTTCGAATTTCCCAGGCTTGCCCCTTTTGGCCATAGGAGGAACGTCTTCCTTAAGATGCAGCGATAAAGTATCTGGAGTGAAGTAACTTTCAAACTTCAATCCCTCTGTCTTTGTTTCAGCCGGTATGTGATTAACTTTCACCCCTTCGGCTTCACCAACTAATGCCTGCACATAATCGGCGGTATATAATGTTCCATTCTCAGCTTTCGCAACATCCCTGATCAATGCATCCATCCTTCCAGATTTAGCAAGCCTGATGTCATCTATGGAGGGCCTGTCGCCAGTGAACCTCATTTTTATTTTTTTCTTCTCGCAGATCTCGCGCAATTGTTTCAATTCACCTAAGCCAGCGAATCCGGGCTCCCTCCCCTTCGAAGCTTGAGCCTGCAATTCGTCAAGAACAGCATAAGGGATGATAATCTCTGCATTTTCCAGTTCGTCATTCTTTAACATTTCGGATATTTTACCGTCCACGATTATCGAAGTGTCGAGAACTACTTTTTCAATTTTTTCAGACATACAAATCAATTATAGAACTATTTTAATAAAGAAATAATCTTCTTTAAATTCAATTCCCTCTGTTTACCAGTTTTCATATCCTTTAATTTAAACCTTTTCCTTTTCAGCTCTTCTTTACCAACAATCAGAACATAAGGAATCTGTGAATTGCTCGCATACTCCAGTTGCTTGCCGAAGCTCCTTTCCATTAAATCCATTTGCGCGTTTATATTGTTTTCTCGGAGTTGTTTTACGATTTTTATAGTATCATTTATTACACTATCCTCTACATTAGCAACGAAAACTTTTGTACCGCCTTTTTCAGTTTTGAACACTTTATTTTCTTTCATAACTTCTAGAATTCTATCCAAACCTAATGAAATTCCAGTAGCAGGTAAATCTTGTCCACCGATTGTTTTAATTAAATTATCATATCTTCCACCACCACCGCAGCTGACTTTAGCACCTAAGTTGATCTCGTATACCATACCTGTATAATATTCCAGTCCTCTAACAAGTGTAATGTCAAATATAACTTTATCGTATATATTTTTGCCATAAATCTTCTCTACCAGGTTTTCAACTTCACTAACTTCATTTGCGCCTTCATTAGAAGATAAATCTTGTAACTCCTCAAATTTTGCAATTTCAGAAATAATTTTTTCAGAATCAAATCCTTTCTTTTCTAATTCTTCTTTAATCCCTTTACGACCAATTTTATCGAACTTATCAAGTATTCTTAAAACTTCTTGTATTTTGTCTGAACTAACAACTTTTTCTATAACTTCTTGAATTATTTTTCTGTTACTAATTCGTATTTTATAATCTTTGAAACCTAGTTTATCAAGAATCTCACATACAGCTGCTATACACTCCGCATCAGCTAAAAGTGATTTACTTCCAACAACATCTATATCCGCTTGAAAGAATTCACGCCATCTTTTAGCTTGAGGATTGTCGTATCTCCATACCTTTTCTATTTGATATCTTTTGAATGGTTTTGGTAATGAAGTGGAGGATACAACTCTTGCCAAAGGCATAGTCAAATCAAACCTCAATCCCAGTTCACGGTCAGACTTGTCCTTGAAATAGTATATCTCTTCCTTGACAGCTTCCCCCAATCCGCCTTTTGCCGACAATAGTTCAAAGCTTTCAAATGCAGGCGTGATTAATGGAGAGAACCCGTATTTTTCAAAAACATCTCTACATACTTCTATTATCTTCTGTAGCTTGCTTGCGTCTTCTGGCAGCAAGTCTCTTGTACCTTTAGGAGGCTGGAATTTCATATTAAATATCTTCGTTTTATTTTTAGAAATAGGAATAGCTAAATCACGTTCACTCAATGTGAAGTAAATCGCCGTTCACTTTTATCACAAATTTTAGAAGGATTGCTAGATTTAAATAGGTTATGAATGTCTTTCCCTTCTTCCAGTATTATCTATCAAATATGCGTAAAGCGAAGAAACCGTGGCAGAAACACCCATATCAAATGGTATCAACCCTGGTCTTTCAAAACCTTCAATTCCAGCATACCTCCCCAAAGTGCCGACACCCGCCCAAGCCAAACTAGCTAAGACAGCTGGCATAGCATAGGTAAGATATTCTACAAAACCCGAGTGTCTTTCAGAACCGAATAACAAGTGTCTTCCCACTATTGCACCAGCAGTTGCTGGAAACAATGCACCAGTCGTAACTTGTTCGAATACGTTAGTAGGAATATACGATGTAGGTGAAGGATTTCCGGGAAAAGGCGGTTCGTTTCCTGTAGCAAGCCTATAAACAATAGGTATAATACCGACTGCTCCAACCGCTAAAGCTCTATACGGGGTTATGTCTCTTATGCTCATGTGATATAAGTTGACAGCAAATTATTTAAACCTTCTGAAACCGTTAAATCCCTGCAAAACAAATTCAGCATATGGGAGGACTAATTCACCACTTTCTGGCTGGTGCAGCATCTTTAATTTTAGTATACCTCTTCACCAAAAGGAAGGATTATTCTGTAGCTATATTCATCGGAAATTTCCTACCAGATTTTGTAGGTGCTGGATATGCTGCTCTCGCAATCGCATCATTAAACCCGATAACAATTCTGCACTCACAACCATGGTTTTCTTTCCAGAGAAATTTGTTCACAATATCCTTTTGGATGATACTCCAAACAGTTTTCATCGGCGCTTATCTTTTCTACCATGTCTACATAAGAAAGAAGACTCTTCACAATGAATTTGAAGCAAACATAGGATTTCTGTTAATAGGCTTTCTTACACACATGCTAATGGATCTTTTGGTAATCGAGAAAGGTATACTTTACTAACTAACTTCTATAATGTCTCCTACAGTCAAAGCTGGTCTTTTCTTTTCTCTTCTGTGCAGAACAACACCTTCGTATCTTTCCCTTAATCTAATATCCAGAAAATCTTCAATCTTCTTCAAAAGCTCCCCATCAGGTTCAAACCCTTCCTCTTCCAACCTCTTTATAACAGATTCCTTCTCATTAATTTTTTTTGCGAAATCATATCGTGTTAACCCTTTGTCCTCTCTCACGGTTGCTACTATCCTCCCATACTCTGGCACTAACTCCAAATCTACATTACCCAGTTCTGAAATTTTGATAGTCTTTTTAATAGCCTTGTATGCAGATTCCTGTCCGATGTTAACTTTAGTTCCGAAATTAGAGCATTTATCACAGGCTTCGACTATAGCCCCCTCTATCATGGTATTATTCAACCTAGGAAATTCCTTACCGCAACAATTACACTCTGACGTAATATCATCTCAATTTATTTCAAACACTGCTACTCAATCTTTATAAGCCTTAGTTTATAAACTTGTTACATGAGTGGTTCACGGATTGCAGCCTAAGTTATTTACCTTTTCCTCATAATTATTTTCTCATTTTCTACCCAAATCTCTAGAGTATCAGATTTTTTTATGCTAAGAGCATTTCTTACTTCTAATGGTATTCCTACTACAAGAGTATTTTGAGAAGTTTTAATAACACTTCTTTCAAATTTAATCATAATAATAAATTAAGTTAAGAACTTATAAATTTGTGTATACTTTAAAAGTGAAAAGTATATATAATAAATATACTAAGTATATACTATGATAATAGAAATACCAGCATCAATAACGTTAGGAAACGCGCTTCTTAAACGTAGATATGAATGGAAATCTGCGACTAGAAGTAGTATTTATTACAGTCCTTCTAAAAGGATAGTTTTACGTATATCCTGTGCTAAGTTCGGAAAACAATTAAGAGATGTTGAAAAAATAAGACGTCAAGTTAGCCTTGATTTTATTAAAGAAAAATCCAAATGGGTTGTAGTCATGCGTAGATATGAGGATTATGATATAACATTGACTTCTAGTGTACGTGATAAAGATGATCCGCATCAAGCAGTTGAACTTGTTATAAATGACGTTGTACCATCTGAAATTGAGAAAGAGATGTTAAAAGAAGTCTTAGACAAAAGGAAGACATCTGTAACTAAACCTGTTATTGTAAGATTGGATACAGAAGAATGGAAAGATTTTGATTTAAAACCATGGGATTTTCTTTATCATACAGAAATTTACGCAAAAGAATTAATGAAATACGCTTTGAAATCTGGTTTTGAAGTTTCTTTTGTTCCTAAAGGAAGAGAGTTTGATCTACAACTTATTAGGAGAGATGGAAAAAAGTTTATAATAGGTATTTTATCGCATATTGCAAAAACTGAAAGTAGAAGTAAACAACATAGAATCACTAAAGCTCTTTTAGATATAGCAAAAATGTTACCAACTTTGTTCGAAGACAAGTCACTTACACCAGTAATTATAACACAACCTTTTGAATTTGACGGATCTTGGTCATTCACAACTACGAATTATTTAAAATTTTATGAAAAGCAATTCGGATTTCATTACATATTTACAGACTTTAAAAAGAAATGGGTGTCTGAAGTATGCAGATCATTGAAGAATATAAATGTTGTTTCGAATTAATAATAAGAAGATTAAAATGGTTAAAGAAGTCAGAGGTCAATATAATCCAAAGGAACTTGAACAAGAAATTAGAGAATACTGGGAATCAAATAAAATTCCAAACAAACTAACAAGATTTGACCTAAAAAAGAAAAAGTTCTATCTTCTAGACGGACCGCCTTATGCCAATGCCGATGCTCATGTAGGTCATGTGAAGACGACTACATTGAAAGACATCTGGAGTAAATTCAAACTTTTACAAGGATTTTCTTCTTGGTTTCAACCAGGATTTGACATGCACGGGTTACCAATAGAGAACATGGTTGAGAGAAAACTGGGAATAAAATCTAAACAAGACATTGAAATGATGGGTGTTGAAAAGTTCATTGATGAATGTAGGAGATTTGCAACTGGTAATGAACAAAATTGGTTGGAAATGTACAGAAAATTAGGTGCATGGCGAGGTTATGTCGAGCCTTATATAACATTTCATAATTCTTACATAGAATCTGGATGGTGGACTGTTAAACAACTATTTGACAAAGGCATGCTAGTGATGGGTGATAAATCAATTCACTGGTGCCCGCACTGCGAAACCGCATTATCAGGGTATGAGGTAAGCGATAGTTATGCTGATGTAAAAGACCCGTCTATATACGTCAAATTTCCTCTAGTAGGAAAAGACAACGAATACATAATCGTAATGACAACCACACCATGGACATTAATTTCAAATGTCGCAATTGCTGTTCACCCTAACGAATACTATCTAAAGGTAAAAGTTGATAATGAAATTCTCATAATAGCTGAAAAAAGAGCAGAACCAGTATTGAAAGATTTGTTGAATCTAGATTATGAAGTTGTAGAGAAAGTTCTGGGAAAAGAATTTGAAGGAATAAAATACAAGCCTGTTTTTGACATTCCTATACAGAAAGAGTTGGAGAAAAATTCAAATGCCCATCGAATAATTTTATCTATACCAGTTCTGACAAAAAAATCATACAAACACAGATTAGTTGGAGGTGGAGAAACCGTAGAAGAAACGGTAAAAGAGTTTGTAACAATTAACGAAGGTTCTGGAGCAGTTCATACGGCACCAGGGCATGGTCCTGAAGATCATATTATAGGGTTGCATTACAGTCTTCCTGTAGTTTCTCCGTTGGATGCACAAGGGAGGTATACAGAGGGAACAAGTGAGTTCAAAGGAATTTTTGTTAAAGATGCAGACAAACTTATAGCAGAAAAATTGGAGAAAAAGAATTTGTTGTTGCATTTTGGCTGGGTCACACATGCATATCCATTATGCTGGCGATGTAAGTCACCTTTAGTTTTCCGTGTCAGCAAGCAGTGGTTCTTCAAAGTAGACAAGATAAAAGAAAAAATGATGAAGGAAAATCAAAAGGTTCGTTGGTTGCCGGATTTCGGTAAAGAAAGATTTCACAACTGGTTAGATGATGCGGTAGATTGGTGCATATCACAGCAACGATACTGGGGAATTCCTCTGCCTATCTGGATATGTGGGAAATGCGGAGACATAGATGTAATTGGTAGTTTTGCAGAATTGCAGAAACGTTCTACGAAGAAATTACCGAAAGATGCAGATCTTCACAAAAATGTCGTCGATAAAATTGAGCTTGAATGCAACAATTGCGATAGTACAATGAAGCGCGTTCCTGATACGATGAATGTTTGGTTCGATTCCGGTATTGCACCATGGGCATCGCTAGGATATCCGTACCAAAATAAAGATTTATTCGAAAAACTTTGGCCTGTGGATTTAATTGATGAAAGTCAAGACCAAATACGCGGTTGGTTTTACTCACTCATGTTTTGTGGCGTGTCCACTTTCGGTGTATCTCCTTACAAAACTGTTGCGTTAAATGGCTGGGTTGTAGATGAAAAAGGAGAAAAGATGAGTAAATCTCTCGGAAATGTTGTATGGGCTAACGATGCTTTAGACAAACTAGGTGCAGATATTCTTCGGTTCTATTATTGCTGGGAAGTTGCGCCATGGGAAGTTCAAAACTTCAGTTTCAAAACAGCTGATGAAATTAGAAAGGCACTGAACATTTTATGGAATTCTTATTCATTCTTTACAACTTATGTCAGCAAAGATTTCAAGCTCAACTTCAGGAAGCTTAAGATAGAAGACAGGTGGGTACAGTCACGCCTGAACTCGTTGGTACAGGAAGTGACAGAACATTTGGAAAATTTTGAAGTTCATGACGCTGGAAGGAAAATTGCCGATTTTGTAATTAAAGACCTCAGCAGAGTTTACATCAAGTTGATAAGAGATAGGGTGTGGGTTAGTGAAACGGGTATAGATAAGCAGGTTGCATTGTCAGTTCTGTATCAATGCCTGCTGACAGTTGCGAAATTGCTCGCACCAATAACACCATTCTTGTCAGAAGAGATATATCGTAACTTAGATGGTAAAGAAAAGTCTGTGTTCATGACAAAATGGCTGGAGCCAATTCAAAAGTTAGTCGATAAAAAACTTGAGAATCAAATGGAAATTGCAAAAGAAATAACTGAGGCTGTTCTAGCTGCAAGGCAGTTGGCAGGAATCAAATTGAGATGGCCGGTAGGCGAAGTGCTTGTTCAGACAGAAGATAAAAATATTGTCAAAGTGTTGGATGATTTGGATAGCATATTGTTGTTCATGTGCAATGCAAAATCAATTGGTGTTACAAAAGAATCTCTAGACGATGATTTTTCTGAAGTACAATTCAAACATGGTAAAATATATGTAAACAAATCTTTAGACAAGTCGCTATTAGAGGAAGCTATGGTAAAAGAACTAACAAGAGAAGTTCAGAATCTCAGAAAGCAAAGCAACTTTAACGTTAAAGAAAGTATCTCTCTATTTATCAAATCCGATAAAGAAACTGAAAAGTTGTTAAGCAAATATTCAAGTTTAATAAAAAAGGAAGTTGGAGCTAAAAAAATTACAAGCGACGCATTACAAGGAAAATACAAAGGCAAGTTAACTCTTGAAGGTAAGGTTATAGAAATAGGTTTTGATAGAGTTTGATAAGATGAGATTATCCAAGAATTTCTTACTTATCCTCAGCATATTCACTTCTATAGTCGGTCTGATCTTAATTTATTTTGCATCTATAAACATAGAGCCCCAAAAGATAACAATCAGCGACATTACAGCAGACATGGAAGGAAGAAGAATAGTTACAACAGGCAATTTGGTTGAAAAGAGAGAACACAAAGACGGTCATCTTTTTCTTACAGTTTCAGATAACAAAACAAAAATACAGGTTCCATTATTTTCAGATTTCATGAACAGCTTAAATCAAGCAGGAATAACAGCAGACGATTTTCAGCTAAACGAAAGAATTTCTGTTAAAGGAATTGTAGAGAATTATAAAGGAAGATTACAGATTGTGCCCAAGAGTTTGGATGATGTGAAGATTCTGGGTGATTAATGCTTGTAGAAATTTTTATATTCAGTCTATTAGGAATTGTTTTAGGTGTTCTCCTCGGTCTTCTTCCCGGTCTCCATTTGAACAACATCTTACCCCTATTCGCTTCATTATCATTCTTAATTCCAAATCCTCATTATCTGGTGGTTTTGATAATATCAACTGCAATTGCGCAAGTATTCACAAGTTTTATTCCGTCGGTATACCTTGGTGCACCTGATGGTGAAGCCAATAGTTTGTCCATTTTGCCTGGACATAGACTGCTTTTAGAAGGAAGAGGATACGAGGCAATTAGATTGACAGTTATAGGAGGATTCGGCGCATTGGTAATAAGCATAATTACTGTTTTATTTTTAGGCAATTACTTTTCACTGCTTTACAACATTATCCGGCCATATATAGCATATCCTCTTATTGTAGTGGTGCTGTTCATAATTTTCTCAGAGAAGCAGATAAAGAAAATGCTGTATGCAGGCTTAATCATACTCCTATCAGGAGTCCTAGGAATCCTCGTCCTCAATTCCTCACTAGTACCTTCACAGAACGCTTTATTTCCTACATTTGCCGGGTTGTTTGCAATAAGCATCTTGATAACCTCGATAACAGAAAAAGCTAAAATACCAGAACAGAAAATTGATACAGAATTGAAAACATCCAGATTCAACATAACAAAAGCTATAGTCCTAGGTGTCGTGGCAGGTGTTCTGGTAGGATTGCTACCAGCAGTCGGTGTATCACAAGCAGCTACGTTCATGCAGTATATCGGTGGTTTAGGCGAAGCTAGGACATTTCTTGTAACACTCTCGGGTATTAACACGGCAAATGAAGTTATTTCTTTAAACTCACTTTATTTGATATCCAATCCCCGTTCAGGTGCATCGGTTGCGATCGAAAGAATTCTGCCCGATATAAGTTTCAACGAAGTCTTGCTCTTTCTTGGTGTGACAATTTTTGCTTCGGGAATTGCCGTACCCATAACTCTGTTTCTTGGTAAGACAATACCAAAATTCCTAGTTAAAATCAACTATACCGTCCTCTCTACTCTTGTAATATTTTTTCTGACAATAATGATATCCCTGATAACTGGTGTATACGGCTTATTGATCGGTCTAACAGCTACTGGGATAGGTTTGCTATGCTCTTATACTGGGGTAAGACGGAGCAATTGCATGGGAATTCTTCTTGTACCATCTATACTTTTCTTTACAGGATTAAATCCATTAATTTTTACTTTACTAAACATTTAATGAGAATGAAATGTCAAAATCACAATCAAAAACCAAAACGAAAGAGAGTCACAAGAAAATATCATTCGACGATATACGATCTAGGTACTTTGAATTCTTCAAAAAACGAGGCCATGTAGTAGTTCCATCGGCATCCTTGGTGCCGGAAAACGATCCCACCACACTTTTCACAGGATCCGGTATGCAACCTTTGATTCCATATTTAGTCGATCAGCCCCACCCAATGGGCAAACGCTTGTGCAATTCCCAGAAATCATTCCGAGCCGAAGATATTATGGAGGTAGGCGACAATCGGCACACGACGTTTTTTGAGATGTTGGGTAACTGGTCTTTGGGCGATTATTTCAAGCAAGAACAATTGTCGTGGTTTTTTGAATTTCTGACAGACGAATTGAAGCTCGATCCGGAGAAGCTCTATGTGTCAGTCTTTTCAGGGGGCGAACAAAACAAAATTCCGAAAGATGAGGAATCCATTTCCATTTGGAAAAAATTATTTGCGAAAAAAGGACTCAATGCAAAAGCAGTCGACCTTGTTACAGCAGAAGCAGGAAGCAAATTAGGCATGCAAGGCGGAAGGATTTTTTCATATGATGCGAAAAAAAATTGGTGGAGCAGGGCTGGTGGTCTTGAAAGCATGCCTCCCGGAGAGATTGGAGGACCTGATTCAGAAGTTTTTTATGAATTCACCAGTGTGGAGCATGATGTGAAGTATGGTGAAAAATGTCACCCGAATTGTGATTGCGGGAGATTTCTTGAGATAGGAAATTCTGTGTTCATGGAATATAAAAAATCTGCGAATGGCAAGTTTGAAAAACTCAAACAAAGAAATGTAGACTTTGGCGGAGGACTGGAAAGGATAGCTGCTGCTATGGCGGATGATGCTGATGTATTCAGGAATGACGTGTTCCAAGCACTTTTTGGAGACATCCGAATACGCCACGGTTGGAATTACGATGATGTAAGTGAAAAGGAAAAGAGGGCAATGCGCATTGTAGCCGACCACATGCGTGCGGCAGCTTTCATAATAGGAGATGGTGTCATCCCTTCCAATAAAGAACAGGGGTATATCTTGAGAAGATTGATACGAAGAGCTATTCTCAATGCGCACGAGTTCAACTCACAAACTTCTGACTTGTATGTGCTTTTGGAAAGTATAACGAGCGCATATAAAATTTCGTACCCAGAATTATTTGCCAAGACTGGAGACATTATGGAAGTGTTTAAGGCAGAAGAAGAAAAGTTCAAAGAAACTCTTGAAAAAGGAATGAAGGAATTACAAAAAGAAATAAGCTCTTTAGCATTATTGGGTACTGGAAAATTAGGAACAATGAAGTTAAGTAAAAAGTTATTTTCTGGAAAAACTGCCTTTCTGCTCTACCAATCTTATGGATTCCCTATAGAGGAAACTGAGGAAATTTTAAAAGAGAAGAATATTGAAGTTGATTTAGAAGAATTTCAAAAAGAACTGAAAAAGCATCAGGAACTTTCCAGAACAGCTGCTGCAGGCCGTTTCAAAGGAGGTCTGGCAGATGCATCGGTGCTAACTACAAGACTACACACTGCGCACCACCTTCTTTTAGCAGCATTAAGAGAAATCTTAGGTAATCATGTTCACCAACGCGGAAGTAACATCACATCCGAAAGGTTGAGAATGGATTTTTCGCATCCTGCCAAGGTGACTCTTGAAGAGTTGAAGAAGGTGGAAGATCTTGTTAACCAGAAGATAAAGGAGAACTTGGATATGGTCCGGAAGGAAATGTCGAAAGGTGAGGCCATTAAAATCGGTGCAGAGATGGAATTCGGTGTAAAGTACGGCGATGTAGTTTCTGTCTATTTTGTTCAGGATAAGAAAGGAAATGTTTTCAGCGGAGAATTCTGCGGAGGTCCCCATGTGAAGAGCACTAGGGAACTTGGAACCTTTAAGATTGTAAAAGAAGAATCAATTGCATCAGGCATTCGAAGAATCCGAGGAATTCTTATTTAGCAGAGTCGAGGATGATATAAGCATGGAAACAAAAAAGAAAATTAGTGAAAAAATGAAAAAATGCCCGTTCTGCGATAAAAGAAATCTTAAACAGCACCCGATAATATATGAAGATAAAAGACATCTAGCCTTTTTCTCAAAACAGCCAGTAACTGTGGGGCATACTTTAGTCATCCCCAAACATCATGTCAAATCCCTGCTAGCTCTAGCAGATGAGGAAACAGACAGACTTTTCGAGCTTGTGAAAAGAATATCACGAGTAATTCATAGAGTTTTAAAGCCGGATGGTTTGGACATCGGGACTAACTACGGTAGGGTTGCTGGTCAGAGCGTTGATCACTTGCATATACATGTTATTCCCAGATACAAAGGCGATTTCACATTTTTACAAATAGTCGGCAAAGATTTGTCTCCTTATGCGAATGTTTTGAGAAATGAAGAAACTAAAATAGCCGATAAACTAAGAGTTGCTTTATTATGAACAAGAAAGAATGGGAAGAGTTGAAGAGAAAAGAGAAACTATTATGAATATACCAAGTGATGAAAAATTCAAGTCTTTTATAGAAGAATTTCATATAGGTAAATATAATAATCCTTCATCTATACCACCGGAAATCTGGGGTTCTAAAGCTTGGGAAACTCTTAATAAAAAATCTGTTGAAGAAATTTTCATCCAACTTATAAGGTTTAATATAGAACGCGCTAAACGTACAATGCCCATTGTATATGGTAAAGTGTACGATGATAAAGACCTAAGTGGCGATAAAGTCAACACACTAGAAGATTTTTGGGATATACCACTTTTGGTAAAGGATGCTACTATAAATGGTATTAGCTTCAGAGAAAAAGTAAAAGAAAACCCCTTCATTCTTTTACCAAATGATGTCAAAAGCGGTACTTATGTTTATAAAAGTGGAGGGACGAAGGGTGTTGCTACACCCACATTTTTAACAAATTTTGATATAGAGGTAGAGGGCACTAGTGTTAAAAAATGTTTTGAATATATGGGCATTAAACAAGGTGACACAATATTAAGTACTTATAATCCTACACACAAAGGAGGCGAGATGATAAAAGTGGCCGCAAATAAACTTGGAGCTACATTCATCCCAAGACGTATGAACGACACCTCAGAAGAAGTAATAAATACTATTAACATGTATAATGCTAATGTCTTATCTACTGTACAAGGGCCGTTAGAAGAAGGCGATAAAACTAAAAAAGGTGGAGGTGTTGATTTTCTAAGTTTAGTAGAAGCTGGACAACACGTACTAGAAGAAAAAGTGGATAAGCTTTTCATAACAGGGTATAAATTAATACCCGAAGTTATAACATGGGCTGAAAGTTTCAACAAGAGTCTGACTACTGCTCTCGGGTCTTCGGAAGCTTTACCTCAGGCAACTAATACAAACTTTCCGGATGGTTTATGCAAGTTTAATTTCCTGCATATATTAAATGGTCCTCATTTCGTAGAAGTTTTGAAGCTAGAAAGTGGTGCGATGGTCCCTGTTAAGAAAGGTGAAGAGGGCATTCTAGTTTATACAACTTTAGCCCGTGAAGGTACTCTGTATATTCGCTATTCTCCTGGTGATATCGCAAAGGTTATAACAAATGAAGGTGAATGCAAATGCGGATTAAATACTAAAATCATCTCAGATATAGGAAGAGCTGATACACCACAAGATGTGATAACTGCTGGATGTTGTATAGGGTGAGAATATTACTGAATTGGTTTTTAACAATTTAATTAGCGGAAAAGAATTATTGTTAAGCGGTGAAAGGTTTGACGTCAGAAGTAAATTCTATGACGATTATTTAACAAAAGTTCCGAACTCAAATGTTTTCGATATAAAAATGGCGATTTCGAAAGCCAAAACTGCTATTACTGAATTATCTGAACTAACATTTGAAGATAGGTTAGACATTCTTAAAAAAGCTTCCAGAAAAATTTTTGCGAATTCAAACGATTTAGAGTATGCCGTAAAAATGATTGGCATGCCAATCAGCAGTGTTGAAGAAAAGATAACTGATATTAAAAAAATTATAACAACTGTACCAGAATTTGTTGCAAAAAGATTTCAAATTACCCATGGAAAAATTGGTTCACTTGTATTTAATGATCCTAATATGTTGGAAATATTAGAACCGCTTGATGGTTTTGTCTATATCGTAACTCCCGGTAATGATATAAGAATTGTACCTTTTGTAATTTTCTGGTTGGTTACTTTGGGGATGGCTGGTATAATTAAAGTAAGCAAAAACGATTTATTAATCTCTCAAAAAATAACAAAAACTGTAATCGATAGTGGGTATCCAGCATCTGCAGTAAATATACTTTGTTGGGATACATCCGATGAACGTAGAGATAGACTTAATTTTGATATTATAGATGCATCAAAAGTTATTTGGGCTTATGGAGATGATAACACTGTAGATAATTTACTAAGGTTCGAACATGTACAAAACAATGGTTTCACTTATAAGATAGACCATTTTTCTGATAAAGTAGTTATAAGGCATGCATCTGGTAGAGCAGCAGTTGTTTGTGATACAAATATTGACATCGAGAAGGCTACAGATATAATAGTTTCATCGGCTCTTGAATGGCCAATTGGATGTGCGGCACTAAAAGCCGTATTTGATTCTAACTCTAAACATGAAGATCTCTTAAACATGGTTAAAGAAAAATTCGATAGAGTGTCAAAATATATAGACGATCCTATGAAATCCAGCACTAAAATCGGCTATATCGACCCTACCATTATTTCTCATGTTTTTCAACGTGCAAGAACTCTTGAGAAACTTGGACAAGCTGAAATAATACATGGCGAAACCTATAGCGATATACAAGCTTCACCATTATTAACAGTTACAAAAGATAAGAATTCAGAATTTCTTTCTACAGAATTTTCTTTATATATAACATCTATCAAAAAATGTGAATCTTATGATGAAGCAATAAAAGAGGTAAATGAAACTGGGACTAGGAATAAGCGTTTGGTTATAAGCATCTTATCACATCATCCAGCTGACGTTTTAAAGAAAAATTTGAATGCTCATCATATTAAAGTATTTAGAAAGACAACAGAAGTTGATTTATTATTTCATGAAGGTAATGACTATGTTCGAAAACTTACTTTACCACAGATCCATAGGAGTTTCTAAGTTAATACGTTCTCAATTCTATCAATCGCTTCTTTAAGCTTCTCATAGGCTGTAGCATAACTGATTCTAACATAACCTTCTCCATTAACACCGAATTCTGTTCCTGGAAAGATTAAAACTTTCGCTTCGTCCAAAACCTTTTTAGTGAATTCGGAAGAGGTCATGCCAGTATCTTTGATATTAGGAAATACATAAAAAGCGCCCTCTGGTTTCAAACTTTTGATATTTTGAATTTCATTTAATCTTTTTACTATCAATTCTCTTCTTCTCTCGTATTCTTCTCTCATTTTTTCAACATAATTCCAACAATTTTTTAAAGCTTCGACAGCAGCTAGCTGAAAAGCACTTGATGTACATAGAGTACTGCATATCTTAAGCTTAGCTATACCCTCTATAATTTCTTTAGACGCAGTTACATAACCAATTCTAAACCCACTCATTGCAAAAGTTTTTGAAAAACTCTGTGTTGTTATGACATAGTTTTCCATACCATTCAAACTAGCCGGGCTAACATGCTCCTTTCCATCATAAATAAACTTTTCATATGCTTCGTCTGATAGCATAATTAAATTTTTATCAACTACTATGTCTGCTAACTCTTCTAATACATTCCTTGTTAGCACAGCACCAGTTGGATTTGCTGGGGAATTAAGATATATCAGTTTTGTTTTCTGACTAATAGCAACCCGTAAATCATCAGGATTAATTTCGAATTTTTTTCCATCATTTATCTTAATAGTCTTTTGAATGCCATCAGCTACACTTATAGTCGGCCCAATAACATGATAGCCTGGATCGGTAGAAATAACTTCATCATCAGGATCTACCAATGTGAGTATAGAAAGCATTATTGCTTCCGTTGAGCCACATGTTATTACTACATTATCTGGTTCTACTTCTATATTATTTTGGTCTCTTAATTTATCGGAGACCGCCTCTCTTAATTCTTTTACACCTAGAGGTGGCGCGTAATGAGTATGTCCTTTTCTAAGTAGTTTATTAATAATTTCTACTACTTCCTTAGGTGGTGAAAAATCTGGTTCTCCACTACCAAGAGATATTATATCTGGGTTTTCATATGCGATTTTAAACCCTTCTGCCGCTTTCGACTTTGGTATCGAATAGACTCTTTTGGAGAGCATTCAATCAATGTTAAAAGAATAAATTTATCTATATATATAATAATATTATGAGAAATGCTTTTGCTGGTGTTGGTACAAGTCAACTAGATAATCCTTCTAAAGCTGGAGAAGAAGCAGTTAAAAAAGCAATAAAAGAAATGCAGAAATCTGGAGGTAAAAAACCTACTTTTGGTGTGGTTTTCTGCTCCGCCAAAAAATATGCGCAAAACGAAAAATCTTTAAAAGAACTTGTTAAAAAAATAAACGGTTTGTTTAAATGTAACTGGGTAGGCTGTACTACAGCTGGTGAACTCTCCAATTACGGGTTTGCTACTGGGAGTTGCGTTGCTTTAGCAGTGTCATCAGATCATATTTTTTCTGGAATTGGAATCGGCAACGACGTCTCTAAAAACCCGCATCTAGCTGGAGAAAATGCTGCGAGAGGATCTGTAAAAAATCTAAAAACTAATTTACCTAAAAAGCACAAATTAACTAACCCGACATATGCATTAACTATTTTTCCAGGTACAACAAAGAAAGTACTTGGTCATGAAGAAGAAACTTTGGCTGGGGTCATAGAGATTTTAGGTAAGACCACGACTATAGTAGGTGGCTCTGCTGGAGATGACATACAATTCGAGCAAACTTATCAATTCACAAACGGAAAAATTTACAAAGATGCTACAATAATTATGTCATTATTTTCAGATCTTAGAAATGCTCATTCAGTGGAACACGGTTATAAACCCACAAGAAAAATTGTTGTTGCAACCGAAAGCGAAGGGAAAATAGTAAAAACTTTGGATAACAAACCTGCTGCAGATGTTTATGCAAAACTCGTAGGCACTACTTTAGATAAATTAAAGGAAAATATCATACTGTATATCGCAAAATATCCTTTTGGCTTTGCCGATAATCTCGGAAATTTCTGGATTAAAAATCCACAAGCGGTACTACCTGATAACTCCCTTTTGTTCTTTTCTCCAGTACCCAAAAACAGTGTTTTGTATTTGCTTGAAGGCACGCAATCAGATATATTAAACGCTACAGATAGAACAGGAAAAATACTAAGCAAAATGAATCCAGCCTTTTCTATTATAATTAGCTGTGCAGGTAGATTTGCATACTTACAGAAAGATATTTACAAAGAGGCTGAAATATTAAAGAAACAGTTAAAGAATACACCTTTCATCGGATTTTATAGTTATTCAGAGCAGTCAACGTTGCCTAGCGGAACATGTGGTAGCTTTTGTCAAACACTCGTCGGCGTTACTTTTAGCGATTCTCTAACTCTTTGAAAGAAGTTTTAGACCACTGTTTCCTATTTCATAGGGATAATTTTCTTTCTTATGGTTAGTTCTTCTCATTTTTCTTACTCTTAGATTAGGAAAAACTTCGCCGCCCACGTTTAAAAGTGATAAGACTATTACACCATCAGATAAAAACTCCTCAAATCCGAATCTACTTAGAGCCCTTTCATCAGTTTCAGGTATTTCGGTAACAAGCAAACTAACAACACCTAAATTTTTCAAAACTTTCATATATGCAAAAACTTCAGCCCTGATTTTCGTTAAATCCATTTCACCTACTTTCCACCCCATTGTAGCTATAGACAAGCTATCAAGAACAAATCTTTTAGCGTTCACCTTTTTCACATAATTAACTGTGGCAGTCATCAGCTCTTCCATCCCTGTGGGCTCTAACGGAACAAGTGAAACCTTCCCCATTTTGATATATTTCTGGAATTCTACATCCCAACCAAATCTTCCAACATCCTGCAGAATTTCATCCCCCCTTTGTTCCAGTGTTATGTAGACGCCACTCTCCCCTTTCTTCAACCCGTTCAAAAGATACTGCATGCAAAACAGAGTTTTTCCAGTACCAGTCTGCCCGGCAACAAGATTAACAGAATTCTTAACAAATCCACCTTCTATTAATTTATCCAACCCGGGAATTCCACTTTCTATCCTTTCTACTGCCATAATTATTACTTTAGTTTATAACTATTTACGTTTCCCGTTTAATTTGACTTCTACTTCGGCCAATTCACGAAGCAACCCCGAATATGCATTTTTTAAATCTTCCTCTGACATCTCCTGCCGATAATATTTATCCTTGAGTTTTGTAATTATGGATTTTATCTCTTCCTCTCTTCTTCTTAGGTTAGATATTTCCATGCTCTTTTCATAAAAAACCCATATGACTCCAGTTGACAGAAAAACCGCCCCAGTAGCTACAGTTATAATTATCAATGGTGATGTAGATATGTCCAGCCATATTCTAAACAGATGAGACAATCCAATAAGATTTATTCCAAGTGCAAGCGTGAAAAGATTAAAGGAAACACCCCCTGCTTGGTTCATCATCTTTCCGAAATAGAAAATTGTATAAGTTGCAACAGTCAATCCCAGGAAGGCGAGTAGATTCACAAGGTCGGCTACATCATACTGCAATGCCATAATTATTACTTTAGTTTAACGCCATATAATCCTACAGAGTTTGGATCATACGAGAATTCTGAAGAAACCGTTATGCAGTCACATGCCGAGCTTCTCCAAGAGCTGGCGAGACGGTTAAACTAGGAAAAGACGAAACTGATAAAGCCTAGATAATTTAATATATTAAGAAATCAAATATGAAATATGCGAGTTGAAACGGGCATAAAAAATTTTGACGACAACATTGAAGGAGGATTTCCCGAACATTCTGCAATATTGCTCAAAGGTCCTATTGGCATAGGAAAAACAACTTTTTGCAACCAATTCATTTACCAGGGGCTCAAACAAAATGAAGCATCAATTTATATTCTTTTTAACGCTCGTGCAGACGATATCAAGAAAAGTATGAAAAGATTTGGATGGGAGATCGAAGGAAAAATTATAATATTTGTTGATGTCTATTCATGGCAAAGTGGAGAGTTGATAACAGACAAATACACAATCATTAACCCTGCTGATTTAAACGAGTTTAACATAAAAATTTTCAAAGCAATCAACGAACTGCAGGATAAAAACCTTAAAAGATGCTGTATAGACGCGCTTTCAACTCTATTTGTCTACATCCCGCCAGATTTAGCACTAAAATTTGTTTCTTCTCTATTCGCAAAGCTGAAAGCGATAAAAATTACTTCACTAATCACTATAGAAAAAGATGTCTTGGACCCAAAAACAGTTGCAGTGTTAGAATCTTTAACAGATGGGATGGTGGAGTTAAATTACGACCCTATTAAAATGACACAAAGATTGATAAGGGTAGATAGGATGAAGGATACAAAACACCCTTTAACCTGGATGAAGTTTGGTATAGGGGATAATGGCATCATGGTGGTTTAAATGAAAATCTCTACAGGAATAGAAAAATTAGACGAGGTATTGGACGGGGGTGTAAAATCTAACTCATCTGTGCTTCTGTTGGCTGATAGTTTAGTTGACAAGTCAAGTTTTGTCCAGCACATATTATCAGCTAGAATTTTAGATAATGACAAAGGGATATACATAACAACCTCCAAGACGCCGACAAACATTATTAAAAACATGTACGAATATGGATGGGAATATAAACATTTGGTTTTTGTCGACTGCATATCTAGTACCCTCAAAGAAAAACCCAAGTCGAAGTATGCTTTAAAAAGAAAAATCACAAAGCTTCCTGAAGCATTTGAAGAAACTTTAAAATTATTTAAACAAGCTTTGAAAGATCTCAAAGGATTCAAAATAGTGATTTTTGATTCTCTTGAAACCTTTATGGGAGTAGGTGCGGAAAACATTGCTGAAGAAATGAAAGAGCTTAAACATCTTTTTGATGATACAAAAACAACTTGTATCTTTCTTTTGACAGACTGGGGGTATGAAAAACAGGAGATTAAAAAAATTTGTAATGCGGTAGACACTGTAGTAAACCTAGGTACAGTTGAGAAAAAGCTGTTGTGGATGAACTATTTTCAGTTCGACGAACTACCCAGAATATTCTTCCAAATAACTCAAACAGGTGTCGGTTTATATGTCCCAAAGATTTTAATTACAGGTCCGTTTCATTCAGGTAAATCTTCTACAGTTCATGCTCTATCAGAAAAAGCTGTCTCAGTTGACAGGTTAGGTACAACAATAGCATTGGATCATGGGTATATTGAAAAAAAAGGAATAGTTTGCGATATTTTTGGAACCCCCGGACAAGAAAGATTTGACTGGATTCTAAAAATATTATCACGTGATACTTGGGGTGTGATTCTGGTTGTAGATTCTACAAGACCAGAGACTTTTAAGAGGGCAAAAGAGATGTTAAAAGAAGTAAAAGGTTATGAAATTCCTTTTGTTATATTTGCAAATAAACAAGATTTGGGAAATGCAATAAAACTGGAAGAAATTAAGAAAAGACTTGGTTTACCAGATGTAGTAGGGACTTCCGCTACTAAAAATGAAGGTTTGGAAGAGGGTCTTAAGCTTTTATTTGACAAAATATTTAAAGTTAAATAGGGAATGTATGGTAGAAAAGAAGAAAGAATTAGAGAATATCCTCAAAGCGTTGGAAGAGATTGGAGATGTTGTAGGTTCTGCTGTAGTTAGAAGAGATGGGTTATTAATAGCTTCTGCTCTTCCAAGTGAAGTTAATTCAAAATCAGTAGCTGCAATGGCTGCTGCGATAGTTGGTACTAGCGAAACTTCTGTTAAGGAACTTGAGATAGGGGGATTTAATCAGGTTATAGTTAATGCAAGTAATGGTCAATACGTTTCTATTGGTGCTGGAGCGGAGGCTATACTGGTTTGTTTATTAAGGAAGAGTGCTAATTTAGGATTAGTTTTATTGGAGATGGAAAGGTCTGCTAAAAAAATCGGGAGAATCATTTAGGAGATGATTGGATGATAAAAGCAGGTGTTGGTTCATCACAAAAGGAAAATTCATTTGAAGCTGGTAGAGAAGCTGCTAAAGAAGCATTAGACAAAATTGGTGAAAGACCAGTATTTAACATAGTTTTTTCCTCTGTAAAATATGATTTTAAAAAATTGTTAGCGGGTGTAAGGTCTGTCGCTAAAGGCACTTTGATAGGTTGTTCAGATGCCGGTGAAATAACAGACGAAGGAGTATACAACAATGCAGTAGCTGTTATGTCCATCGCTTCTGATAAGTTAAAAGTAACTACAGGTGTTGGAAAAAATCTAAGTAAAAATGCGAGGAGAGCTGGCAGAGATTCTGCATTACAAGCTATCAGGGGTTATGGAAAAGAGTTTGTGACAAGTTCACAAATTTTTATTAAATCCAAGTCAAAAGAAGGGCAATTTATTACATTGAGTCCGTATGCTATGATAGCATTACCAGATGCCCTAACCGGAGGTGGAAACGAGGCGGTTAGGGGAATAACAGATGTGGTTGGTCTGAATTTTCCTGTAGTTGGCGGTTCACCAGGAGATGATTTGCAGTTTAAAAAAACATACGAGTACGTAAATGGTAATGTATATTCAGATGCTGTTGCGACTGCACTTATAAAATCTGAGTTAGCAATGGGTTTCGGGGTAGCTCACGGCTGGAAGCCTGTAGGCAAAGCAATGGTTATCACAAAAGTGAAAGGCGGAAGGGTCTATGAAATAGATAACAGACCTGCAATAGAAACTTACGAAAAATTCTTTGGGAAAAAAATAAAAGAGAAAGCACTGGGAAGAGAATTTGTTACACATAGTTTAGGAGTACCTGCATGGGAAGGTGAATATAGATTAAGATGGCCGATTCTACAGCATGAAGACAGATCTATAACATGTGCTGCAGATATCAAAGAAGGCAGTGTTGTTAGAATCATGGGTGGTAACTTGAGGGATACTGTTAAAGCTGGAAGATTATCTGCCCAAGACGCAATGTTAAGAGCAGGAGACCCAGAAGAAGTTGCAGCATGCATTTTGTTTGACTGTGTTTCAAGAAAGGAAGAGATGAAAAAGAAGGCATGGAAAGAGATAAAAGCAATTAAACAAGTTGTAGGCAAGGAAACGCCAATAATAGGTTTCTACACATATGGCGAGATTTCACCAACTTGGAATTCACCAACAGGATATCACAATCAAACCACAGTTTCATTAATTATTTCAAAGACTACCCAAGGTGAGCTTATTGCAAGAAAAATCTAAAACCTAAGTGGGTTTAGTGACTGATAAAAAAACTGAAATCGAGAAATTTTTAAAAGAATTTGCAAAAGTCAGTGGTACTTCTGTAGTCGAAGGTTTGGTAAAGAAGGCTGCAGACGACGCTGGTATGAAAATCGAGCTAGAAGATTCAAAGATTAAAAAC
>Ga0213870_1000261_pt1 | contig 27924 bp, 27 predicted proteins | sample WICALVC2017_Meta_FD_160119 | JGI IMG/M metagenome (GOLD analysis project Ga0213870, IMG submission 160119) | Freshwater microbial communities from subterranean cave lake in Wind Cave National Park, South Dakota, United States - WICALVC2017 | ecosystem: Environmental > Aquatic > Deep subsurface >... | reverse complement strand
AATATTCCGAAATTTAGAAATGAGGATGAAGAAGCAGAGTTTTGGTCCAATTTAGACCTTTCAGATTACTTGGAGCCTTCTGATTTCGAGAGGGTAAGTTTTCCGAATCTTAAACCTACATCCAGGTCTATTTCAATTCGTATCCCGGAGTATTTACTAAATCGTCTTAAAGAGAAAGCAAACGAGATAAATGTGCCTTATCAATCTCTTATCAAGCAGTACATCAAAAAAGGTATATTTTCCAACTAAATTATTCGGAACGTAAATTCCCGGTTTGCCAATCTAATTCACACACGGTGTGAATTTCTCCTCACAAAATATCCCGGACTATCCAAATCTCAGTAGTAATCAATAAATTCAAAACTTTCCCTCTTAAGCTGCTGGTTTTGAAAATATAAATAACCGATAACAGAGGCAAAAAGAATTGCCAGAATTACAACTACTATTACTACAGCATTTCCTTTCTCGCTTTTCATATCTACATTTTCTCACTAAATTATTTGGAACGCAAATTCTTAGCTTATTATTGCTATAATTGAAATCTAGTTTATGTAAGTTGACCCTCCAGGTTCTCCCCGAAGTCATGGTCCTTAGTTTTGAGCCTAAAATAGGTCGATATGAAGCCATTTGCAAGTGCAAGAGGTCCTCTTGATTTTGTTGATTTGACAATCCAAACATAATATATTAGAATACATGCTACTATGTCAGTTACTGAAGGATTTCTCAAGGCAAGAGCTCAAGCAGTTGAAGGGAGCGGTGGTCTGTTTACACTACCTAATAGACCACTTAACCATAAGATTGTTTATAAGCCTGATGCTGGGGAACCGGGTTTAGGTCAGTTTCAAGCTATAACAGCAGGAGGAAAAACTCTCACGCATGATCCAAAATCGACTGACGATCTCGAAGCAGTAGATTCAGCTGGGGGCGAACATAATAGAGTCCATGATTTAGATTTACCCCCTCAAGCCATCAGAGATACAAATTCCGCGCTTCCGTCAGATTTACAAGACCCCGCTCACGGGTAACCTAATATTTCAAAATCTAGTCTATTTATTCTATCCCAGTCCATGCTCTATCTTGAGTCTTGAGATTTTGCCATCGATTACTTCATTGGTACTCACTTATACGCGACTTGTCTGTGAGGAATGGCACAGAATAATAAACTATCCTCTGTTAAGCCAATTTCCTCCTTATTAATTTTTCTCAATTTCGAAAAGTAAGTAATTGGTATAATTGACTCTAATTCGAAGATAATTCTTGTAGAATTTTAGAACAATTGCGTAATTAGAAAATTAATAGGTTGTATTCGTCATTCTGGTAAGCCCCGACGTATGTCGGGGCGCATCCAGAATCGTGACTTATCAATTTGTAGATTCTGGACAAGCCAGAATGACAAATTGGTTGCTTATTGCGCAATACAACTATTATTATAGAGCATGAGCAAGTATAGACCGCTTCTACTGGCTATTGTAATAAGTTTTGTTTATTTTCTCATCCATTTATTTATTATCAACGATTATGGGTTATCTTGGGATTATCATTTCCATTTGTATGGCGGACTACATCATCTAGGTCTGCCAGTTCCCAAGGCTACCGATCCACCACCTGTGCCTTTTACTCCTCCAGACCCAAGATTGACTGTGGAAGACCCATTCGGACCAATTATGTCAATAGTTCCGGTAATTTCTCAGAAGTTATTTTTTGAAAAGTTAAACCTATTACCATTTGATTCAGCTTACAACTTGCCATCCGTGATTTACGGAGCATTAGGGATAGGACTAATATTTCTTTTTCTTTTCCAAGCTGTAGGATTGCCAGTCGCAGTCATCGGTTCATTGTTTTTAGCGCTTCTTCCCAATTATTTCGGCTATCTTCATAATAATATGAAAGATATACCCAGTGCCTTCGCTTTTGCCTTGTCCATTTATACTTTTTGGAGATTAGTAAAAAAGAGAAGAATTAGGGATTTGGTTTTTGCTGTAATCTCTTTTGCTTTCGCCTTTAATATAAAAATAAATTCTATTTTTATTCCAGTAATTTGCGGAGCATGGTATGGGGTAATAAGGGGGATTGGGAAGATTAGGGAGAGAGAATGGAAGATGGTAGTATCTTACTTTATATTAGCACCACTGGCGGCCCTTGCCCTCTGGTGGCCGTTTTGGAAAGATCCTCTTGGAAAACTAATGGAGTTGCCCAAATTCTATTCACTTAATACAATCAATATTCCAGTTTTATTATTTGGCAATATTTTTAGATCCGGAATCAATATTCCCTGGTTTTATCCCTTTGTATATATTGGTATTACTACACCTTTGTCGATATTAATAGCTTTCTTAATTGGAATATTTATATCTGTTAAAGCTGTCTTAAATCCGAAATCCGAAACCCGAAATCCGAAACAAATTCAAATGGCCGAAATTCAAAAATCAAAACATTTTTGGCTATTTAAATATTTGAATTTAGATATTGTCTCGAATTTCGTGCTTCGTGCTTCGAATTTTAGAGCTAAGAGAGGTTTTTATCTCTTAGCTCTGATTTGGTTTTTTGTTCCGCTCCTGCGTTATTTAAGTCCCAAAACAGGCGCTATTGACGGAGTAAGGCATTTTATGGAGGTGGTTTATCCTCTATGTGCTATTGCTGGTATCGGAGCAGTTAATATATATGAGAAATTAATTAAGATAAAAGGAGGTAGATTTGTAGCTCCTCTATTAAGTCTGATAATAGTTATTTCATTAATTAGAAACATAGTCCACTTTCATCCTTATCAGACAAGTTTTTACAATAGCTTAATTGGGGGAATAAAAGGAGCTTATGGTAAATTTGATATTGATTTTTGGGGAACTCCGCAAAAAGATGCTATGCTTTGGTTAAATAAAAACGCACCTGATAATTCAATCATCTATATTGTCATGGCTCAAAGCTCAGCGGCAGTATATTTACGTGACGATCTTCGTAGAAACGCAAATAGCAAAAATATGCTGGAGAGTGATTACGTAGTTATTAATAATAAACAGTCGTTCTTTACAGACCAAATAGCCTCATTTATAAAGCAGAAAACAACCGAAGGCAAATTAGTGTATTTGCGAGAAATAGATGAAGTGCCATTGGTTTGGGTCTTTAAAAGTTGAAAAAGACTCTTAACAAGAGAGATAGATAGTCCAGAGAAGTTTTTAATTTATTCATTTTGCTTTTTCCCCATTTGCGGGGAATATAGGAGATTGGTACTTCGCTAATTGAGGCTCCAAACTTACGTGCAAGTAAAATAAGCTCCATATAAGCTGGATACCCTTTTTCTTTTAATTTACCTCTAACATTTTCAATTACTTCTCTTTTTATGAGTCTAAAGCCAGAGCTAATATCGTACACATTGATTTTAAAATAGTTTCTAATTAGCTTGTTTATTAGAGAGCTTGATAATCTCTTCCAAAGGCGCCTATCTTTGAAATGTCCTCCAGCTATAAAACGAGAACCTATGATGATATCACAATTAGTTTTCTTCCAAGCAGTTATTAGTTTTTTTATTTCAGAGGGTTGATGGTTGAGGTCAGCGTCAAGTGTTAAGATATGAGAATAATTTTTATCTAGATTATTAAATCCTAATTGATATGCTTGACCAATCCCCAATGGTTTTGGTTGGTAGAGGTAATTTATTTTGGGGTAAATTTTTTTAAGTTTATCAAGTAATTGACGACTGCCATCATTTCCTTGCAGAATAAAAAGTATTTTAAAATCAACTTTCTCTATCAAAAGCTCCCGATGTAATTTCTCCACGAGTTCGGTCAGATTGCCCCGTTCGTTATAAGCAGGAATGAGACATAAAATTTTCATTTGGATTTGTTATTATAATACTGCCTTCTATGAAAAGAGAAAAGTGGACAGATACATTACAAGGGATTTCTATTATTCTTTTAATATTTGCTTTAGCTTTCTACTTATACCATTTTCTTTTTCTTATTTGAAACAACAGATTCTTGGTTTTATTGGGCACTTGCAAATTATATGAAGACAGGAGAATATGAAGCTCCTCATCCGTATTATTACACAAAACCATCGACTCATGAGCCCCCGCTATATAGTGTATTACTTTACTTTATGAATTTTATTGCGCGTTCAGACATTCTAATACATTTTATTCACATAGTACTTTTGTTCATTTCAGCAATTTTACTCTTTAAGATACTCAAACAATTTTTAAACAAAGAAATCGCAAAAATAATAAGTATTTTTTATCTCTTTATACCGTCTCATTTCACCTACATATCTGCACTCATGACTGAAATCTTTTCTATATTTACTGTATCGTTATACCTTTTCATAGCTTATCTTGTTATAAAGGGTCAAAAAAAATTTCTACTGAAATATTTGGTGATTATCTCAGCAGTTATGGTTTTATTAAAGTATGGATTCATAATATTTTTTTTCGCAGCGCTACTTTTATTTATCATTTCTAAGAAAAAAAATATTACAGACTTTGTGGCAGTTGGTATCGGAGTTGCGATAATCTGTCTTTGGATACTTGTCAATCATGCAATAAATGGCTCGTGGGGACTTTCTAGCTCCACTGGCAAACACATATATAATCGTGTAGTTGACTTTGACCATCTTTTACCTGAGGAAAAAAATGAAAGCTTGAAAAAATTAAGGATTTACACAGAGGGTAAAGATATATTCCAACCATGGTGGATTTTAGAACATAGAATCTTAACCAATATGAAAGGTGATGAGGTAGATGTAAGTAAACTTTTGGGAGAAGTAGCAATTGCCGCAATCAAAAAAAATCCATTGTTTTATATATTCAATACACCAAAATGGTTTATTGTACTTCATAGTGCGGATCCTACACATTCGTTCTATATTAAAAATATTGATCTTACTTGTCGAAGTTTAGGAACGATTCACTTTTGCAAGCCAATTATTAGCTCAGAAGCATCTTTATACCTATGGGATAAAATGGTCTCAATAACAGATAAATATTCGCGTTATGTTGTAAAGTATTTTCATTTTCTTTTACTCTTTCCGGCCATTATATTCGCTTTTATCACAAAAGACAGTTTTATGCGTTTCAGCGGTACTGTTTATTTTCTGAGTACACTTACTGCAGTTATGACCGAACTTCCTGCTGCAAGATACTTATATTCATATATTCCGATAATGCTGATCCTGGTCAGTTTTATGCTAAAAAATATAGTAGATTTAGTAGTATTATCAAAGAAAAAAGGCTCAAAACCTGAGATTTAATCCTCCTACGCGGAAATCCGAGAGTTATTAACCCTCGGATGGATAGCGATTTCCGCTTCGGCGGATTTCAGCTTTGATTTCAGATGGTCTATACTTCATATAGTTAGATTCCGAGGGCTCTGAGTCCTCGGAGCTTCAATAATTATTTAATGAGTGATTCAACTAATAAACTTATAGCACAAAAACATTTTTATGACACTCATCATCCCGAATATCTCGAGTATAGTAAAAATATTCCCTACGCTGCCTATCTTGTTGAAAAAATTATAAAAAGTCTAAATGGAAAGAGAGATTATATTCTGGAAGTAGGTAGTGGGGAAGGGAGGTTTACAATAGAACTAGCAAAATATATAAAAAAGCTTGAAGCAATCGATATTTCTAAAAAGGAAATTAACAAACTTAATCAATTTACCAATAAGGAAGGTATAACGAATATAGTCGCAGAAACAAATGATGTTTTAAGTTTGAAAAAGAGATTTATCAGTGAAAAATTTGATCATTTGGTAGGATTTTTTATTTTGCATCATATAGCCAAAGAAAATTATCCAAAACTCGTAAAAAATTTCATGCAACTACTAAAAAAAGGAGGTAGATTAAGTTTTATTGAGCCAAATAATTTATACCCCTTTCACCTGATTGAAATAATGATCACGAAAGATATGAAATGGGAAATAGAGCGCCAGATTTACACTAATTATCTTAGTAGCTTCAAAAAAGCCTGTTTGGCCGCGGGATTAAAAATAGTTAATTTTCAAAAATTTGGTTTCTTTCCGCCTCCTTTTATTAATAAATGGCCTTCCATAGTCAATCTGGACAAATATTTTGAAAACATTCCTATGCTTAAACAGTTTATCTGTCCATTTGTCGCAGTAACGGCAGAAAAATATTGAGGATTTTAGCACTCTTCTTATCTGATATATTTGCAGCCTGTAAAAGAACTCTTATATAAGATGGTGCAAATTTGAGAAGTTGAAATTTGGACTGCCCCATATCCCTTTCCCTCGCGTACCAAGTCACAGGTAATTCGCCGATTTTATAACCCAATAAAATTGGGTAAAGACCAGTTTCTGCATTAATAGCAAAATCATTTGCAGTCAGTTGTATGTGGTCAAATATTTCTTTTTTATAAAGTTTGAAGTTGTTGGTTAAATCTTTATTTCGGATTCCCAAGAAAAGAAATACTAGAATATGAAACATTCTATTAAAAAACCTTTTGAAAAATGGATAATGAACGAGTGAATACTTCTCTAGGTATCTTGAGCCTATCAGACCATCATAATCTTTAATTTTTTCAAAAAATTCCTGCAAATCGACTATATTTCTAATAAAATCCGCATCCATGGTTAAAATATAATCACAATCAGATGAAACATGCCTCAAGCCTTCACGTAGAGCCAAGCCCACACCTGGGGGAGACTTGCGATTTATAAGTTTTATTCTTTTATCTTTTTTGCCAATCTTAGCTACAATTTTGGCAGTATTATCGCTACTAGCGTCATTGACTACAATTACTTGATTTATATAACTATCATATATTGCCAACGTCATAGTAACCATTTTGGCAATATTTTTTTCTTCGTTTCTGGCAGGTATTATTAATGCTACTTTCATAGTTATGAATTCTCTATCTGATAAATTACAACATCAGGATTTTCGTAAATCTTTTTTAAAAAAGTATAGCTTAAAGTTTCTCCTCCTAGATTCCTTTCATTATCACCAAAATATATATACTGGATTTTATTTTGGGCAATAAATTGTTTAGCTTCAGTATCTGTCATTGAACCTCGGAAAAAGTGACCGACTAGCTTTTGTTTGCCAAAAAAATCTAGAGTGTGAACTGGATGGCCAAAGTAACTTATAACTGGAGCATAAGCAGGCATAATGTTGCCCATATATTCGTCGCTTAAAATAACTGAATTTTTTGGCAGGTTATTTTTTATAAACTCAATTGCTTTCCATTTTGAATCGGTGATATAAATATTGGTATACAAAGGTTCAGTTTGAGCTTGATTGACGTTGATCCTCCAATAATCAAAGGTGACTGCTAACGAATAAATAAGTGAGATAATTATTAGAAAATTTCTTAAAGTATTTTTTTTGACAACTTGAAAGAGAGTAAGAGCAAACAGGCTGCCAATTGGTACAAAAGGGGCACTACTCACTAAGCGATATTTTGATATGCCAATATAATTTATTGCTGGTAGAAGGATAAATGGCAGAAATGCCCAAAGAGCAACAAATATATATTTCCACTCTCTTGATTTAAAGATATAAAGCAGTGCTGGGGTTACAAAAATATAGGAAGTAGCAAAAGAATACAAAAGCGCACGATTAAAAGTTGTAACTTTTATATTCCACATAGAAATTTCCCATTTATTCCACATATTCCAAGGTAAACCATTTTGATTCTCATGCCAAATGATGAGTAGTGAGAGGCAAGCAAAAAAAACAATTGTCGAGAACCCAATCAAATGTCTTTTATTAATAATAAATTTTTTTGAGGTAACGGTTTTAATTATGATAGATATTAAATAGCTGATGGGTAGACAGATGATTATAGGCAGCAAGCTAGGCGGGAAAATTATGCCTCCAATAAAGGTACTAAAGATTGTCCCAAGCAGATAATTTAACTTAAATGTTTGGATGAACGCTAAAAATAGCCCCAAAGATATTAGCAGGAGAGAGTAGCCAGAGAGGTAATGCGGCATTTGGTCAACTCTTTTTAAGGCTTCCAGGTTACCCCACCAAGGAAAATAAGAGATGAATGCCTCATTTTCACTGTAGATAAACTTAGGGGCAATAGTGAGCGAAATAGCAAATAGGGATGCCCAAAAGCCAAGTTTGTTTCCAAGCAATTTTAAATTGAAAAAATATAGTGCGATAAATAGAAACTGGGCAGCTATGATTCTTCCTAAGTGATAAGCAAGTTGTGGGGTGAGGTTAAATAATTTCGCGATTTTGCCCAAATAAATATAAAAAATATAAAAAGTAGTGGGAGAAGTTTCCTCTGAAGTAAATACGTCTTTCATCAGAAGCGAACCGTTTGCCCCTTGGGTAATAGCGGAAAGATAGACATTATAGTCATATGGATGGTCGGAGTGATAAAGAGGGAATTTTGTTCCTGCGGGGGCTCTACTATGTTGAATAATTAAAGGTATATTAGATAGAAAAATACAAACGTTAGCGATTAAAAAAAATATGATAAATTCACGCAATATTAGTTTTTGTAGCATAACTTTGTTAAATAGTATATCAAAATGTTGGTTGAAGATTAGTTCAGCAATCCTAGACTCATGTTAAAATGAGTGACAGGTTTATGGCATATATCTTCGCGTCTTGCATGCTTTTGGCTACTGGACTTTATCTTTTTATTTTGCGTATCTTTCTTTTCTACCATCCTGAGGTTGATACAAGTTCCTACCTTCCGGGTTTGAGACATTTAATCAAGCCTGAAATAGAACTACCGCTTTATTTGGGAGGATGGGCGTTTGTTACTATAGTTGGTTTGGTTCTTTTTTTTCTCTATCGGTGGTTATCCGAAGCCAAAACTTCGCTTCCCCAAGAAATAATTCAATTTGCATATCTCAGATTATGTATATTGATTGACATTCTGGCATTTATCTATCTTTTAATTGTCGGTGAGAGAAAAACACTTATATTTTCAGGTTTTTATACGTATTTCATAGTCGTCTATCTTCTTTTGTTTATATTTTTCAGATATCCTAAACGTCTGCTACTTCTTTCCTCTTCTTTTACGAAGGTATATGATTATGGACTTTCAGCAATTATTCTTGTAGCTGGATTGGCAGTTCTTCTACTTTTTTTCAATTATAACTTTGTTACTACGAAATTATTTTGGTTGCTGAGACTGAATGGATATATATTTCTGTACTCCTTACTGCCACGTCATATTGTATTTGGAGGATTGATCAGCGCAGGAGCATTGTATCTTTGGTTCTTCCCTCCGAAATGGATTATTCAGTTTTTTTCAGCAACATATACACGACGAGGTATAGATGTTCTCATTTTAATAATAATTATTGTGAGCGTTAGCCTAAGGGTCCCCAGATATCCTATTGATCATAACCCTTCGTTTCGTTGGCTTCCGCATGAGATTGACCTTCATCCGCATATTGGGCCAATCAATGACGTTCTTTCAGGCAAAACTCCTCTTGTAAACTCAAATTCACAATACGGTACTCTTAATATTTATACTCTATCAATTCCTTTTTTGTTCATTCCGTTGACTTACGATACATTTTATTGGTTTTATTGGGGAATCACGATTGTTGCTTACACGATGATATATTTCATCCTCCGGCAATTTTTAAAAAACATAGGAATTTCAGTCTTTGGGATAATTCTTGTACTTTTATTTCATCATTTTATGGCATTTCGTAATAATCTCTATTTCAGTCAGATGTCATTTCTACGGTTCGGATGGTGGATTCCGTTTTCTGTATTCTTTTTTTTCGCACGCAAGCGGCGTCCTACAGGGCTCAACTTGCTTGTTGAACTTCTCATTACCGGAATTGCATTTTATTGGGGATTTGATGTAGGTTTATATTTTTTGGTTTCGTATATTGTATATAGAATAGTATGGGCAATATTGAATGAAAATACAGTCCGCCTCGTTCTTAGAAATATTTCTCTCAATATGTTTTTTCTTGTCTTGACGCTTAGTATTTTTTTTGGCGGTATCAGCGTTTTTACCAAGATAAGATCGGGGATTTGGCCTAATTGGAGTATGTTTATTCTTGCCGGTTCAACGTTTACAGAGGGATGGTTTATGGAACCTGTTTCAGATCTGGGAAGATATATAACTGAAGTCGCGCACTGGAATTTACCTCAATTAGTTGAGTCACTTTTATCATTGGGGCCTCTTTTGGTTTTTCTTTTGATTTATGCGCTCGTTTTTTATTTTCTTATGTATAAGATTTTGTATAAAAGATCGACTTTGAGTGAAAATAATGATTATTTTGTAATACTTGTTTTCATTACTGTATTTGGTATTATGTCATTTTCCTATTATGTTGGTCGTAGTGTCATGGGAAATCTCCATGCGGTTTCTATTCCTTTGCTAATAGTTTTCTGCTGGTTACTGGCAAAAGTGGACAGCTTTATAAAAAAAGGTGGTTTAATCCTCTTTCCTTTCAGTTTTAAGCTTTTGTCTGCAACGGCATTTTTACTCTTCTTCCTTTTTTTATCGTTGAATGTTACTGCCGGATTTCATCAAATCAGTACTATGTTTGAAGCCCGAGGGAAAATTTCGCCGGAGTTTGATTATTACGTTCAAAATGATCCAGGTATGAAAAAGTCGATTGATTATATTAATACCTATTTGGGTCAAGCATCGCGGAGTAAACGGCGAATTGCTCTCATTTCTAATTACGAAACATGGTTCCTAGTTTACACACGAAGTGCAAATGTGGTTGATAGTAATAATATAGAGTACTTCACCTCTATTTCCCAGCTTGATAATTTAGTTAAGCAGTTTCGATCACAAGCACCTGAGTATGTATTTATCGACCGAAATATTCCAATAACTAATCTAATTTCAATGGAGAATATGTTATATATTATTCCCTCTATAAAGCAGGAATATACGCTAATCGAAAACATTGGTACCTTGGATGTCTGGAAAAGGAATATAGTGGCTTTATAGTAGATATCATTGTGGTATAAGTGTGCATATGTGGCAAAAGAAAAAAATTTCGGTAGTTCTACCTACATATGATGAAAAGAATTCGATTAAAAATGTTATTTCCTTATTTGAAAAGCTAGGGATTGTCGATGAAATTATTGTGGTAAACAATAATGCAGTATTAGGAACATCGGAAGAAATAGCAAAAACTAATGCATTAGAGCTTCATGAAACGGTTCAAGGATATGGTGCAGCGATAATAAGAGGACTCCAAGAGGCAAAAGGGGACTATGTAGTAGTTTGTGAGCCGGATGGAACTTTTATAGCTACTGATTTATACAAATTTTTAAGTTACGCATAGGATTTTGATTTTATAGTTGGAACTCGCACCACACAGTCACTTATTTGGCAGGGGGCTAACATGGGCTTTTTTCTCAAATGGGGAAATTATTTCGTGGGCAAATTAACTGAATTTGTATTTAACACTACTCAACTTACAGATGCTGGATGTACTTATAGATTAATTAAACGAGAAGCACTGAAACGGATAATAAAACAATTTCGTAGTCGTGGAAGTGCATTTGGTCTTGAGATGATTATTTTGGTGGTTAAAAATAAAATTCCATTCATCCAGATACCAGTAAACTACAAAAAAAGAATAGGGAAAAGTTCTGTAACAGGTAGTCTCCCAAAAGCAATATTGTTAGGCATTGAAATGATATTTCTTATTGGGATAAATAGATTACGTAATTAAAGATGTTTACAAAGCCAAGTGTAGTAAGAATTTTCATAATAACTCTTATTTTAATTGGATTTCTTTTTCGATTAAAACTTTCAGCTCTTTTTTCTCATGCCCCAGTAGCCGACGAAAAAACATATCTGGAAATGGCAGCAACGATAACGGATAAATTTTGGGTTGCAGAGTGTTGCACCCGGGGTTTTGTTTATCCGATGTTTCTTTCAATTGTGTTTAGATTTTTTGGTGAAAATAACATAAATGCTCTTTTTATAGTCCAGTCTTTTCTTGACGTATTTACAGCAGTCTTATTATTTTTTATTTCCAAAAGAGTATTTAGAAATTTATCTTGGGCAGTTTTAACTTTTATACTCTATATTATTAATCCACTTACAGCATCATTTAGCGGCTTAGTCATTACAGAGGTACTGGCATTCTTTTTGGTTGCCGCTACACTTGCGCTTCTTCTAAATATCGACAATATTCCACTGCGATTCCTAGCCGGAGTTACCCTTGGTCTTTTCATGTTTAATAGGCTGATGTATGTCTATTGGGGACTGATTTTAATTGCAGTTTTAACTATCTATCATTTACTTTCTCGTAGTTCACTTGTTAAAAATATTTTGCCTCTGGTAATAGGACTAATTATTGTTACTATTTATCCATCAACCGCTAACTACTTATCATTTAAAACTATTTCACCAATGCCAATACTACCTGCGGGCCGTTATGATTATATAATTAGTTATAAAGTTGATAGATGGCCGATTTTGCTCGATGAATATTTTAGAGATCTTGAACCACTACTGGTAGCCGAGTATCAGATAGATTTCAACAACCGAGAGGAATTTATCAGAGAAACAGATCGAAGAATAAAAATAGAACATGAGAAAGCCCTGAAAGATCCATTACCATTTCTAGCCAAAAGAATTAGTTATATATTTAACTTCTGGGATAAAAGGAGCTTATGTTGTTATAAAGATCCTTTTTATCCTGGCGACAGTCCGTTTATAAGAATAGGAAATGTAGTCTTTCTTACAATTTCATTTATGGGAGTACTTACTTTTTTGAAACAAAAGGGTAAAAATCGGCAGCAAACATATGCTCTAATTTTTTGCCTTAGTCTAGTCCTCTACCTGACGACAGCTCTCACTTTGCGAGTTCCTGAGGAGAGGCATACAATGCCTGCTTATCCGATACTTCTTTTATTTCTGCCCATGGGATTAAATAGTTTTATAAACCTAAAAAAATTGATAATTAAATCACCCGTTGGCAAATGATAAGATATTAAAACATTTGTTTATGAATAAGGCTATAATTTCCAAGACTGCAAACATAGGCAAAAATGTAAGTATTGGAGAAAATGTAATTATAAAAGACAGAGTCAAAATAGGAAAAAATTGTACACTTCAGAATAATATTATCCTTTATGAGGATACGGTTATTGGTCAGAACGTGTTGATACAAGATGGTGCCGTAGTTGGTAAACTACCCGTAAAATCAAAGTTGATAAAGATAAAAAGCCCAACTAACCTAAAACCTTTGGTAATAGGTAAAAATACAACGATTGGAACTTACGCAGTGATATTTGCCGGCACAACAATTGGTAACAACTGTCTTATTGGGGATGGAGTCAATATCAGGGAAAAAAGTAGAATCGGTCACAATACGCTGATTTCAAGGGGAGTTATAGTAAATAACAATACCAGTATTGGAAATAACTGTAGGGTGATGGATCAAAGCTATTTAACTGGAGGCATGATAATTGAAGATGATGTTTTTATTAGCCTACATGTAGTTTCAACAAATGATAATGCTATGGCACGAGGTTCTAATTTCGTTCCTGTTCCCCCGATAGTCAAAAAGGGTGCATTAATTGGTGCCGGAGTTTGTTTATTACCGGGAGTAGAAATAGGGGAATATAGTGTGGTCGGGACAGGCGCAGTTGTGACAAAAAATGTTCCTCCAAGAAAATTAGCCTGGGGTGTGCCAGCAAAAGTTGTAAAAGATACTCCTGCTAAGTTTTTACCTAAAAAATTACTTTAAACTCGAGTTACTCATTGTTTATTAATTTAGACTATTCCAACGTCATTCTGGCAAGCGATCCGTCAGCTGACGGAGAGCGCGTCCAGAATCTGATTCTGGAGTCGCTGACGCTCCCCAGAATGACATCCTGCGTAATTCATTATTTAAATTATCTTCAACCTTAGTCTTATCAGATCCAATATAGAATGAATGACATTTGATAAATTTGCTGCGGTTCCAGAGCTGCGAACTCTCTTAGAATAGGAAACAGGATAGGTAAGAGTTCTATATCCCAATTTTGTAGCTCTTATAATCATCTCCGCCTCAAAAAAAATACCTCTAGAAGTTATTGGTAGACTCATAAACACACTGCGCTTAAAAATTTTTATGCTTGCCGCATCAAAGGTTTTAACACCAAAAAATAAAATAGGGAGAAAATTATAAAAAAATGAAACAATTTTTCTATAAAGGGTGTAATCTTTTTTACTGCGAGTCCCAATAATTATGTCTCCCTTCGTTAAATACGCTTGTGTTATCAATTTTTCAATATCTTCCGGATTCCAATCTCCATCTAGACTGAACAAGGCAATATAGGCAAGTGTGGCTTTCTGATAAAGTTCCCATAATGTGTTGGCAATTCCCTGATTTTCATCGTGAATTATTAACTTGATAAATTTTTTCCCTCGGATATATTTCCGCAGGATTCTAGCCGTTTGATCGCTACTTTTATCATCACAAAGAATAATCTCGTATTTTAAACTAGTGGCATCTAATATTTTTATTACTTGGTCAAGTTGTGACTTAAGTGTAGTTTCACTGTTATAAATTGGTACGACCAAAGAGACTTTGAGTTTACCCATGAAGTTGAATTTCTGTCTTTTTTGCAAGCGCTTTATCGCAAGCTTCAAGTAGTTCTACAACTTTCATACCATCGACACCATCAGTTATTGGTATAGTTTTTTTTCTAATACAATCTATACAATGGACGAGTTCGGCGTATAAAGCCTCAGTTTGATTCAACTGAGGAATACTCACATTTCCGCTTCGATAGGCTGGAGCAAATGGCGTGACTGTGGTTGGGTCTATGGGAACACTGGTCTCGTATATTCTAATTTTTTCACTGGGTTCAATATCATCGTAAATGATTAGTTTCTTGCTGCCTCCAATCAGAATTTTTCTTATTTTTACCGGGGACGGCCAGTTGACATGGATATGAGCAATGATTCCTTTCTGGTATTTGATCATAAGGTGTGCCATTTCGTAGGGTATTGGACTTTTTCTATAAAGATAAAGTGCCTGGATGGTAAGCGGTTTCTCTGCAAATATGAAATTCAATATTGATAAATCATGAGGGGCTAAATCCCAAATTACATTGACATCAGATTTGATAAATTCACTATTAATTCTAATACTATCAAAATAATAAATATCTCCAAGTTCTTTTTTGAGTATAAGCTCTTTTATTTTTTGCACGGCCCCGCTATAGACATATGTATGACTCACCATGATTAATCTCTGTTTTTGACGGGCTAATCTTATCAGGCTCAGAGCTTGGGTAACTGTTCGGGTCATTGGCTTTTCCAGTAATATGTGTTTATTTGCTAAAAGTGCCTCGTGTGCGAGCTTATAGTGAGTAGTAACCGGAGTAGCAATAGCAATTAAGTCTATCGTATCATCTTCAAGTAATTGTTTATAATTTGAAGTTGTTTTTATTGATGGATAATTTTTGGAGAATTTGGAAAGATTATATTTTGAAATTTCGCAAACACCTACAATTTTTACTTTTGGAATTTTTAATAAATTTCTTACTAAATTTGGCCCCCAATAGCCAACTCCTACTACTGCAACGCGTACTTCTTTCATGCAATATTTATATTTTTCTGCCAAAGGCAGACCCGCCTTTGGCGGGAAATTTTCTCCATGCTACAATAGATTACCCACGTTGTAAAGAATTTTAAAGAATTATGTACGTGCCATTTGTAGATCTGACCCGACAATCCAAAAACCTAAAAGTTGCCATAGATAAAAAGATTCTAGAAACAATAAAAAGTGGTCAATTTGTTTTAGGAAAGGAACTGGTTAACTTTGAAAAAGAATTCGCTTCATACATAGGCACCACATATTGCAGGGGAGTTGCCTCAGGGTCAGATGCACTTCTGCTTGCATTAGTTTCTCTTGGAATTACCAGAGGTGATGAAGTAATTGTTCCTGATATGACATTTATTGCAACTGCATTGCCTGTTTTGCATCTTGGTGCCCGGCCAGTTCTGGTAGATATATTACCAGATCAACCACTTATTGACCCGGACAAAATTGAAAAAGCCATAACATCTCGCACAAAAGCAATTATAGTCGTCCATTTACATGGGCATCCTTGTAATATGTATAAAATATTAAAAGTAGCCAGGCATCATAATATAGCTTTAATTGAAGATGCATGTCAGGCGCATGGATCCAGTATTAACATTGAACTAAAAACCAAGAACGAAGAACTAAGGACTAAGAACCAAGAACAAAGAACGAGTAACATTGAACCAAGGACCAAGAACCAAGAACAAAAGATAATCAACAGAAGCGAAAATATTGAAGTTCTAAGTTCTAAGTCCTCAGTTCGAAGTTGGAAAATGGCTGGCTCTGTTGGTCATATTGGTTGTTTTTCTTTTTATCCGGCAAAAAATCTAGGCGGATATGGTGATGGGGGAGCAGTAGTTTCGTCAAATAAGGATTTGATAGAAAATATTACACTACTACGAAATTACGGCCAAAAAGAAAAATACAACCATGTTCTCGCGGGTTTCAATAGTAGGCTTGACAGCCTACAGGCGGCAGTACTGCAAGTTAAGCTAAAATACCTAAATGAGTCAAATAAGAAAAGACGTGTTCATGCAGCTTTCTATAACAGCCAGTTAAGTCATCTTCCTATCAAATTACCGGAAGAAGAATCTAATTGCAAGACTAATTATCATATTTATCAGATACAGACAAGTCGAAGAGACAAATTGATTAAGTATTTAGCCAACAATAATATTAAATGTCAAATACATTACCCAATCCCGCTACATCTACAGCCAGCTTTAACTTCATTGGGTTACCCAAAAGAAGATTTTCCCAACTGCCGTAAGTTTGCCCAACAAACACTGTCTCTTCCTTTGTTTCCTGAGCTAACAAGAGAGGAATTATATGCAGTTACAAAAAGAATTTCCCTTTTTTTCAACTAGTCGATCTAAAAGTCTATTTATATTACCAACTCTTCTAATCTTGGGTTTTATTTTTAGGCTATATCTAGGGTCGATGGCGCAGCACGATTTGATTTGGGATTCAGCCGCTTATGCCAAGCAAGCAAGTAAAATATTTAATGGAGAATTTACTGTCGATTGTTGTCAGCATGGGGCAGGATATCCACTTTTTCTTGCTTTTACTTATAAATTTTTTGGTGAGAATAATTTTGGCGCTGTGCGTGTAGTTCAGGCTGCAATAGATGTGTTTAGTGCACTTTTTATTTTTTTATCAGCCAAAAAGTTATTCAATAAACAAATTCATTGGTACCCCTTCTTGCTATATTTGATAAATCCATTTACCTCTGTCTACACCGGAGTTATTTTGACGGAAACACTTGCTATTTTTTGTATTAGCGCGATAGCTTACTTCCTTATTTCAATTAAAGAGCAACGGCAAAGATTAATTTATTTAGGACTAGGACTTTCAATGGGGTTACTTACAATTACAAAAATTTCTTTCTTTTATTTTAATGTTTTTACTATTCTATATTTAGTATGGGTTACTAATACCCACAAAAAACTTAAATATTTTGTAATATTTTTCTCTATTGGGATACTCGCGTTCACTTCATATTCAATCATAGGAAACTATACGAGGTATAAAGTACTAAGGATTTTGCCTCCTTACCAAACTTCCTCGGGATTACTCTATTTATTTGCAAATTATCCAGTAGGTCGATATCCAGAGCTCGTCGTTGAGTTCGGAAAAGGCCTTCATCCTAAGCTTAACGAGGTTATGGGTGAATTTTATTATTTATATGCAAATAAGCCTGAAGGATTGCTTCAATATAATAAAAAATATACTCATTTATTTTGGCAAAATCTAAAATCTAGCTGGCCGATTTTTATAAAAAATTTGGTAACCAATATGGTGATGATTTGGGATAAGCGTTATTTATATATCTACTCTGACCCATTTTATCCAAAATATTCTTGGGCCTTAAGGATATCAACTTTGCTTTACTTTTTGTTTTTCGCGGTTGGATTTATTACCTATGTTCGGAAAAATAAAGGCAATAGTTTAAAGAGTCCGATTGTAATTTTTACTATTTCTCTATTTGCTTATATTTCGATTATTATGGCTATGGTGACGAATGAATCCAGGATAGCAATCCCATTTTACCCACTGCTTCTTCTTTGGGCGGGATATGGTCTATCTATTCTACGATGAGGGCAACATTGTTTTATACCTTATTGATTATTGGATTTTGTTTACGGTTACTGTTGGTATATATAGCTCCACAGCCGGATATCTTTGATCAGAAAGAGTATCACCAATATGCAAGAGGTATTCTTACTTTGAACTCCTATGATCTAGGGGTATCATCGTATAGGACATATGGGTATCCGCTTGTTCTAGCAGTCATATATCATTTCGTAGGTATTGAAAATAGGTGGGGGTGGATTATTTTCCAGGCCGTTTTAGATACAGTTAGTGCCTTGCTCGTTTTTGGGATAGCTCAAAAAATCTTTCGCAGTATTGTGCCTGCCTGGATAGCATACCTCTTGTACCTTTTTAATCCTTTTACAAGTGCTTATGTTGGAGTGCGATTGACTGAGGTATTAACCACATTTGTAATTGCTCTAATTTTTTTCCTTTTTATAACTTTCTGGCAGAAGCGAAATATCTTTATCCTATTTGCTTTAGGATTTATTTTAGGTTACCTTCCATTTATTAGGCCAGGATTTTTTCTCTTCAGTATTGTTATTAACTTATGGCTAATTTATCTGGTAGGTAGATTTATGCTGGGGGTATTTTCGAAATCCTTAAAAATAATTATAATTGCAATTTTTATTGTATTATTCATTCTACCTGGAGCTTATAATTCAGCAAGAAATTTAGCATACTTTGGGCAACTTACTCCTTTGACCGTACATAACAATTTCGTCAAAGATTTCTATTTAAGCTTAATTATTAATAATCAAGACATTGGACTTATAACCAACGAATATATCTGGGTATATCAGGAATTTTTTAAACCCGAAAACAAGGAAGAACGCCAGGCAATGTCGGATAAATACTGGTCACTGGCAATAGCAAAAATTAAGCAAAACCCAACTATTTTTGTGCTAAGTAGAATTAGGCAAATATTTAGTGTTTGGGAAAAGCATGGCGTTTTTCTTTATAATGATCCTATATTTTATCGATATCTCATTTATGTCTATTGGGGAAACGTGGTTTTACTTTCTCTCTCATTTAACGGTTTATATCTTTGGTTGAGAGAGGTTCGCAGAAATAAAAAAAGTATAGAATTCAAATGGTTTGGATATTTTGTTTTTTTCTTATGATATATATTTCTTTTGTGCATGTAGCTGTCATGTCCTCAGGTAGATTCTCTATTCCTGCATACCCAATAATCTTTCTTTTTGCTGGGTTTAGTATCTGGAAGATTTTTTCCAAATTAAAATATGCTATATTACTAGTTAAATTATGGCTGAAGTAAATCTACTTGCTAAATACCCTCAAGTCAAAAGAAACCTCAAAAAAAGGGGTGAAGAAAAAACTGAATCCGATAGGAAAATTGCCAGAAAATTTGGACGTGAATTTTTTGATGGAGACAGGAGGCATGGTTATGGAGGATTTTATTACCACGCTCGTTTCTGGCAGGAAGTAGTCAAAGATTTTCAAAAGTATTATCGCCTGACCGATTCTAGTAGTATTTTGGACGTAGGCTGTGCCAAGGGATTTATGCTGTATGATTTTGCCAAGCTTTTACCTGGGATAAAGCTAGCTGGCATTGATATATCCAACTACGCTATTGATAATTCTTTAGAAGAAGTCAAACCATATCTTCGGGTTGGAAATGCCAAAAAGCTGCCTTATCCAGATAAATCTTTTGATTTGGTTATTTCCATTAACACCGTTCATAATTTACCTTTAAAAGACTGCAAAGCGGCAATTCGTGAAATCCAGAGGGTATCTCGAAAGCATGCTTTTATTACGGTTGATGCGTATAGAAATAAGGAAGAAAAGAAGCGTATGGAAGATTGGAATTTGACTGCATTAACTTATATGAGTGTAGGGGAGTGGAAAAAGTTATTTAGAGAAGTGGGGTATAAAGGAGATTATTGGTGGTTTATTCCGTAAGTAATTAATAATTAAAAAATCAAAATGGAAAATGGGAAAGTAAAAATGGAAAGTGAGAACAAGAAATCAAATGGAAAATGAGAGAGAAAGATTCAAAAAGGAATTTAAAAAGAGACTTTATCAGTTTGTCTTAAAGTTAATTAAATTTCTTGATAGCCTTTCAAAGGATTCAATTACTCAAGTAATAGTTCATCAGCTTATTCGAAGCGGTACAAGTATTATTGGAAACTATATAGAAGCGCTGTCAGCTAGTTCCAAAAAAGATTTTACTAATATTTTTAATCATGCGTTGAAATCAGTTAACGAAAGCATGTTATGGTTATCGCTTCTACGTGATTCCCGGAATCTGAATAAAGATAAAGAAATTCAATGGTTTTTGACTGAGTTAGATGAATTTGGAAAAATCTTCGCATCGAGTATTTTACGTCTCAAAGGTAAGAAATAATTTTTTATTTTACATTATAATTTTGATTTATCCATTATCCATTTTTAATTATTATGAAGACTCGAGCTGCAGTATTATACGAAATTAATAAGCCTCTTATGATAGAGGAAGTGGAGATTCCAAAGCTTAAAAGAGGCCAGGTACTGGTGAAAATACTAGCAACAGGAGTTTGTCGAGCTCAGTATAATGAGACAATTGGACTTAAAGGACCTGATAAATTCCTCCCCCATCTGCTGGGTCACGAAGCATCGGCTGTTGTTGAGGATATAGGTGAAGGAGTTAAAAAGGTAAAAATTGGTGATTATGTGGTTGCCTCTTGGATTAAAGGAAAAGGGATTGAAGCTGGAGCAACTCAATATAAATTAGGTAAAAAAATTATAAATGCGGGGTCAATAACAACTTTTAGTGAGTACTCAGTTATTTCTGAAAACCGTTTAAATAAAATTTCTAAACAAGTACCCAATGGTATTGCCTCAATATTGGGCTGTGCAGTAACAACAGGTATTGGAATATTAAGACATACGCTTGCTGCAAAACCGGGTAAATCACTGGCAATCTTTGGGATCGGTGGGATTGGATCAAGCATAATAGTTGGAGCCAAGTTAATTGGTTTGAATCCCATTATTGCAGTTGATATATCAAAGGACAAATTGGAGTATGCTAAAAAACTTGGAGCAACTCAAACCCTACTATTTAATACAGCACGGGAGTTATTAACTAATATAGATTACGCAGTGGAGGCTTCAGGCAGTAAAGCCGCTATGGAGAAGGCATTTGAGGTAATAAATGACAATGGTACTACTGTTATTGCCGGCAATATAAGAAAAGGAGAGAAAATTTGTATTATTCCTTTCGATTTAATCAAAGGTAAGAGAATCATCGGCACTTGGGGAGGGGAGACTAAACCTGATGAAGATATTCCTTATTATGCAACGGAGTACTTATCCGGAAGATTAAATCTGAATAAATTGATTACTCAAAAATTAAAATTAACTCAAGTGAATGAAGGGCTAAAACTAATGGAAGAAAATAGAGTTTTGGGTAGAATGATTATTGAGTTTAATTAGCATGGCCAAAAAAAATTGGAAAGTTCCATTCACTTATCTTGATCAACAATTTGCTCATCCCGAAAAATATTTCACGGCATTGACCGAAACGGTTCTAAATGGAGATTTTACTTTGGGAAAAAAACTGGTTGAATTTGAGTCTAATTTTGCTAAAAAAATAGGCGTCAAATATGCAATCGGAGTCAATTCTGGTACAGATGCCCTTTATCTCAGCCTAAAAGCATTGGGGATTGGGTCACGTGATGAGGTTATTACCGCACCCAACAGTTTTATTGCAACTGCTGCCATAATCGCTTTAACCGGAGCTAAACCTGTATTTGCAGATGTGAGAGATGACTATAATATTGATCCAAACCTGATTGAGGCAGCAATCAACTCAAGAACCCGTGCAATTCTTCCAGTCCATCTGACCGGGATTCCTGCCGATATGTATCCCATATTAGAGATTGCTAAGAACCATAAACTCGCGGTCATTGAAGATGCTGCCCAAGCGGCCCTGGCTAAATATGATAAAAAATTCGTCGGAACTTTTGGTAAAACCTGTGCATTTAGTCTCCATCCATTAAAGATTCTTCATGTCTGGGGAGATGGGGGAATAATTACCACCGACGATAGCAAACTAGCCCAGAAGCTTCGGTTGTGGCGCAATCATGGACTGCTTGACCGCGACCACTGCGAATTTTTTGCCCATAATAGCAGGCTTCATACCATTCAAGCAGCAATTGCTAATATGGTTTTACCTCACCTCGAAGGATTTATTGCCAAAAGAAGAAAACTTGCAAGTCTATATAATTCCTATTTAAAAAAACTTTATCCCTGGGTACAGCTATCAGATCTCAAAATTCAAAAAGCTCCTATTTCAACAACATTTACTACTTACGTCATCCAGGTCAAAAAAAGAGATCGGCTAATCGAATTTTTAACATCAAAAGGCATAGAAGTCAAAGTTCATTATCCCATCCCTATCCATTTGCAGAAAGCAGCCAAATATCTTGGATTTAAGAAAGGTGATTTTCCAGTTTGCGAAAAACAAGCGGAGACAATCTTGTCTCTTCCTTGTCACCAGTATTTGAGTGGTTCGGATGTAGATTATGTGTGTGAGAGTATAAAGGAATTTTATGTATGAAATCAGACATAAGTATTATCATTTGCGCCTACAATGAGGAGAGTAATATAAAGAATGCTGTTAGAAGCGTAACGCACGCAGTGTATAATCTAGTTAACAACTACGAAATAATAATAGTTGATGACGGTAGCACAGACAAAACTGGCAAAATAGCCGATAGTTTAGCCTCAAAAAATAGTAAGATTAAAGTCATCCATCACAAACACAATATGGGCTTAGGTCACTCTTTTCGTGATGGCATTGCTCAGGCAAGTATGAGCTACTTAGGAGGATTCCCCGGAGATAATGACATGTCTTGGATATCGCTGCGAAATCTAATCTCTGAAATGGGGAAAGCTGATATTGTTATATCTTATATGGTCAATCCACAAAGTCGATCGCTACTTCGACGTTTGATATCAAGACTTTATGTAATTTCCATAAACTTTCTATTCGGTCTCAAACTTCGTTACTACAATGGATATTTTGTAGCTAAATTGGAAAATTTAAAAGATACAATACTACGATCTGATAGATTCACTCTTTTTACAGAGATAATCGTAAAACTTATAAAATCAGGATATACCTATAAAGAAATTCCCTTTAAGCACACGGGCAGAACTCACGGTAAATCTAAGGCTATTTCGATCTCTAGTATTATTACGACTTGTTCCTCCATTTCTATGCTTTTCTATGATGTATATCTCAACCCTAAACGGAAGACATGATAAATCTTGTCATAAGTTTCATTTGGTTTATTGCTACAGTATTTTTACATATAGCGTTGCATAGACTCTTAGAAAATCGTGGTGTGAGTAATTTCAAAACAATTCTTCTTTTTCCTCTGGGATTTATAGTTAATATACTTTTTCTTTTTAATATACAAAATACAACTACTGTTAATCGGAACTTTTGGAATCTACCACTACCAATTAATGCCAGTATTTTGTACGGACTACTCTCATGGTTTTATATAATTTACTTCGCCAGTTCTTATTTTGGAGAGATTAGCCCTTCAGCTAGGATTATATTGTTACTACAAGAGAAGGGTACCTTACCTGCAGATATAATTAAGGCTCAGTTTACAGACCACGAATTAGTTGAAAAAAGATTGGAAGACTTAATAAATGGACAGTTTATAGATAAAAAGAATGGGAGGTATGTTATTGCCTCGAAGGCAAAACTAATGGTGAAAATTATTGATATATATAGATGGATGTTAGGGGGTGATAGTGGGGGCTAAATGATAGACTTGTACATAATACTCATTGCATTTTTGGGATTTATATTATTTTTTTTTATTCATATTGTTGTATTTCGAATTATTCCCAAAAAAGAAGTAATCAAGGGGTTAATATACTCTTATTTTTTTGCAACTTTTCTTTTAATCTTCGCCGAATTTATATTTATTAAACATTTATCTTTGTTGGGATTTTTTATTTCTTTTTTCATGTATAGTTTTTTTGCACTAGTTTACGTCCTAGGTGTCTTCGGTATGATGGATTCATCGCTACGTATTCGATTACTTACTGAAATTGCTCACGCAGGAAAATCAGGTATCGACAGTGGCGCTTTGCATCAACTCTATAATAAAGAAGTGATAATAAGTAAAAGACTATCCAGATTAACAAACGCGGGGGTAATTAATTTTTCTAATGGGTTTTATCGAACTAGTAACCGGATTACTTATTTTACCCTGCATGCAATTTTATATAGTATTATGAGGTATCTATTTGAAAGAGAAAATAGATAATTAAATGATGAATGTTTTAGTTACGGGTGCAGCTGGATTTATAGGAAGTCATTTAGTGGACAGTATTCTCCAGGATGGGCATAATGTTATCGGACTGGATAGGTTCAGCAAGGGGAAAAGACAGCATCAAGGCGGCAACAAAAACCTCAAAAAATTGAAACTAATCCACCTGGACGTTGCCAACAAGCAAGAAGTAAAGGTGTCTTATTTTAAAAATATTGATTGGGTATTTCATCTGGCAGGGCTGTCTAATATAGTGCCTTCAATTGAGTCACCTCTTTTATATCACCAAGTAAACGTGAGCGGAACAGTTCATGTTTTGGAGGCATCTCGCACGGCAGGAGTTAAGAGATTTATTTATGCAGCTTCCGGTTCATGTTATGGTATACCAGATGTTTATCCTACTCCGGAGACAGCACCCATAAGACTTGAATATCCATATGCTTTAACCAAATATCTGGGAGAGGTATACACCTTGCATTGGGGACAAGTATACAAATTGCCAGTATTGAGTCTGAGACTTTTTAATGTTTATGGGCCAAGAGTGAGGACTTATGGGACTTATGGACCTGTTATTTCTATTTTTATGGCCCAAAAATTAAAAGGAGCTCCATATACCGTAGTAGGGAATGGAACTCAAACTCGAGATTTTACTTATATTTCCGATGTGGTTGATGCTTTTAAAATAGCAGCTAAGTCAAATATTGAGGGAGACTATTTTAATGTTGGCAGTGGCCATACCTATAGTATTAATAGACTAGTTGAACTTCTTGAGGGAGAGGTCGTACATATTCCCAAGCGCCCAGGTGAACCTGACTGCACCTATGCAGATATTACCAAGATAAAGAGAGTTTTAGGCTGGAAGTCTAAAGTAACCCTGGAACAGGGGATTAAGAAAGTATTAAAAGATATTGATTATTGGAAATCTGCCCCAGTTTGGACACCCAAGTCTATCAAAAAAGCCACCAAAGATTGGTTTAAATATTTGGGAAAGAACAATAAAAAGATCTAATAAAAGTTTCACCTATCATTGATGATAAATAAACACTTATTTGCCATCCTTATTGCAATACTTCCGCTAGTAATAACATCTTATATGTTTTTTTTAAAAGACCGACCTGTCTGGCCCGATGAATCTACTTTACTGGTAATCTCAAGGACTTTAGCAGCTAAGGGTTATATGGCCACAAATATTTATAATGGAATGTGGGCTGATGCACACATCAGAGCATATTTTTTCCCACCTGTTTATTTTCATGTTTTAGCACATTGGACTAATCTTTTTGGCAGTACAATAGAATCTATCCGATTATTATCGATATTACTTGCAGTTATTTGCTTAATTGTTTTTTACTTTTTTTGTATCTTACTATTTCAAAATAAATATATTGCTTTTTTAGCTACGGTATTAATATCTAGTGAATTAAATTTCGGACGTGCTGCTCGAGTAGCACGTATGGACATACTTATTTTCTTTTTCAATCTTTCTGCATATTATATTATGTTGCTGGCAGAAAGAAAAAATTCAAAAATATTATATTTAAGCAGTGGCATTCTCTGTAGTTTGGCAACTTTAACTCACCCTTTTGGTTTTCTTGCGCCTGCAATTATTTGTTCGTATCTATTATTGACTAAAAAATCTTTTAAAGAAAAATTGTATTTGATCGCACTGATAATAATCCCCGTGCTTTTAGGAAATCTTTTATGGCTTTTTAGTATAAGAGATACAATTGATATTTTTCTTAATCAGTATAGTTTGCAATTTCTTAGAAAAAGACTATTAGAACCATACCCTATAACACTTTTTAAACAATTTGATTCTTTTAGAAAGCAATTTCTAATCTATGGTGCAATTATATTAGCCTTTGTAATAAAGATATTATTTTTTCGAAAAAAATATGATATTTTTATCCTTTTAGGAACAATTTTTTCTATATCTGCTGTGATGTGGGGTAAAGAGTTATGGTATACACTTTACTTCCAGCCTTTTATCATTCTTTCTGCTTGCGCAATTGTATCTTTAGCTTGGCACCAGAGAAACAAAATTATTATAGCGGGAGTAAGTTTCATAGTTATTGCTCTTTTTTGGATAAACTTTATACAACTTCAATTAGTTTATAAAGAAGTTGGGGGCAATAGGTACGATTATCACCTTTATACCAAAAGAATTGCCGATTTAATTCCCCAACAAGCAAGCATATTTTTATCTGCCATACCTGACCCTTACTTAGATCTTAGGAAAAATTCCATGTTATCTATATATGATATGCCAAATGATGAAATTCCCCCCGATAATTATATAAATCTATTGAATTCAGTTGATTATATAATTTTAAATATATATTCAAACTCTTTGCTCGGTGGGTATTTAGCCAGAAATTCTGACCAATATTTTTATGTCGGTGAACCAAATCAATATAGTGCCACCGTAGTAAAATTAATTCCCCGGAATGAAAGGAAATAAGCGCAACCTCTTGAATCCTACTAGCAAGGTGGTATTATTTCTAAGATGCAGACCAGAGTAGAAAAAAAAATTAAATCCCTTGACCAACTCGCAAATATTACTAAAAAATTAAAGCAAGAAGGCAAGAAAATAGTCCATTGCCACGGAGTTTTTGACCTTATTCACCCCGGTCACGTTAGGCATTTAAAATCAGCCAAAAAAAGTGGAGACATTTTAATTGGCACTGTAACTGCCGATAAATTTGTAAAAAAAGGACCAGGCAGACCAATATTCAAACAAGATCTGCGGGCAGAAGTTTTAGCATCTATTGAGGATGTTGATTATGTAGCAATTGTTGATTCAGAGTCAGCCGTACCTGCAATTTTAAAAATTCAACCAGACTTTTTCGTAAAAGGACCAGATTATAAAGGCAGGAAACGAATTGCGAAAATACCAAGAAAATTAGGTAGAGAGGAAAAGGCTGTACGTTCAGTAGGAGGTAAGTTAATATTCAGTGACGACGATATTATTTTTAGTTCAAGCAAAATAATCAATGATTATCTGGAGGTCTATCCTGCCAAAACCAAAAAATATTTAGACATAATAAAAAATAAATATACTGCCGAAAAGATTATAGATAAATTGACCGCTCTTTCGGATTTAAAAATACTTCTTATAGGGGATGCAATTATTGACCAGTACCATTACTGCCTTCCTATGGGTAAATCCTCGAAAGAACCCGTTATGGTGCACCAGTATATAGAAGATGAGTCTTTTACCGGAGGTACTCTAGCAACAGCCAATCACGTCTGCGCACTTACTAAAAATATTAGATTAATTACTCTTCTTGGTAAGAAGGAATCTTATGAAAAATTTATTAATAAACATTTAAAATCCCAAATTAAACCGAAATTTTTTTATAGAGAAGATGGAAATACAATCATTAAGAGAAGATATCTTGATTTTTATACCAGTCAAAAACTTTTTCAAATAAGCTTCCTAAAAGATGAATTAATTTCCGGGGAACTTGAGAGACAGATAATAAAATTTATAAAAAGTGAAATTAAAAAATATGATTTGGTGATAGTGAATGATTATGGAC
>Ga0213870_1000260_pt1 | contig 27930 bp, 29 predicted proteins | sample WICALVC2017_Meta_FD_160119 | JGI IMG/M metagenome (GOLD analysis project Ga0213870, IMG submission 160119) | Freshwater microbial communities from subterranean cave lake in Wind Cave National Park, South Dakota, United States - WICALVC2017 | ecosystem: Environmental > Aquatic > Deep subsurface >... | reverse complement strand
GAGGTACGATTCTGGACAAACAAGACATTTCTCGGTATGCAAACTATTCCTGCAACCGATTTACCGACTGTTCACTTTTAATTTTTAAATCTTTAAAAATGTTCAGTTTTATCTTTTAGCTAACAGATTGAGTTGACTAGCTTGGCAAGTAGCCTTGCAAGGTCTCACCTTGCAAAGCTACAGTTATTATATTCTGGAAGATACTGAGGTGAGAATAATCTGTTTGACGGAAAGATTATAACAAATCACGGATTTTCAAGCTTTAATATTCTGTTAATATCAGTTTCTGCAGATGGAAACGTTATGAATCCATCTACGGCCAATCCTATATCCCTAAGGGCTAAAACACCAGCCTTAAGGTCCGTTAGAGAGGTATCATATTTAAAAGCTCCCCATTTTTTAAGTAATTTCTCGGAAGGCAGTTTTCCATTTGCATAATTCAAAAACTCCTCGTCTGGAATATTAGCCATTATGTTGAGTTTTATTACCAAAAGGCCACCTAGTATGTATTTCGGAGCTGAAAAGTATTTGAGACCCATTTTTTTCTCGATAATAATTTTTGTTGCAAGGTCTACGATAGCTTCATCTCCACCCACGATAAATTTTGGATTTCCTCCTGAGTCTTTTCCCTTAATTTTAAATTTATCTAAAGTATCAAAATTTATCGGGCCTTCTGCGTTTGTAAGTTCTATTGAAAAACTATCAAATTTTTTTGATTGTTTTTTAGAATTTCTATGAGTAAATTCATGAGCCCCTATGCTTATTTCAAAAAGGGTGTCAAAATCCTGCCCATCCAATTGACTAACTACTTCTGGCATACCTTTATTTTCTTTTGAAAGTGTTTCCATTAATGCTCGATTAATATATGTGTTTCCGTTTGGGATAGTAGTGGCAAGGCGTGATTCTTTTTCCATTTTTATTTCTTCTTTTGTAAGAGGTCTTTTATATTCTTCTTCTGCAAGCATTGTGATATAGTCGTCTTCTTCTAAATAGCGTACGGCTCTCGCCATTTCGTCAGGAGGTTTATTGCAATGCGTTTGTTCACAGTATGCCTGAGCCGTAGCTAGTGTTACTTCTTTTTGGCGATTGAAGTCTGGGAACGTAGGATAGCTTTTGGCAAGAAGGCTATTTAGTCTTTCAATTGCAAGTAGGCTCTCCCACTGAGCTTTTTCCGAATCAGGTGAAATTGTTGTTGAAATTCCAGGTTTGCTTTCACTTGTAGGAAATTTAGGATCATTAGCGCAGGCATTAGACACAGTCATTAATCCAACCATCAATGCGGCATATCCAACCCTAGTTAGTCTTTCTGTGGCTCTCATAAGAATCCATAGTCTACCATAGGATCTTTCGTAGTGCAATTATAGGATTGGTAAGTATTCACCTATGAAAAAGCTTGTCATCCTGAGCGTAGCGAAGCCAGGCACCAGACGGTGCTTAGCGAAGGATCTAATAATCTTGAGATTCTTCGGCTTTCAGCCTCAGAATGACAAATCCGTTGGGAAGAACTGAATACTAACGAGGTCACACTTCCGACACAAATCTTATTGTTCGAGCCCTTCGACCCGCTTCGCCCGCGTCGCCCGCTTCACCCGCTTCGCCGCGAGGCGTGCAGCGAGGCGAGCAAGCTCAGGGTAAACTCCGTCGAGAACTTCTCGATTCTCCTTCGGCAAGCTCAGGATCGCTCGAAGAATAAATTAATCATCCTTTGCCAAATCGTGGACGATTACAAACTCTCCTATTGTTTTTGATAGATCTCTATGATATAAAGTAAAAAATTATTTTTTAACCAAACTGTATGGGCAAAGAATTAAGCTCACATAATACAAAAAAACCTAAAATACCTGTAGCACAAGACGCTGATCGGACTGTACCAGAAGAGACAATTAAGTCAGGACGTAAGGCAAGAACAGAAATAAGACAAAAATGTGATGTGACTCTTCCTGATGGACAAAAAGTTTTAGATCTGACAGAACAAGAAAAAGTTCTTCTGGAATTTTTTGTCGAAAGAATGAAGGAAGAGAAAACAATAACTATAGAAGATATTAAACAGTACATAAATGCTGGTGGCAGTCCTGAAGTATCAGATAGACAACTAGATAGAAGATTTAGGGATATGAGGGTGAAATTACGAGATGGAACAACTTGGAAAATTGCAAACACTACTTCTCGTCTAGATGTTAATAAGGGAATAAAACCTGCCTATACTCTTCGAAAATCGCAAGAGCTCGACTCCTGATTACACCCCTTGGCACGTAAAAACATTCTGTACGTGTATCCGCCCCCTGACCCCTTCGTCCGACTCGCCTGCCTTGCCGTGCCTCCGAGAGGAGTCGAACCCCCATCACTGGTTCCGAAGACCAGTGCTCTATCCATTGAGCTAAGGGCACATTGTGATTCTATTATAGACGAATTTTGATTCTATCGCAAAAGTGGATAGCAATTAGGAGTAAATGGATATCAATTTATCTGAAGTATCTTTTTGCTCGTACCATTATTTATGTTTAGGCTTCCTGAGATCAAGAGAGATGTCCCGAAATAAAACAGTCTAGCCTCAAATAGCTTCTAGGATTCCAAGCTCAAAAATTATTTCGGAACAAGTCTAAGGTTCTCCAATGAAGTAACAATATTCTCAACTTGTTTTTTATTCAAGGTAAGGGGATGCGTGTGCGACGCATATAATCTTTGAATTAAAGCGAGAACTATTCCACCATCTTCCTTTCTGACATTCCATGCATGAAAGCGTTCCCCGGTTATTACTTCAGCATATGTGATCGAATCGGGTAGTTGTTCGCCAGGCAATTCTGTTCTAAAAATGCCCGAATTCATTACTGCTCCTCCATGCATCTTTTTAAGTTCATCCCATGGTTTAAGTGGAATTTGTGGATCTATACTTTTTGCTGTCTCTATACCTGGCATAAACCATATTATACAATATCTGTCAAGAGATTGTCTTTCGGGATAAGAATTTTAGGGGGTTGAGTTTTCGTTTTATAATGACATATGCTAGGACTATCGGGATAAGAACTAATAACCATGCTAGATTTATGCTAGTTCCCTTCTTTTTGGTATCGATATCTTTTAAATCTGCAAGGATATCAAACGTGTTGGTATTAGAAATTCCTGCGACTTTTAGGAGACGGGGGAAAACAGGATCGCCGCCTGAACCTGCCAAAAGTGTGCCGTTGTTGGACGCAGGAGTAAAAGATTGATTACTTGTTTGACTATCTGAACTATTGTTATTATTGTTATTACTGTTATCATTTGACGGTTGAGAAGAGTTATTTTCTGAAGGATCGTTGTTATTTGAATCAGAATTCGACGGTCCCCCTACATTTGGCTTATTAGATGCAAGATTGCCGTCATTTTCTTTTTGATTATTTTTATTATTTTTTTGCTGCCCAGGTGTTACGAAATCACCAAACCAACTCCCGAAGACGTTTACGACAGTCACGATAAGCTTTTGACCGCCAACGACATTGTTATTTACAAAATTTACAAGATTGGCAATAATTTTCGCGTCCCCGGTTTTTATAGTATTACCTCCACCAGTATTTTGCGACGCATCGTTTCCTCCTGTATTTGCCGAAAGCTCAAGATTGTTGACTATATTTGCATTGTTTGTTTGAGAAGTAGTACTATTCGATTGATGACTAATATCAGCATTATTCGTTGAGTTTGATCCGTTGCCTGTATTTGTCGCCGTAATTTCGCCATTAGCATTAACAGAAATCTGCGTACCTTCAGATCCTCCTAACAGCGAGCCAACTGGCGCGCCCAATAACTGACCAACCCATTCGCCTGCTTTATTCACAATTACCAGCCACCAATTCCCGCTGTCAACATTAGAATTGGCAATATTTATGGTTTGAGCATTGATATCTGTGTTGCCTGTTTGAATAAAAGTGTCTCCGTTTGTGTTTTGTGCAGCAGTATTTTCGCCTGTTGTTGCCGCTAAATTTAAATTGTTTTGAATATTAGCATCATTGCTCTGCAAAGTTGTATTATTTGTTTCCTGGTTAACAAAAGCGTTATTATCAGAATTTGATCCGTTGCCGATATTTGACGCACCGATATTGTCAGAAGAACAGGTACTGCAATTGCTCCCAAGAGCTTGGGCAATAGCTTGGTCTGTAAGTATAATGTCTCCGTTAAGAGTACCAAAGATGTCTACGACCCCAAACAAAACGTTTCCAGCAAAATTATTATTTGCAAATGTTAAAACATTGCCAGAAACATTTGCATCACCAGTCTGAATAAAAGAGTCGCCATTCGTGTTTTGGGAGGCAAGGTTTGCTCCGGAATTTGAAGCTAGTATAAGATTGTTTTCGATAGATGCGTCGTTGTTTTGGAATGTATTGTCGTTTGTTACATTGTTTAGCGAAGCATTGTTGTTTGAATCCGAGCCATTGCCTGTGTTCTTTGTTAAGATGTCGTCTGCACAGTTAATTATGCAATTTGCAGCAAAATCAAGAACGAAATCTCCCGTATGCACATCAGCAACCTGAAACTGCGAAACCGATATGCCATCAAAGTTTGTGTTGACGCCTGTTACAATAGTACCACTAGTATTTGCATCTCCAGTTTTTATTATTGAATCGCCAACATTTTGGGATGCATCGTTTTTGCCAGAAATCGTATTTAACGAAAGATTGTTTCCAACCGATGCATTGTTGTCTTGAATAGTGTCTGAATTGTTTGTCGAGTCTAAGGATGCTGTGTTATCTGATCCGTTTCCATTTCCTTTGTTTGCAACTGTAGTATCAGTAGTTCCGTCTAAGCTTAGCTCATTTGATGATAGATTATCGTTGCCAAAAGTAGAAATGCTTGCGTTGTTTTCTGCATCCCCAGTCTGAAGAAGAGTATCGCCTACACTTCCATTGGTTGAATTACTTGTTTCCGACACGGCATCGCTTGGATTTGTTGACGATTCTTGATTGGCAGATGGCGTTTCGGGAGAAGAAGAGGGTTGCGGTTCTGGTTCCGAAGACTGCGGAGTTGAACTTTCCGAAGAAGGTGATGAAGGCGAAGTTGGTGCAGTTGGAGCGGACGGAGTAGATGGAGACTGCGTTGGAGCAGATGGCGCAGATGGAGCCCCCAGTGCAATTGTCACTAATGTGCTGTGTGTGAAGATAAGCGAGACAACAATTACCAGTGCTATCAGTTTTTTTATTTTTTTTGTAATATTTTTCATTATTTTGATTGCTAAACTTTACCTTTCAATTCTTACAGTGTTCAACTTACTGTTTGTTTTATTTTTTGGGGTTGTAGAGTGTCTTACCGAAGTGTTAGTAAGACACTCTAGCATTCCCAAACTACTTAGCCCATGTGACGTAGTAGGCTCAGAAGAAGACTTAGATCAAAATGAAAATCAAAGTCCAAGTCTAACCCTTCTGGAAAATCCCACCAATCTATACTTGGGCCAAAAACATTGACGTTTCCGGAATTATTAACATCTGTCCAAGATGTCGAATCACCAGTTATAATTTCTACTGGATCAACTCCATGAACTGGACCGGTGTTCCTCTTTGCATCATTGTGTCCGGTTTTTGCCTTAGCGTCGACGTAATTGTAAAGATCTGAAACATTGTCTTGGAAATCAGACAAGTCTTTTTTAATCTTTGCTTTTATATCATTGTCTGAATTCGATCCATTGCCATGTATCTTTGCTAATACGTCAGTTAGACAACCGCAATCAACATCAGCAGCGTTAAAGTTGACCATATTATCAACTTCAACCCAGGCTTTTGCATTGCCAGTATCGATTATCACATCTCCTCCTGTGTTGTCGTTAGCATCATTACCGCCTGTTTTTGCTTTTGCCCATATGTCATTGTAGACATAGGCATCATTGTTTTGAACAAGCAGGTTTAGTTGCTTAGTTTCTAAATCGATCTTGTTGTCGCTATTTGCACCGTTGCCAATGATTCTAAGATCCATATCGGAACCATCGCCATTTCCGCCAACCTTTGCAATGTTAGCGTTCGCTTTATTTTTGACATCGACTTTAGACTGCGCATCTCCGGTAAAGACTAAAACATCGCCGCCAGTATTTCTGTTTGCGTCATTATTGCCAGTTTTTGCATTAGCATCAATATTGTTTGATATTTTTGCCGCATTGTCCTGGAAAACACTAACATCGTTACTGGTTTTGAGTTTTACATCGTTGTCTGATTTGTAACCGTTTTCGGATATGAGTACATCTGTGTCGTTGTCGCAATTGCACTGATCAACATCTGCATGGTTTGCATTAACAGCTGTTGAGACGTCAACTGACGTCTTTGCATCTCCGGTTGAGATTACTACATCTCCACCTGTGTTGTCATTTGCATCGTTGTTACCAGTTGTGGCATTTGCATCCACATTGTTAGTAACATTAGCAGTATTATTTTGGACAACCGTTGTGGTGCTCTGAGTATTAACATTAGCAGTATTATCGGATGAACTTCCGTTTCCGGAAATCTCGATTGTTATATCTGCAAATGCTACCGGAGCAAACGCATTTAATAAAATGGCTCCAGTTGCGACTGTTGTTATTAACTTTTTCTTTAAATCTGTCATTTTTTCACCTCCTTCCTTTTTGAGCTCTCTCCCCCGCTAAGCGGGGCAGAACACTTCTTGTGTCCTCTTTTTTTGTAAATCACAAAAAAACGGAGGCCCCTCTATCCAACCCCTCGATAAACTCAGGGTTATTTAGAGAAGCCTCCGTTTGCGGTCAGCTTATCCTAAATTTTTAATGAATCTTAGTCTTTTATAACCTATTGATTTTCTTTTGTCAATACCCTATTTGTAAGCGTTCACAAGTTGTCAAAGGAATTTATCCTTCGAGTCTCTCGGTAAACTCGAGATAAACTCCAGCGAGAAGTTTTAATGTTTAAAGTTCTCGGCTTTCAGCTTCGAACAATAAAAGTTTTGTCAAATCCTGAACGACTACCTATTTTGAGCTTGTCTTTGGCTTATTTGTATTGTTTTGAGATTTATCCCACTCTTTGTTAACGTGTCTTTCAATGTATTTTCTGGCATCAGATTTTCATCGTTGAGATTGTACTTAGTCTTTACGATTTTTCGAACAGTCATTTGAGTAACTTCGCCATCCTGTACATATAGCTCCACACTTCCATAAGACACAGTTTTTAATACTTTTTTTATTTCTTCCATCAGCGGAGGATAATTTTTGAGCTTGAGTCTTTGTTTAATCACAATTATACCCCTTGTGTTAAAAATTTATAACAATTTCTTGTTTCTTGCCTTCGATCTCTCCAACATATAGAACCAAATGTTCATCAGTGTTTTTAATTGGGAAACCGAGTCTTGTTGGTTTCGTAGAGATTGCCTGGACTAAAACTGGGTCGTTATGAATATCTGCCGCTAGTTTGTCATTTGTACTATTAACAGTAAGCCTAATGAAGTCTCGGGTATTAATCTCAAAAGCTACCTTATTGTCATTTCTAATTTTTATATTTAAAATAAGAAATGATTTGCCCTTTACAGCCGTTGCCACCTGGCCTTTTAAAATAATTTCATCTTGAAGCTCTGCGCTTTCAATTACATATGCGAATTTACTATTGTCGAAAGAAAAGATAAATGTTTTATCAATTTTCTGCAAAGCCTTGCTTGTTGGCGTTTGTACCGTTTGGTTTCCGCTTTGTTTTGATGATTGCATGGAGGAGGGTTTGCTCCTGCTAAGAATAAGAACCATCGCAACTAAAGTCATGCCGACAAGTACCAGTACTACTTTTTTGCGCTTAGATATTTTTTCAAGCAATTTAAAAAAAGGTACGGTTGTTACAGGTCTAGCAACTAGTGGAACTGCAGAAATACCGTTTTTTATAAATTTTCTCATTATCCAATAAAAAACCCCTGTTAATAGGGGCAGCTTTAGTAAAGTTACACTATCATAGGAAATTTTAATTGTCAATAGACAAGAGGGGGCTGACCCAAGAGGGCTGACCTTACCTCAGTTTTGCTTCAAATGTCATCCCGAGCGAACGGATGCACCAGACGGTGCGTCCCCCAAGTCAAGGGATCTTTTTACAAAGTGGGGCAATGTTAAACAAGAGGATCAATAGGTACCCACTTCCCAGGTGGACGCACTACATACAAACCGAATATTCATGGAAGGAACACAATATTGGCATTAGGAACAGTGTCTGGATGAGGTACACTGCCTGTCCAGCCGTCGTCTGACGCTCCCATCATACAAATTATACCTGCTTGTCCTCTAGATGATAAGTATGCATAGAATATACGTTCGTAATGATGGTCGCTCGTTGGACACTTTTTCTGTTCGCTTTTAGATTCCAATTTTGTAAACACCACCATCCTAGGTGTCGGAGAATTTACCGTTCTAAGGCAGAAACGGTTCACGTCTCCACCGTCGGGTAAGGGTAGACAAAATATAGCTATCCCACCAAGCGGTGGAAGGGGAGGATTACTAGGAAAGGTCTTAATTTCTCCTGAATTTAAAAGAGCGTCATTCCATGGTGGCCCTGGTAGTGGAGTTTCTGGATATTTACCATTATTTGTATAGTACGCCTCAAGGGCTCTTCCGAGCTGCCCAATTGACGTCTTTCTTCCGCTATCTCTTCCACGAGCTAATTGCTGGGCTGGATCAATGGCCACCAAAACAACAGCGGCGAGAACTCCAAGCACCGCAATTACCATAAGAAGCTCTATAAGTGTAAATCCAAGACTATTTCTTGTTTCTTTCACTACATTCATTTCTAAACTCAGTATACCCATACTATTTTAAGATTGTCAATGCCTGACCTTACCCCAGTTTTGCTTCAAATGTCATCCCGAGCGAAGCCAAGTCTGACTTGGTGAAGTCGAGGAATCTTATACAACATGTCTGTTGAAAGAGATTCCTCCATGCGCCCAGCTGAGCTGGGCTTAGTCGGAATGACAAAGTGGGGGTAATGTTAGCGCCAATGCTAGTTGACGACTTGTTTTTGTTTTGATAATATAAATCGTGCACGCTAAATATATCTTTGTTTCAGGCGGAGTAATTTCAGGGATTGGTAAAGGTACGACAGTTGCCTCAATAGCTCTTCTTCTTAAATCAGCGACATACAAGGTCGCCCCTATTAAATTTGAGAACTATTTAAATGTTGATGCTGGTACTATAAATCCAATTGAACATGGTGACCCCTTCTTATGCGAAGACGGCACAGAAGCAGACATGGACATTGGAAGTTATGAAAAATTTTTAGATGAGGATATGGGGAAAGATAATTTTGTAACAATGGGTCAGATTTATAAAACCGTAATCGATAAAGAAAGGAGATTTGAATATAAAGGAGAGGATGTTGAAGCAATACCACACATCACCGATGAAATAATTCGTCGAATCGTGAACCTTGGACACAAAAAAGACGCAGATTTTGTACTGATAGAACTTGGTGGAACAGCAGGCGAGTACCAAAATATTTTTTACTACGAAGCATCGCGTATAATGACGCTGAAGAATCCCGGAGACGTTCTTCATGTCCACGTAAGCTACGTACCAACGCCAACGCACTTAGGAGAGCCCAAAACAAAACCAACCCAGCTTTCGGTAAGAACACTAAACTCGATGGGAATTCAGCCCGATTTTATTATTGCGCGCTCGGAAAAAAACTTAGATCAGCGAAGAAAAGACAGATTTGCCCTCTTTTGCAATATGCGACCAGAAGACATTATTTCAAATCCTGACTTACCAACAGCGTACGAGGTTCCTCTTATGTTGCACAAACAAGGTTTAGAAAAAAAGATTCTGCAAAAATTTAATTTACCTCCTGCGTCGATCAATCTTTCTAGTTGGGAAAAATTAGTTTCTGCAATTCATAAGGATAATTCAGAAAAGATTGAGATTGCAATTGTTGGCAAATATTTTGGAACTGGGGATTATCAACTACGCGATTCTTATGCTGCTCTTTTTGATGCAATAGACCATGCAAGCTGGCAACTTAGCATGGGAGTAAAAACTCGGTGGATCGACTCTGAAAAGGTTGAGTCCCACTTTGCCAAGTCAGACTTGGCTTCGCGGGACAAAAAAGAGGGGCTCGAGAGTATAATCGGCAAACCTAATGGAATCATTGTTCCAATCGGTTGGGGAGAACGCGGAGCAGAGGGGATGATTAGAACCGCATCTTATGCCAGGGCAAATAAGATTCCTTACTTGGGGCTTTGTTATGGAATGCAGCTTGCAGTGGTCGCTTTTGCTCGTGATATTTTAGGGTGGGGAAATGCCAATACTGCCGAAAATGATCCCAAAACAAAGCATCCTGTTATTCATCTTATGCCAAAACAAAAAGTGTTTATGAAAAAACGTGCATATGGGGGGTCTATGAGACTAGGCAAGTGGGATGCAGTTGTAAAAAAAGATACTCTAGCTTATAAAGCTTACGAGAAATATAATGGCTTTATAAATAAAAGCAAAGGCCTAACAAGCGAACGGCACAGGCATAGATATGAGTTTAATAATAAATATTTAAACGACTTTCAAAAGAAAGGTCTTGTGGTGAGCGCACGTTCTGTGGCTGAGGGCCTTGTGGAGATAATTGAATTGCCAACTTCCGTTCACCCATTCTACCTTGGCACCCAAGGCCATCCAGAATATAAAAGCAGACCCTTGCATCCTCATCCAATATTTTTGAGTTTTATTAAAGCTTGTGGTACAATACGTCCGTGATACAAAAAATTAACTTTGTACCGGGAGATACGGTGCGAGTTTTTGAAAAAGTCAGAGAAGGAGAAAAAACAAGACTCCAGGTGTTTCAGGGAGTTGTTTTGTCAATTCGAGGAAGAGGGCAAAATAAAACATTTACAGCCAGAAAAGTAGTAGATGAAGTTGCGGTTGAGAAGATTTGGCCAATTAGTTCTCCCAATGTTGAAAAAGTTGATGTAAAGAAACACTCAAAAACTAGAGTAAGACGAGCAAAACTTTACTATCTTCGAAAAAATGACGACAACGGATTACAATGAAGATCGTAAATCCCATTGCAAAAAAAGGCGAAGAACTGGCAGTAAGCTATCTTCGAAAAAACGGTTATAAAATCTTAGAATGCAATTTTAGAAAAGGGTATGGAGAAATAGACATTATTGCGACAGACAAAGATACACTTGTGTTTATAGAAGTAAAAACACGAACTTCTAGTGAATATGGAAACCCCCTTGAAGCAATTACATTTTGGAAATTAAAATCACTTATCAAAACCGCACAATATTATAAAATGACCCATTTCAGATTGCCCGACAGACTTCGCATAGACGCTGTTTCCGTGATATTATCCGGAGACAATAAAGTAGAAACTATCGAGCAAACAAAAAATATAAGCGGATTTTGACAACCTATTTGAAAATCCCCACTTGTCATCCCGACTAAGTCCAGCTCATCTGGACGCATGGAGGGGTCTCTTTCAACAGACATGTTGTATAAGATTCCTCGACTTCGGGACGCACCGTCTGGTGCATCCCTTCGCTCGGAATGACAGTTCTTGTGTTCTAATTTTCTCTTAAAGTTCTTATTCGGTCGCGAAGAATTGCTGCTGTTTCAAAATCGAATTTTTTTGCTGCATGCAGCATTTCTTTCCGCAGTCTTTTTATCAACTCCTCTTTTTCGTCTGGAAGAAGAATTTCTTTATTCTCAAGTTTCCAATAATAATCAGAGTTTTTGTTTTCCTCTTTCTCAACGAGTCTTGCTCTTATTGTTTTTTCAATGCTTTTTGGTGTTATATTATGTTTTTTATTGTACTGTAGCTGGACATCTCTTCTTCGATTAACTTCTTTAATTGCTTTTTCCATTGATTTTGTTTTTATATCTGCATACATAATAACTTCTGAATCAATATTTCTTGCTGCTCTTCCCATTGTCTGGATAAGAGAGGTTTGACTCCGCAAAAAACCTTCTTTATCTGCATCCAAGATTGCAACAAGGGATACTTCGGGAAGATCAAGCCCTTCTCGCAAGAGGTTAATGCCAACCAGAACGTCGTAATCACCCTTTCGGAATCTGTCCAAAATGTCCTGCCTATCCAGAGTTTCGATGTCAGCATGAAGATAGTTGACCTTAATTCCACGATCTTGCAAAAAAATGGAAAGTTCTTCTGCCATACGTTTGGTAAGAGTCGTTACCAAAACTCGTTGCTTTTTATAAACGCGTTTTTTAATTCTTGCGATAAGGTCAGGTACCTGTCCTTTAGTTGGTTTAATAATAACTTCTGGATCGACCAATCCTGTTGGCCGGATCAATTGCTCAACTATTCCACCCAAAGACAACTCATATTCATCCGGAGTTGCGCTGACATAGATTATTTGGTTAAGACGCGTCGCAACCTCTTCGAATCGCAGTGGTCTATTGTCTAGTGCTGACGGAAGGCGAAAACCATAATCTATGAGCATTTCTTTTCTAGCCCTATCACCATTGTACATGCCTCTTATCTGTGGAATAGTCATGTGCGATTCGTCTATAATACACAAGAATTCGTGAGAACATTTTTTAAAGTAATCCAAAAGAGTGTAAGGAGGCTCCCCTGGAGCCCTTCCATCAAAATATCTTGAATAATTTTCAATACCATTTACGAAACCTACTTCTTTAATCATTTCAAGATCAAAGTTTGTCCTCTGTTCTAATCTTTGTGCTTCTAAAAGTTTTCCCATAGCTTTTAATGCATGTACCCTAATTCCAAGATCTTCTTTTATTTTTGGAAAAACACTACTATAAGTATTTGGGTCGGTCATATAATGCTTGGCAGGATAGACAACAGTGCTATTTAGATCGGAAATTTTGTCCCCTGTTAGGGGATTGAACTGTAGGATTTGCTTTATGTTTCCGTTTGAACATTCAATGCGAAGTCCTGAGTCTATATAAGCAGGAAATACGTCTATAGTATCCCCCCTTATCCTAAAGGTTCCGCGTTCGAAGCTGTACTGGTTTCTTTCGTATTGCAGATCCGCTAAGCGATTTATAATTGATTCTTGAGTAAGCTTAACTCCGGGTCTTAGCTCCAAAACAAACTTTCCGTATTCTACAGGCGAACCTAAATTGTAAATGCAAGAAACAGATGCAACCACAATAACGTCTTTGCGCGTCAAAAGATTAGTTGTCGCAGAAAGCCTGAGTTTGTCAATTTCCTCGTTAATTTCTACCTCTTTTTCAATGTAGGTGTCGGTTTGAGGTATATATGCCTCAGGTTGGTAGTAATCGTAGTAGGAGACAAAGTAAGAAACTGCATTATTCGGGAAGAAGTCTCTAAATTCTTGATACAACTGCGCAGCCAGGGTTTTATTATGGGAAATAACGATGGTCGGGCGGTTTATTTTTGAAATAACATTTGCCATTGTAAAAGTTTTCCCACTGCCAGTAACACCCAAGAGAACTTGGTGTTTGAAATTCTTTTTAAGGTTTAAAATTAGTTTCTCTATTGCTTGAGGTTGATCCCCAGTTGGTTTAAAACTTGAAATGAGTTCGAATTTCACAGCACATATTGTAGCACATATTTATTGATACGCTTTGTTCATATTTGTCCTATTGACAAAATATACGAAAATTTCGTATAAATTATCTGTGGCTGGAGTTTTGTATAAGAAAGAAAGAGAAGTCCTGGAATATATTGCACAATTTCAGAGGCAGTATGGATATTCTCCAACATTAGTCGAGATAGGAGAAGCAACGGGCCGCCGAAGCCCCTCTACGGTACACTCAATTATTAGATCTTTAGTAACCAAAGGTTATATCCAAAAAGTTGATGGAAATACTAGGGTGCTTAAAATCATAGAGGAAAAGGTGTCCTTTTCGATGATGGGAAGCTCTGCCTCAATCGATCTTCCGCTTATGGGATACATTGCGGCCGGAAAACCTCTCGAGCCGCATCCAGACGTAAACGCTTCCTTTCAGATCTCAGCTAGTATGATTTCTGGAAAAAAAACCGCTTACGTTTTGCAAGTAAAAGGAAACTCAATGATTGACGATGGGATTTTCGATGGAGATTATGTTGTTATCGAAAAAACAGATGAGGTAGTGAATGGTGATATTGTTGTGGCGATAGTTGACAACAACCTTGCTACCCTTAAACGTTTTCATAAAGAAAACGGAATAATCGCACTTAAGCCTGCAAACGCAAACATGGAAACAATCTATCCATCTTCTCTAACTATTCAGGGGAAGGCTGTTGGACTTGTCAGAAGGTTTTAGAATACTTCCGCAAAAAAGTAAAATGTGTTAAGATAACTTAATGTTACCCACTACTCTTCTTACCAAAGGACTGAGAAAACTTTACGATTGGACTCTTAAATGGAGCAAGACCAAATACGCCAATCCCTCTCTTTTTTTATTGGCGTTTTCTGAAAGTTCGTTTTTTCCAATTCCGCCTGACGTGTTGCTTATAGCAATGACTGTTGCAAATAGGGCAAAATGGTGGATATTTGCAACGATTGCCACGGTTGGTTCTGTGTTGGGAGGAATTTTTGGTTATTACATAGGAGTTGCATTTTTCGAAACCATAGGAAAATCAATAATAAATTTTTATCATTTTCAAGAATTCGTTGATATTGTGGGCGGGAAATATTCGGAAAACTCCTTTTTGGCTGTTTTTACAGCCGCATTCACGCCAATTCCATACAAAGTTTTTACAATTGCGGGTGGAGTGTTTAAAATACCACTTCAGGATTTCGTTATAGCCTCGGTTTTAGGAAGAGGAGGAAGGTTTTTTTTGGTAGCAGTTGCGCTGCGAATATTTGGCAAGAAAATTTCAAATGTTATAGAAAGGTACTTTGATATTTTGTCTCTTGTCTTCATAGCACTAATCATTATTGGCTTTTTGCTTATAAAACTATTTGAATAATACTTTGCGATGGGAACGCTTTATATAGTTGCGACACCTATTGGAAACTTACAAGACTTAACCTTTAGAGCTGTTGATATATTAACAAAAGTTGAAATTATTGCTTGCGAGGATACAAGACACACGGGATTACTTCTTAAACACATTAAACAATTACCCCCTCACCCTAACCCTCTCTCTCAGGGAGATGTAATGGGTGAGGGTAAGCAAGCTCGCCTCGCTGCGCGCCTCGCGGCGACGCGGGCGAAGCGGGACAGAATGACGGAACAACCTACGCTTCTTTCTTATTACGAAGAAAACGAACTCAAAAGAATTCCTCAGATTTTAAACTCTTTAACGAATGGGATAGATGTAGCTCTCGTGTCTGATGCTGGAACTCCAACTATTTCCGATCCAGGATTTAAACTTGTTAGGGAATGCATAAGAGAAGGAATACGAGTTGAATCTATTCCCGGACCTTCCGCAGTAATATCATCACTCGTGGTTTCTGGCCTTCCAACAGACAAGTTTCTATTCCTAGGCTATCTCCCAAAAAAACCAGGTAAGAGAAAAAATCTCTTAAATGAATTAGTTAGAACTTTTGAACCTGCCTCGCTCGCCTCGATTCGGCGAAGCGGGCCGTCAGGCGGGACATCAAAACAAATTAACCCAACAATTATTTTTTTCGAATCACCACACAGACTTTTAGAATCACTTGAAGATTTAAAAGAAGTTCTTGGAGATATTCATATAGTTATTGCACGCGAACTAACGAAAATACATGAGGACGTAAGGCGCGAAAAAATTAGTGAATCTATCTCTCATTTTAATGAAGTTGCGCCAAAAGGGGAGTTTGTGATATTGTTCCATCCAAAAACAAACAATCGGGTTTTTCGCTAGATGCACCAATTCTGATGAATGACACAAATTCTGCGTACGCCAGAATTGTGTCAGACCTTAGCTAGACAAACTAGACAAACGTTTCTCTTTGGACTCAATCTGACCATTGTCTCCAATTTTATAAATATAAATTTCCCCTGTAGCAATTTCGAGGTTTTCGACACCATGGTCTGAAATGTTTTCAAGGTATTTTACCAGTGCCCTTAAGCTATTACCATGGGCAACAATTAAAACGTTTTTTCCTATCTTTAATTTTGGCAAGACTTCACTTTGATAATAGGAGATTACTCTATTGTAAACGTCCTTCAGAGTTTCGCCATTTTTTATCGGGGTGTTCCAGCCTCTTCTGATTTTCAGAAACATCTCTTCTCCAACTTCTTTTTCGATTTCCCATTTATTTTTCCCTGTAAGCTCTCCATAATCACGCTCACTTAAGGCTTTATTCTCAATTGTTTCAAGTTTTGGATAATTAAGGACGCTTATAATCTCATCAAGTGTTTGTTTTGCGCGAATAAGCGGCGACGTGTACGCAATGTCAATCTTAATATCTTTTAAAGCCCGTGCAGCAAGCCTTGATTCTTGTTTGCCTTTTTCGCTTAACTGTATATCTATAAGCCCTGTCCACATTCCTTTGGCATTCCATTCGGATTCTCCATGACGAACTAGAATTAAACGTGTCATATGTATACCTCGCCATTTATTCCATTTACTGTAGCTACAATTCCCTCTTTTAAAACTTTGCTTGAATTAGCCCCTGTCACTACTATTGGTTTTCCATAAAAACGGAGAGAAATTGGAAAATGAGGCACATGATAAGACTTACTTTCTATAATAAGTCCTCTTACTTTTCTTACTACGTCATTGACTTTTAAGTTTTTTGTATTTGCAATAATAGCAACATCGTCAGCCCTTAACTTGTGAATGTCGTATGGATGGCGAATTACACGCAAATATCCTGTTGCAATTCCGGGATAGATAGAATTACCCTTCAGTAGTACTTTGCGAACATTGACTCTTTTTTTCCTAGGACTCATGTTTTGTAACGTCGTTGAAGTTTTACCTACCTCTTGCCGCCAATCTTCACTGACATACTTTGTTGTTATTGTTGTAATTGGTTTTGAACGAGTAACGTAAACACCACCCAAATCAGCAGAAAAGTGAACTTCTTGAGGAAAATAGTAATGATGCTGCAATCTTTTTCCCCAGCTTGCAAGATCAATTATTTGCCTGTCTGTTAGATTTGGCCAAGTCTGACTTCTTCCTTTTTTTATAACTTTATTGACAATCTCAAGACTATCTTTTGATATTTCGTAGTGATTTTTTGTATCTTTTTCATTAACGACAATTACAGTCTTATCGTTGTACACTGGATCTATGGTAAACATAACGCCTGATCGGTAGCGTTGTGGGATTTTGTATACAAAAATAGCTACCAAGGATTTGAGTACATGGAAATTTTGCAGATAAAAAAATTCGGCCCAAAGACTTCTAATTTTTTGCACTAGATTAGCTTCCCCTTTGACATTTACAAACTTTTCATTATTAAAAGAGGAACTGACGACAATGTTTGAATTTTTTGTTGGCATGTCAAGGTTCTTATATGCTCTAAAGATTTCTTTTACAAGATTTTCTGGAATTTCTCCATGCATAACATATCTTTTAATATTACTTTTTACCTTGGCATCAAATTCTTGTTTAGCGAGAACAGGCACACCCAATAAATGCTTTGCCTTTGCAACAAGCAAATATTGTTTTGCTTTTGCAGTGATATTGTTCTTTACGATAAACTGGCGGTAAGCATTCGCACTGACAACAAACCCTTTTGGTATAGGAATTCCAAGTTTGGCTATTTCGGAAAGATCAGATGCCTCTTTTCCCACTTGACTTTCGTCATCTTTCTCAATGTCGTTGAGCCAAACTACTAAATCCGATTTTTGAAGCATAGTTAAAATAATTTGTTTCTATGTAACTCACCTTACGCAGTGCAGAACTTACCAGAATGACGGGTGCGCGTAACATGAGTATCTAATTGCCACTTGTGTCCCAATCACGACTTACAGCCTCGAATCTATCTAGTTTCTTTTTAAATAATGACTTTATTTTTTCTAAATCACTTTCATTTTTTGCCTCAAAGCGCAAGACAAGTGTTGGAGTGTTAGATGATGCCCTAACTAATCCCCAACCATTGTTTGTGTAAACCCTCGCGCCGCTGATATCAACTACCCTGTACCCTTCCCTTTTAAACTCCTTTGTAAGCTTTGCGACAATATTGTATTTGTCTTCATCAGTTGTTTTCACTTGAATTGTTGGAGTTGAAACATAATAGGGTGTATCTTTGATGATTTCAGACAATGGTTTATTCTGTTTTGAGAGGTACTCCAAAAGCTTAAGGCTAGCAAATATAGCGTCATCAAAACCGTAGAAATCATCAACAAAAAATACGTGCCCGCTCATTTCTCCTGCCAGTGCTGCCTTTTCTTCTTTAAGTTTTGATTTAATATAAGAATGGCCGGTTTTCCACATGATTGGAATACCACCCTGTGACCTTATGTCCTCTGGCAAGGCTTCAGAAACCTTTACGTCGAAAATAATCTTTGCCCCTTTGTGTTTTTGCAAGACTAAACGCGAAAGAAGAATTATGTATCTATCAGGCCAAATAATGTTGCCTTTTTCATCAACAACTCCTAGTCTGTCACAATCGCCGTCATATGCAAATCCAAAATCACATTTATTTACAACCGTTTGTTTTCCTGTATCTTGCATCATGGCAGTACCATCGGGATTTGGCGTATAGTTTGGGTAGGAAGGATCAACAAAGGTAAAGTGTTCCACAACTTCGCAACCAGCTTTTTTCAGAATTTCTGGCACAAAGAGTCCAGCGGTACCATTTCCTGTATTTACCAATATTTTAAATTTTTTGCTGACTAATGCTTTGGAAAGAAGATCATTAACGTATCCATCTTTGATGTTTTCTTTCCGTATTATTCCTTTTCCATCTACAAACTCTTCATTTGCGATTGTGTTGTATACTTCCGCAAGTTCATCGCTCAAAAGAGTATAAGAAAGATTGCTTCCAAGCTTTACTCCATTCCATCCAGCCGGGTTATGACTTGCAGTCACCATCACAAGGCCCTTAATCTTTAAATAATATTGAGACCAATAACTCATCGGTGTTGTAACTGTTCCAATGTCAACCACATTTACTCCACACTCCATAAGTCCTTTTATTACGCTTGCGTGGAAGCTCTCGGAAGTTGATCTAGCATCGTGTCCCACGACTGTCTCTGCTATATTTCTTTTTTTCAAAAATGTACCAAATCCCCGACCTATGAAATACATAGAGGTATCGTTAAGCTCATCCTCTGCCTCGCGACCACGAAGGTCGTACTCGCGAAACATAGTCTTTTTAAGAAGTGGCATATATTTATATTAAATTCCGAGCAGAAAAAAGTCAATTGCGTGAGCTTGCGAGTACGGCAGACTGCCGGACTTCTGAGCTAGTTCAATTTCGTAAAGTCTTCTATGCAGACCCAAAAGTTTGTCAATCGAAAATAGCTTTGACTGTTTCTCAAGTTTACCCTTCTGCCAGGGCGCAAGACGTAAAACTTCATCAATTGTTTCTTTTGCTTTTTTATCTGAAGCGGCGAGAAGTAATCGAAATTGTCGCTGTAACATATAAAAGATCAACTCTATTTCTGTATTTTGTAACGCTTTATGAAATAATCTGATGGTATTTTTGTAATTACCGGGCAAAAGAGAATCTAAAAATAAAAAAATAGTTTTGGGGACCATAAAAGTTTTGATTGTGGGCTTATCAAAGAGGTTTAAAGATTTTTTTTGAAGTTCTTTTCCTTCCCAAAGAAAAACGTCTAGTTGTGTGCTATTTTTATTTATGTAATAAACAATATTTTCCGCAATAGAACTATTTAGTTTATTTTTAGAGAAAAAGTTTTCGATAAATATTTTTTTTTCGCTGCTAAATAAGCCTCCTCCTTGTGTTATTTGAATTATGTCTTCGAAATTAACGTAACCATCAAAAACTGTTAGGTTAATTGATTTTTGTTTTTGATCTTGTAAGTATTTTCGCGACGCTACTATATCGTCGCCATGGATGATGGTAATCATAAATAAATTTGACAATTTACTATCTTCTATTCTCTATTTTCTATCGTCTAGTCGTTTGTATTCTTTAAATAATTTATCAGCTAACCTCCCCAAATGTCTACTTCGGCTCCTGTGGGGAAGAAGCGCGCCTGAGAAGTTTTTTGGAATATGTAAAAGCTCATGGATAAGAACTTTCTTTTTTGCATCATTATCTAACTTGTCGAAATGTTTTGATAATACCTCGATTACATAAGCTGGTTTAATATCAAGTGCTGTTTGAAAGATTTTCGGGAACGACCAAATTCGCGCATAAGACCTTGATTTTGATCCCTGTGTCCGAAAGCAAAAAATTCTAGAAGCATTAATATGCGGTAAGTCGAGTTTACTGACAATTTCTTCTATATTATGTCTTATATCATTCGCCGTTTCCCACTCTAATTTTTGAGATTTGAGTTTTGACATTTGAGTTTTGAGTTTTTTTACGTGTGTCTATCAGCCACAGATGATGCTGCGTATGCGTTTGGCTTAGTTTTGGCAATAAAACCATTTCCTGCTACTATTCCAACAACCTCTTTTATCATGTCTCGTGTATCTCCGTGTTCGCCAACATCTATGTGAATTTCAAGATTATAAGAAGGAGATTCTCCATTTAAGCTCTTTTTAAGTTGGGGAACAAAATTGGTTGCAAAGGATAGGGACTGGAATGTTTCTGCATAAATCTTTTCCCTTAGCGTATGAATATTTATTATTTCTTTCCTTTTCCAGAAATATTTTCCACCGTGCCCACGCCTATGAACGAGAATTGCAGTCACAAGATTTATGTTGTGATTGCCATTTGCCGAATTATTTTTCTCATGAGAATCAGTTCCAATAACAAGGCTATACTCAGAAGTTGGTTCCTCTTCTAAAAATGCTTTTATCAAAGAAATTACGCTTTTTATCGTAAGCTCTCCGTGAGTAATACTCTGAAATAGATCCCCGTCATTATTTTCGCTGTTCATAAATCCTCCCGCAATCAATTATATCATATCTCCATTTTAAGAAGCCACTTAACAAATTTGGCAGCTGTTGTGACCTTGTCTTTTGCTTTGGACTCACGGACTGATTCTTCATAGTCTGAAAAATCTCTAGTTGGCAAAATCTCATTTTTCTGTATAAAACTTTTGTTGACGTCAATTGTCAATATGGGATTTCCTTTAACCTTTGAGATCTCTTTTATAGCTTTATAGTCTTCATACAGATCTTCGTTTTCTTTGATTAAAGAAAACTGTGCGAAGGTACCATTGCCTCCGTGGAGTAAGAATGGAGTAACAGCCGCAATATTTTTATCAGCCCAAACCGACTCAAATGCCTCTTTGTAATAAGACGCTATTTGGGTATCAGACGTTTCATCTTTTGACCACCCTGTCTCTGTTATAAATACGGGTAAATCTTTATCGCCCAAAAAATCTGCTAGACGTTTTTCATAAATAAAGCTAGAAATGCTTCTTCTTGTTAAAACCCAAGGTGGCTGTCTGAATCCTGGATTTGGGTAAGAATGGCTTGAGACTGCGTCAATTTGATTAAATACGCTGCGTACCGCATTATACATCTCTTGCATAAACGAATATTGGTTTCGGGATTGTCCTTCGACATTCTCGGCAGCATTATCAAGTCCTGCGGAGATTATAAAAAAATCGCTGTATTTGGACTTAAAAGTCTCAACTGCGTAACTTAATATATATGCATACTCGCCAGCGTTAACTTCTCCTCCCCATTCATCTGCCCTATTTGTTTCGTTAAAGACTATCACATAACGGTTGCGAGTCGGCCAATCCAAAGACTGCAGAAAATTAGCAAAATCCAAAACATCGGCAAAATTAGGCTTTCTCCAAACGCTATTTTTAAAGTAATCACCTTCTGTTGCGAGTCTTATTATTGGTGTAATGTGTAGCGTTTTTGCATCGTCCATAAACTTTTGCCATTTTATAAGATCCTTGTCCCCTGCTTGAATTGGGATAGTAACGTATCCCCAATCTCCACCGCTTGAGTTTACAAGCCTGGCAGCTTCGTGAATTTCCGACGGGAATAGTATATGAACTCCGAATTTGTTATTTGGGGTAGAAAACGGATCAACTATCGCGTAAGCACTAGTTGTTAATCTAGACAAAAGTAAAATTATGAAATACAATGGTAAAAGTTTAAAAACCGTTTTCATAAAACAATGTTAAAACTCAATACCCAATATTGATAGGCATTTTAAAAGGGTTGGGGTTAAATTTGGTTTTTTTGCAAGATCAGAAATAAAATTTAGGGCTTGTGGAGTATTTAAATCATCATCCATGAATGATTCAAATTGTCTCATTTTATTATTCGTCATTCTGGCAGTTCGACTAAGATCATTGCCAGAATGACGTAATTTCGACATGACTAATCTTACTTTTTTTTGAACCTCTATAATCTCTTCGTAGTTAAATTCCCACGGAACTCTGTAATGATGTGACAATAATAACCATCTAATTTCATTCGCTCGGTACGACTTCAACAAATCAGATACCATTATCAAATTGCCCAAAGACTTTGCCATTTTTTCACCTTGATACAAAACCATAGAGGTGTGGATCCAAAATTTCACAAATGGTTTTTTGTTCGTAAAACTTTCTGATTGCGCTATCTCGCTTTCGTGATGAGGAAAAATAAGATCTCTGCCGCCTCCGTGAATATCAATCTGATCCCCAAGATACTTTTTTATCATAGCACTACATTCGATATGCCACCCCGGCCTGCCTTTCCCCCCGCCTCGACTCGCTCGGGTCTTCGGCGAGGCGGGCCAAGGACTTTTCCAAAGCGGCTCATTTTTTTTGGATTTCTGCCATAGTAAAAAATCAAGAGGATTTTTCTTCAGAGAATCATCAGGATTTCCTCCCCGTTCTCTAAGAAGAATCTCCATCTGTCTTTTGTCAAACTTAGATAGCTTTCCGTAATCTTTAAATTTTTTGACCTCAAAATAAACATTCCCGTCTTTCTTATAAGCTAGACCTTTATCAATCAACACTCTAATGATACGTATCATTAGAGTGATTGACTCAGTAGCTTTTACATAGTTATTGGGAGGTAAAACATTAAGTAATTTCATGTCCTTAAGAAATCTATCTGTCCAAAAATTACCAAGCTCTATCCAATCTCTATTTTCCTCTTTTGCCCTTTTTAAGACATCATCATCAATATCTGTAACATTTTGCGTATAAATTACATCGTATTCTTTGTGCTTAAGATATCTTACGAGAATATCAAAGAAAACATAAGTAAACGCGTGGCCAAGATGTGTAGTATCATAAGGCGTTATGCCACAAACATATATTTTGACTTTTTTACCATTACGGGGAACAAATTTATCTTTTTTTCGAGTTAGCGAATTATATATATAAAGCATTAGAAATCCATTATACTACAACAGTTGATATAATCGTTAAGTGATTAAAAAAATCATTTTACTATTTTTATTTTGGCGGGGATTTTTGTTTGGTTCAATCTCTATAGCTTCCCAGTTTATTGCGTATAGAAAAGGTTATGAATATACTTCTGTAAATCATTTTTTAAGTAACCCCCACAGTTTGATATCAAACTTTCTGCTTTCTCCTTGGTCTAATTTTGATGGAGTTTATTATCTTTTAATCGCAGCTAACGGATATACAGTAAATGCAGGTTTTTTTCCTTTATTTCCGTTCTTTCTCCATGTTGTAACCTCAGCGTTTGGTCGTGTGTTAGCATTTGATCCAATTCAGTATTATACTGCTCTTTTGCTTGTTAGCTTATTTCTTTTATTAAGTCTAATCACGTTATATAAGCTTGTCAAACTTGATTACAAAGATAATATAGCTATATTTGCCATTTTTTATATGTTGTTTTTCCCTACCTCTTTTTTCTTTGCCACTATATACTCGGAAAGTCTTTTTTTGCTCCTCTGCGTTTCTTCTTTTTACTTCGCCCGACAAAAGAGATGGTTCTTAGCCTCGTTGTGTGGGGGACTTTTAACCGCAACAAGACTAGTTGGAATAGCTATTATTCCAGCGCTAATTATAGAATTTATAAGGTCAGACCCCACTTCGTCCCCCTCGGCGGGACTTCGAGGGGTAAGAAAAACGCTATACAAGAAAAAAAATTTATTTTTACTCTTTACTCCACTGGGAATCTTAGGATACATGTGGTTTAATCTCGAAAAGTGGGGAGATACGTTTTATTTTATTCAAGCGCAAGGAGATTTTCAAAACAATAGGTCGGTAACAAGTTTGGTTTTTATCCCTCAAACGATTTTTAGATACATAAATATTTTAACAACACTGTCTCCTGGCATTTTTGAGTGGTGGATTGCACTTCTTGAAATATCAACATTTATTTTCGTATCGATAATGTTTTTTGTTGCATGGAAAAAGAAAATTAGGATTTCCTACATTTTGTTTGCTCTTATTTGTTTTCTTATTCCTGTATCATCAGGCACATTTACAGGACTCCCAAGGTACGCTTTAGTCCTTTTCCCAATCTTTATTGCTATTGCGCTTATAAAAAATAAAGTGATAAAGATTTGTTATTCAACAATTGGTTTTATATTATTATTTCTTCTTTTTATGCTTTTTTCAAAGGGATATTATATTGCTTGAAAAAACATACGGTGTCGCGTCAAACCGCGTCTGACGCGGTCAAACGCGACACGCTTACGAACTTGGTTTCTTGTGAAACCGCGTTCGACGCGGTACCGCCAAGGGGATTCGAACCCCTGGTTACCTGGCTGAAAACCAGGTGTCCTAGGCCACTAGACGATGGCGGCTTGCTATGGCGGGCAGACGAGGTAAGTATTATACCAAAAAATATGTCTCAAGACCAACCGTCATTTCAGCTTTTTTCTAATACTCTCCAGAATTTCTCGTGCAACACCTTGTCCGCCCAGACCAAATGCTAGTCCTCCTGCAATAGCAACCATTGCTACAAAACCGATAAACAATATTCTTACTAGGTCTCTCGCAACACCTAGTTGGTTAAGAACAGCTAGTACAACGAATATAATAATTGCCCAGCGGGTTACCGACGCAATTGTACTGGAAGCTTCCGCTGATAATCCTTTGGAAGATGCAAGAATTACGTCGTGAGCAAGACGTGCGAAAACAAACCCAACCAAAGCTATTATTGATGCGACAAAAACATTTGGTACATAAAGCAAAAATTCATTCAAAAGAACCCCTACTCGTGGCAATCCCCAAATATCTGCTGTTGGGACCAGAAACACTATAATAACAAACCACCTAACAATCTCTGTTATTATATTTGTCCAAGTAAGTCCATCTTTCGCTTCAGGCACACCGTATCTTCTTAGGATAGCTTCTATCTTTAACGCTTTTAAGATTCCCGAAACTACTTGTTTGAGAATAGATGATATAATTATACCAATAAGAATAATTATCAAACCAGCAATAAATTTAGGAACAAAACTTACAGCGAGAAGTAGGGCGTTGTTGATAGAAGTTAGGAGTGTTTTACCAATGTCTATCGTCATATTTATCACCTCAGTTTACCATCAGTCTATAGGATTAAAAACCACCTTGTCAAGTGGTACTCTTATTGTTATAATAATTTAAACTTAGAAAAGGGAAAAAGAATTAAAGTCGTTAAGAGGCAGGAACTTTATTCATAAAAAGATTCTGGGCCGGTAGCTCAGTGGTAGAGCAGGAGCCTTTTAAGCTCTTGGTCCTGGGTTCGAATCCCAGCCGGCTCACTAGCTAACAATTGTTAAAAATAGATGAAAGAAGTTAACAGAAGAGACTGCACCAACAGATTACGCCCCATTAAAGGATACAAGTGATCTTTGGGTTATTGACCCGTTAGATGGTACAATTAACTTTTCTCGTAAACATCCCCACTTTGCAATTTCAATAGGACTTGTTGATAAAGGAATACCAAAATTAGGTGTAGTACACGTCCCAATGACGGGTGATACTTATTGGGCACAAGCAGATCAAGAAGGTGCATTTCTTAATGGAGAGCCTATTCAAGTCTCGTCTACAGACAACCTTGGAGAATCGGTTGTTGCCTGCGATTGGGCATGGGGACTTGAGAAAAGATTAAATCTTGTCCGTTGGCTAGGTAATGTCAGTACTCATGTGAGGCAAATAAAATCAATGGGAAGTGCTGTTGCTGATCTTGCAAGTCTTGCGGGCGGGAGAATCGATGCTTATATGCATTCAGGACTAAAACTATGGGATGTTGCTGCTTCTGCTTTGCTTATAGAAAAAGCTGGGGGCAAGATAACAACTCCATCAGGTGAACCGTGGAATGCTTTCAATCCAGATATATTAGCTTCCAATGGTGTTCTGCATGACAGATTATTAAATTTACTAAATACAAAGAATAATCATTGATAACCTAAATAAATCATTTTTTAGGCTTATCTTCTTCAAAATTGTTGTATAATAAACTCACCGAATGATTCTTGTGCCGCCAGAGGCGAGCCTCGCCCTTTGGGCGGGGTGAAAGTATCCTCCTTCGTTTGAAAACTTCGGCGGGACAAGCCTTACTTTTAGGTAGCGACTGTTGACAGAAACTTTTCTGATCCTTCTATGCCACAGGGATCGATTTAGTAGTTGCATTTTGTCATTATCTTTGATAATATAATGTTGTATTTCCAAAAGGAAATACTTTGATTTGCTAATTCCCCCCGGCTCAACTCGACCCGGGGGTTTTTCTTGCTTAAAACTCCCCAATAGCCTAAGATAAAATAGTGAAGAAGAAAATCTTAGTTCAATTTGATGGCAGCAATTTTTATAAGAAAGTTAAAAGAATTTTGCCTCAAGTCCATTTAACTAATTTTGACTATGCCGAATTAGCCCATTCTTTGGCTAAAGATAGATCCGCTCAAGTAATTTACTATGTGGGTGAAATCAGAAAATATCCTGGCAATAAGAAATCTCAATCCCTTTATGCAAGTCAGCAAAAGCTATTCACCAATCTAAGAAATCAAAATATTGAAATAAAACTAGGATATCTTTTATTTTCAGACGGAAAATTTAATGAAAAAGGCGTTGATGTCCAAATTGCAGTAGATCAAGTACGCGGAGCCATCAAAAATGAATACGATAAATGTTTTCTTATCTCATCAGATACAGATTTGTTACCGGCTATTCAAACAGCAAAAGATGAGAAAAAAGAGATTATTTACGTTGGATTTGAAAACTTTATCAGCCGCGCCCTGCAGAAAAATTGTTCCTCTTACCTGATCTTAAAGAGGGACCAAATTCTAAGATTTACAAAAGTTAAAAAAAGTTGATGTACTTTATTATGCATTTTTCAGACCAAATAAATATGCATATTCAGAGTTTAGGCCTTCCTGAAGGAATAAATCGGAGAATTCCCTTTCAGTGAACGTCTACGAAAAAATTCGAACCTCTTTTATTCTTAAAAGGTAGTCGGTCGCTCTCGCCCCCCCTCCTACTATTTTATATTGCTCGCCTGCCCGCCTCTGGAGGGGCCTTCGGCAGAAGCTCTCAAAAACTGTCGGCCCTCGAAAGGCGGGCAAGCGAGAAAAAACGCAAAAGTTTTAAAGAACTTTTATTGATTCCGTTTGTTTATTCCAATTTGGCATATTACATAATGGAATATATCATATATAGTTGGTGAGGTAAATATGGCAAAATCTATTTTTTCTAGAGATCATAAACTTTTGATTCAAAAACTCAAGAAAGCAAGAGATGATTCGGGCCTAGAACAGGAGGATGTTGCCCGACTTTTACGAAAAACCCAGTCGTATGTTTCCAAAATTGAATCTGGTCAACGCAGGATTGATATCGTTCAGCTTAAAGAATTCGCCAAGATATATAAAAAAGGCCTTTCTTTTTTCCTTGAGTAATATAATATATGACAGACGATTTAAAAATTGAGCAAAAAGTCGATTTAGAATTGAGAACAATAATATCTCAATATAAACAATCATTTTCTGATAAATCCTATAATGAAGAAAACAATGAAAGCGATGTATTGATGGATTTATTTGGTATAACTCCAAGTTTAAAACGGGAAAATAGGCAATATTGGGGAAGAGAATTAGGAATGTGTTGGCAATTACTTGTCAATAAGCTTTGCCAAATTAGATGCAAGGATTATA
>Ga0213870_1000259_pt1 | contig 27986 bp, 24 predicted proteins | sample WICALVC2017_Meta_FD_160119 | JGI IMG/M metagenome (GOLD analysis project Ga0213870, IMG submission 160119) | Freshwater microbial communities from subterranean cave lake in Wind Cave National Park, South Dakota, United States - WICALVC2017 | ecosystem: Environmental > Aquatic > Deep subsurface >... | reverse complement strand
TACATATATTCTCTTTATTAAATCATATGGTGAATTAGAGCATGGGAAGAAATCTATCAGGGCCAGAACTACTCGAGATAATTTTCCGCACGCGCGCAGAGGGTTGGACGACGCTTGATCTGTCCGACTGCCAGTTGACGGAACTGCCGCCTGAAATAGGGAGTCTTCTTAAACTCACAACACTTTATTTATACGGCAATCGTTTATCAACCTTGCCGCCTGAAATTGGGCAACTCGTAAACCTAACAACGCTTGATCTGTACGACAATCGTCTTTCCTTACTGCCCCCCGAAATTGGACAACTGGTGAATCTTACAAAACTTGATCTCTACGACAATAAATTAACAGTGCTACCCACAGAGATCGGGCGTCTTGAACACTTAGCAACACTGGATTTAGGGGGCAATCATCTGACATCACCCCCTCCTGAAATTGTTAAACAAGGATCACAGGCGGTCATGGCCTATTTGCGCGGAATATTAAAAGAAAGCGATTGGCAGTGGATTTCAAAATTGATTTTGGTTGGAGAAGGAGGCGTGGGAAAGACTGCGCTGTTAAGGTCTTTGCGTGGAGAACCGTTTAACGATCATTCCTCCACAACACACGGCATTGCGGTTGCGTCGCTGAATCTGTTACACCCAACCAAAGAAGGTGTGACGATGGATCTCAAGACTTGGGATTTTGGCGGACAAGAGATTTACCATGCGACACACCAATTTTTCTTAACCAATCGCTCTTTGTTTTTGGTCGTTTGGAACGCCCGTCACGGCTACGATCAGGGGAAGCTTCCTTACTGGCTCAACACGATTAAAACCCGTGCGCCTGACTCTCCTGTCCTCCTCATCGCAACACACATTGACGAACGGGATGCCGACATTCCGCTGTCTGATCTAAAGCGCAAATTTCCGCAGATTGTTGGACATTACCCGATTAGTAACGTCACACGAGAAGGGGTTGAAGCGTTGCGCAATGCCATTTCCGTAACCTCTGCAGGCCTGCCACTGATGGGCGAGATGTGGCCGTCTACATGGTTAGAGGCCGCAAAATCAATCCGCGCCAGTACAGAAAAACAGATACCCGCTCAAGTCCTTTGGGAGACCATGGCGCGTCATGGGGTCACCGAAAAAGTTGCGCAACAAGGATTGGCGCAGTGGATGCACGAATTGGGCGACATCCTTTATTTTCAGGAGGATGAAGAACGCGATAGCCCCGTCATCCTCAAGCCGCAATGGGTCACGGAATATATTAGTAAGGTGTTAGAGAACCAAGATGTGATTGACGGCGTCGGCATTTTTACGACCGCGCAAATGAAACACGTTTGGGGCGATATTAGCCCCGCAATGCAAAATCATTTTCTGCATCTGATGGAACGGTTTGATCTTTCCTATCGCACACTAGAAGACCATGAAATTAGCCTTGTGGTTGAACGGCTTCCGCTTGATATGCCCTCTTATAAACGGCAGTGGGATGATTTTAAAAAGACAAAATCTTGCAGAGAAATCTCAATGAGATTTGTACTCAACACGATTCCTGCGGGTATTCCCACATGGTTTATCGCGCGATCACATCGCTTTACCACACACACACACTGGCGATTAGGAGCGCTATTGGCCGACAGGGCAGAATCTGGGCATTTGGCTCTGGTGCGCGCCTTTCCCGATGATCGTTATCTGCAACTGTCAGTGTGCGGACCGTATCCGTACGATTTTTTTGCTTTGCTTAAAGACGGTTTGGAATTGACCCTTGCCCGATTTCCGGGATTAGAAATTAAGCGGCTCATTCCCTGTCCTTGCGCAGAAAGCAACAAAACACCTTGCGAACATGAATTTGACGAACAACACCTTCGCGATCGCATTGCAAAGAAGCCTTCGATTGAATGTCCCATTTCGCTTGAATATGTTTCTGTGCCTAAGATGCTTTTTGGGGTAGATTGGAATACGCGCGATGCGGTGCTCAAACAGTTGAGCGAGGTCATAGACTCCAAAAAAGATTCTTCTGTTGAATCCATGGAATTGCGTACGCTGGCACAGCGTAAATTCACACACGCCTTTCATCGCGATCAAGCACTGATTGAGTCGCACTGCCCCAACATTTTTTCTCTTCGTCCTATGGAACAAAGTGTGTGGCAGAAAATATGGACAGGCGAAAAGATGCAATTACAGCTTTATTGTCAGGCCCCGGGCTTCTGGCATCCCACCTCCGACGACGGACACTATACAATTGAGCAGTCTTCAAAATGGCTTCAGGCAATAAGCCCTTACATTCAGAATATGGCGAAAACACTAAAATATGTGGTTCCTTTTGTAGGGCCATGGGTGCATGCCGGGCATCCTGTTTATGAGGCGTTGATTAAAAACGATATCCAGCTGATGGAACAGCTCGTTCGTATTCTACCAGAGATTGAAGCCACATCCACATGTTCAGTGAATGCGAAAGGACAGACTGTTGCAACCCACAGCATAGAGCACGTTGAAGGGGCGGCCTTGCGGGAGATGAGAAAATTATTAGACGAGCTGGATCCAAAACATCGCTGGGGTGGACTGAAAAAGGTCCTCACCCCCGAAGGACATTTACTGTGGCTATGCAAACACCACGCAAAGGAATACACGCGGTGATCCTAAAATTCGCGATGGAATTTTTGGGTGAAATTACAAATCCGAAATTACAAATTCATTGGGATGAATCACTGCTCACCACCTGTTTTTGTAAGGCTTTGTCTTTAGAAAATTTTGAGGGCTACTGTTCCTTTGGCAGGCCGCCTCTTTGCGTATAGAGAATCGTTCCCTTTGTGCCGACAGCAAAACCGATTTCTTTATTGGCAAAATAAATACCAATTAAAAACTCATTGGTCATGGAAGGCTGTTGCGTCCATGTCGCCCCGCCATCACTTGTGAAAAGAATGGTTCCCGCCGCGCCAGACACCCACCCTATTTTTTCATTGATAAAAAATACACCCAGTAAAAATGTGGGGACTCCGCTTTTTTGAACTTCCCATTTTTGGCCGCCATTTTTGGTGGACAGTATGGTTCCGTTTCCACCCACAACAAAGCCTTGCTGACTGTTCACAAAAAAAACACGATGCAAGTCTTTTATCGTAGGAGTCTTCTGTTGAATAAAATGCGCGCCGCCATCCTCTGTGTAAAAAATCACGCCGCCATCTCCCGTAACCCATCCATGACGATCCCCTGAAAAAAAGACAGACGTCAGCGTTCCATTAAACGGAAGCGGTATCCCCTGCCAATGCTGACCGCTGTCTTCTGTTGACATCAAAAGCCCTTTTGTTCCGACAATAAATCCCTTCTTTTGATTGATAAAAAAAAGACCCGTTAAATCTTTTTTCCTGCTTCTCGTTGACGTTACATCGCCTACAGAGGTGATATTTTGAGAAACCCAACGCTTTCCTGAATCAACGGTATGGAGTACGGTCTCGCTATCCCCAACGGCAAAGCCTTCTTCTGCGTTGATAAAAAAAACAGAGACCAGTAGTTTGTCCGTGCCTGTTTGTTGTAAGACCCAATGACTGCCGCCATCTGTCGTATAAAGAACAACGCCCTTGTTGCCGCTGATCCACCCGCGTTTTGCGTCTAAAAAGGATGCCCCTCCCAAAGCAGTGGAAATCCCGCTATTTTGTTTTTCCCAACCACTTGGAATTTCTATAATAGGAGAGACGGGTTTCCGAGATTCACAAGCAAGCAATAGAAAAAAAACAAATAGAAACTTCATTTTCAAAAAAACCTCCATAACAAAGACGAGACGTATGATAGCACATTTATTGGAATAGAAAGAAATAAAAAGAATAAAGGTGATTCTGCTTGTAGACTTGTGTTAGAATTCTAAGAATTCATTGAGGAATGAGAATGGAAATTGTAATTGCAGAACACGCAGGTTTTTGTTTTGGTGTAAAACGGGCTGTAAAACTTGCCTTTAACGCGGCAGAAGAGAAGGGGAAAAGTGTGCATACGTTAGGGCCACTGATTCACAATCCGCAAGTCGTTGAACGGCTTTCCAACGAAGGCGTTCGCAAGGCCGACTCGCTTGACACTATCAACGACGGCATCGTGATTTTGCGTTCCCATGGCGTGACATCGCCCCAAATCTCAATTGATGCAAAATCAAAAGGGCTGACCGTCATTGATGCAACCTGTCCTTTTGTCACCAATGCGCAACGCTATGCAAACATCCTCATTAGCGAGGGGTATCAGGTTATTATGGTGGGGGATCGCAATCATCCTGAAACTTTATCGGTGGTCGGCCATGCGGAAGGCGAAATGCTGGTGTCAGAAGATGCGGACGAGATTAAAAAATGGCTTAGCCAGTTTACCAAAAAAAAGGCGGGCGTTATTTCACAGACCACGCAAACATTTGAAAAATTCGCAAGTATCGTGGCGTTGTGCATGAAGATTTGCGAAGAAGTTAAGGTCTTTAACACCATCTGTTATGCGACCGAAGAACGGCAGGATGAGGCTGAAAAGATTGCCAAAGACGTACAGACGATGATTGTCGTCGGAGGGAAAAACTCCGCCAACACCACCCATTTAGCCGATATTTGCAGGCAAGAAGGTATTCCCGTCTATCATATTGAGACAGCAAAAGAAATTGACGATACATGGTTTAGAGGTATTCAAAAAACAGGGGTCACAGCCGGGGCATCTACACCCGACTGGATTATTAACGAAGTTGTAGAGTATCTTCAGAAGGTGTAAGATCACGGTTAGGAAAAATATAAGGAGAGACGGTTTTTATGTTGAAATTTAAAAGGGCAGATTGGGGAGAGGTTAAGGAAAATAGTGTCACGACAGCAGAGGTTGCATCCTCCGATATGGATGTACTTTACGAGGAGACCTTCAAGGCATTTGAAGAAGGGGCTATTCTTGAAGGAACGGTTGTTGCGATCAATGCTGACGGCGTGATGGTTGATATTGGTTATAAATCCGAGACCCTCATCCCCAATGACGAATTTACAAAAGAGGCATTGTCGGCCGTACAGGTCGGTGAGAAAATGCCCTTTTTCCTAGAAGGGCTGGAAGATGCAGATGGAAATGTTATGCTCTCCCAAGAAAAAGCAGACAAAATAAAGGTCTGGGAAGAGATCGAAGAAATTTACAAAAATGACGGCATTGTTGAAGGCAAGGTGATCTCTCAAATTAAAGGCGGCCTTGTGATGGATATTGGGGTGAAGGCGTTTTTACCCGGATCACAAATTGATTTCCGTCCCATTCGTGATTTAGATGCGTTGGTTGGGAAAACCTATCCCCTCAAGATCGTAAAAATGAGTCCTCGCCGCGGAAACATTGTCGTTTCGAGAAGGGCACTTTTAGAAAAAAACCGTGATCAAAAACGCAGTTCTGCCCTTTCTACCTTGAAAGAGGGTCAGATTGTAGACGGAATTGTGAAAAACATCACTGATTATGGGGCGTTTGTTGATCTGGGCGGTATTGATGGCTTGCTTCATATCACTGACATTGCATGGGGACGGGTAAGTCATCCTTCCGAACGATTTAAGGTTGGAGACAAACTGCCTGTTATTGTTCTTAAGTATGACAAAGACACCTCTCGCGTCTCTTTGGGTCTCAAACAAATGACCCCTGATCCATGGGGTACAGTCGAAATCCGCTATCCAATTGGGTCTAAAGCGGCTGGACGCGTAATGAGCCTCGCTGACTACGGCGTGTTTATCGAGGTGGAGCCGGGCGTTGAGGGCTTGGTTCACGTCTCTGAAATATCGTGGACACGGGATGTCAAGCATCCTTCTAAGTTTGTGACTGTTGGAGATATCGTCTCGTTTATCATTCTAAATATTGACAAGAAGGGGAGGAAACTTTCTTTGGGCATGAAGCAGGCAGAAGTCAATCCTTGGGCACAGGTAGACCAGAGATATCTTGCGGGAGACAAGATATCAGGAAAAATTAAAAGCATTACCGATTTTGGCGTTTTTGTGGGATTAGAGGAGACCATTGATGGTTTAATCCATATCTCCGATATCTCATGGACGCGCCATTTGAAACATCCTTCAGAGATGTTCAAAAAAGGACAAGATGTTGAAGCTGTGATTCTGAAAGTGGACAAAGACAAAGAACGGATTTCTTTGGGATATAAACAGATGCGTCCAGATCCTTGGAACGATGTCCCTCAAAAATATCCTATAGGGGCATCTGTCAAAGGGGTCGTTAGTAAGTACGCTGATTTTGGGTTCTTTGTAGATCTACAAGACGGTATTTCAGGATTGGTACATCTTTCTGAGACCTCTGTTGAGTCGGCAGAAGCCGCGCAAGAAACCTATCCTGTGGGGGCAGAGGTTTCTGTTCGTGTCATTAGACTTGATATGACAGAACGCAAGATCGCCTTGTCTATTCTTGAGATAACCGAATAACCCCATCTAACCTCCCCTTCATGTTAAGGGGAGGAATAAATTGCGTATGGAACGGAAAACACTTTACACAGGAATCAGTTACTTTCTTATTTTATCATTGTTGTTCTTTGTCTTTATGTTTTGGACAACGGGCGCAGGAACTGGAAAGCCTGCAGAATGGATGAATAGCGCAGAGAATAAAATTGCTATCGTCCGCATTGAAGGGGTGATTATAGGGTCTGAAGAAATCACCGAGATACTCGCGCGTTCCAGTGAAGATGATCAAATAAAAGCCATTCTCCTTAGGATTGACAGCCCCGGCGGCGCAGTGGTCCCATCGCAAGAAATCTACGACGCCGTTAGAAAAATTAAGACTACAAGCAAAAAGAAGGTGGTGACTTCAATGGGAACGGTCGCCGCGTCAGGAGGATATTACATTGCCGCCGCATCCGATTACATCATGGCAAATCCAGGAACACTCACAGGAAGCATGGGGGTGATTATGGAAATGGCCAACTTTGAAGGACTGCTTCAAAAGGTCGGCGTAGAAAGTGTTACGATTAAAAGCGGTGCGAACAAAGATGCAGGCTCTCCATTCCGAAAAATGACCGCAGAAGAACGGCTTCTTTTTCAGACTGTTTTAGACGATGTCCACGACCAATTTATGACTGCTGTATCAGAGGGGCGATCCATTTCAATGGAAAAGGTAAAACCGCTTGCAGACGGCAGAATTTTTACAGGACGGCAGGCCCAAAAAGAGGGTCTCGTAGACGGATTAGGGAATATGGAGGATGCGATTGCAAAGACCGCCAGCATGGCCGGTATTGTCGGCAAGCCGCAACTGGTTGAGACACAAAAAGGGGTTTCTATTTATAAGATGTTACAGGGGAAATTGCAGGGTGCCGGTTACTTTCCATCCATGCGGTTAAACGCAATCCTTTCCTATTAGTGAGAGTTTTATTATGACGCGATCGGAACTCATTAAAAAAATGGCCATGCAAAATAATCTGTTAACCGAGGACCAAGTCACGATCGTCGTAACGACCATTATTGATATTATCAAAGAGGCATTGGCAAGCGGAGATAAAGTTGAGATTCGCGGATTTGGGAGCTTCCGGCCCAGAATACGAAAAAGCCGTGTGGGCCGCAATCCTAGAACAGGGGCGCAAGTCTTAGTCCCCGAAAAACACGTTCCTTTTTTCAAAATGGGAAAAGAACTCAAGGAATTGATCAACCATTGATGCCCTCCAAGAAATAATCATTCATAGCCTAAAAGACAGAGATGCCCACTTGGGATCCATCTAAAAAGTTTCTGGAACAAAAACAAAAGTTAGCAAAAAGAATTTTCGCCCTTTGCGCATCCATTGATCAAGACTTAGCCGTTGCATTCGCGAAATATTTCGAGGAAAATTCTTATGCTTATTTTTCCTTTGAGGAAAAACTAAACGCCATAAAAACCCTTTTTGAATCTATACAAGATCAAATCGTAGCCTCAAAAACGATTCCAGATTTATCCAAAATGGCCGCGCGCGTAGGCTTTGTTGAAGACAGAATGGACGAACTCATCGCGCCGCTTTACAATCGCCGCAGACGCAAGCGCAACTCATTTCGATTTTCGGATTTTTTCAACAAATACAAAGAACAGATCGGAAGCGGGGCAGAAAGCGAGATATCGTCTCTTCAGACAGCCTTTGAACTGCTGGGGCTTTCAGGAAACGAGAATATGATAGAAGTAACCACTGCTTTTAGGAGTCTTGCAAAAAAGTACCACCCTGATACGTTGGGCGGAGATCGCTCAGGAGAGATAGAATTGCGCCGTATTGTGGGGGCTTATCAATATATCAAACAGAATCACAGAGACCAATAAGTGCTATTGAACCGTGTCTTTATGGTCTTGCGGGTCTTGGTGCGCTTTAAAAACATCTTCTCTGATGGCCAACAGATGGTATCTGTTTATCGCCTGCATGAGGGTTTGTTTTAAGAACTCTTCTTCATACGGTTTTGAGATGTAGCGAAAGAGATTCCCTTTGTTAATGGCTTCAACAACAAGGGCTAGATCAGAATAAGCGGTAATCAGGATATTAATTTTTTCAGGATATTTTTGAGCAATAATCATCAGGAGATCCAGCCCGCTCATCACAGGCATCCGCTGATCGGTCGCAACAATCGCAATCTCTGGATGCGCTTCCAAAACCTGCAAGGCCTCTTTTCCGTTTTGCGCCGTGTAGATTGTAAAGTCGTCTTGAAAAAGATGTTTAAATGTAATGATCGCCATTGCTTCGTCATCTACAAATAAAATGGGATAGTTTTTAAACGGAAGTGATTCCAGCATATACAGATCCTTTCGAAATTGGTTGCTTCATTGGAAGGGTAATAATAAATTCCGTTCCCTCCCCTATTTTACTTTTCACATCAATTCTACCATGATGGGTTTCTACAATCATCTTATGAGCGAGAGGCAACCCTAACCCTGTTCCTTGTCCAACCTCTTTGGTCGTAAAAAACGGCTCAAAAATCTTGCTCATGTTCTCCTCTGGAATACCAGACCCTGTGTCACGAATTGAAATAGATACCTCATTGTCATCGCAACTGGTTTTAAGAAATATCTCTCCCCCATCGGACATAGTATGGAGCGCGTTCTGTAAGATATTCGTAAAGACTTGATGGATTTGGCCATGAACGGCTTCAATTTGTAAGGACGCATACTCCCCGACTTCAACATAATCACGGTGAACCACTATGCCGGGCTTCCACTCATATTTTAAAAATTCAAGCGTGATGTCCAATCCAGCATGAATATCTACAGACGTAAAACCCAGATCGTCTTTTCGAATGAAAGAAGATAGATTCCTCACAATCTCTTCCATCCGCGTTAAGCCCATCTTAACAATACCAAGAGATTCATGAAGATCATTCCGCTTTTCAGACAATGCCTCCGGACGAATCGGTTCTCTTAGAAGCGTATCAAAAATCCTCTGAACATACAATAGTGATCCTTTTGAAAAACTAATGGGATTGTTTAATTCATGGGCAACACCGGCAACCAATACGCCAAGCGAAGACATTTTTTCGGCATGCGCCAGATCCCGCCCAACGCGTTTAACTTCCGATAGGGCATTTTCCAATCTTCTGTTTGTCATTTGCAGGTCTTTTTTATTCTCTTCCAACTCTTCTGTGCGTTCCTCAACCTTGCGTTCCAAATCGTTTGCCCATTGCTTTAATTCCAGCGACATCTTGGTCACGTCATCATAGAGCAGTGCATTGCTCAATGAGATAGAAGCTTCAGCCTTAAGACCAAACAGAAAGCGAAGATCATGCTCGGTGTAAGGTTTTAGGTTCTTTTTCCGATCCAAATTCAATACACCCAACAATTTTTTATCATGAATGAATGGGATAACAAGTCTTCCATTGACAGCCTGAAAATAACTGTTGGCAGACTCTCTGATTTCTGAATATTGGGGATCCTCGTTCATGAAATCAATTTCTATAATATCGTTTTTGCGCTCTAACCATTTCAGAAAATTATTGTGACGCCCTGATGAAAATGGGCTATGGAGATGAGAGACAAAAAATGGCGTGAGATCTTCTGCTTTGACATTAAATAAAATAAAAGACATGTTCTCCGTGTACAAAGCGGATATAATGGTTGTTTGAAGCTTCTCCAGCAATTCATGCACCCCTTTCAATGCAGAAATCTCATAGATAAAGTCATGAAGTATCTTTTGGAGATCATGTTTCCGCCGCTGGAACAGGTGATCAATGCGGGGCTGAACGGCTGTGATATACGGAATCAAAACAAGAACAATCGCCGCAATGAGCAACGACATCTGTAACGGGTTTAAACGGATGATCAAATGATGGCCTAGATAGAAGATGCTGCAAATCGGCAGAAGAATGAGTGAAGAGAGCACCGCCCACATTGCCGTCTTGTGAATAACGGTTTGAATATCCATAAGGCGATACGCGCCTATGGCGTAGGTCATGATGATAGGGTAAAAAACAATACCAAAAGTCCCATAAGGGTAAATATCTATTCCAAAACCAGGTAGGTAAGCCAGTGACCCCATGCTATAGGCCAAGGAAAAGGCAACCAGAAAATATTTGAACTGATTACGCCTGAGAGTAGAAGCACACCGGTAACTCTTCAAAACAATATAATGAGAATAGATCGTCAACCACATCCACCACGCAAGATAGGTGTGGAATAAATATGACCCCGGCGTAAAATAGTAAAAAGATGAAAAAACGAAGCGCACATTGCCCATGAAGAATGGAGAAAAAATAATGACGGGGAAAAATAAAACACCTACCCCATAGTTGATCAGGAGTAGCCGCTTATTCTGAAGTTCACAGAAGGTTAAAACAAATTGATAAAACAGAATGGGGATCCATACCACACCTAAGGCATAAGAGAGTCTCCATGCCAAAAGTGCGGTCATTTCTGTATTTTCTAAAGCAATCCAGAATGCCCCGAACCCCCAGACGGCAACCGATACCGTAAAGAAGAACCAAAGCCGATTTAATTTGTTGGCCTTGCCCCGAGAAAGGACAAACAAACCCATGCCCAACGAAGATATCCCGGTTAGGAGACCGGATAACGCAAATAAATTCATTCTCTAATAAACTTCTTGTGGTTCTACCTTGTCACGGCTCTGTGACGGTGCAGTGGACTCGCTGTTCGTCCTCCTCCTGTATTTTTTATGGGCATCTGAAAATTTTTCTGCCACAAGGGCGGAATAGATTCCGACTTCACCCGCAAGGACCGTGGCGGCCGATATTTCAGCAAACTTTTTTGCCTTGCCATGACCATAACAATGGAGGATCTCAAGGCATTCTTTCTGTGTGCCAATCCCTGTCCCCCCCCCCACTGTGCCAACAATCAGGTTGGGGAGTTTTACACTCACATAAAGATCGCCTGATTTCGTTAACTCGAAATTTGTAATACAGGTATGAGACTCCACCACGCTCGCAACATCTTGCCCGCACGCAATAAAGAGGGCGGCTAAGGCATTGGCAGAATGACCGTTGACACCCACCATGCCAGCATGTGCAGAAGATAGGTACACAAATTGAGAGTAGGCCACAAGAGATTCAGGCGAAATACCATAGAACCTTTGGATCGAGGTTCTGGGGATTATGACGTCAGCAATCGCCATTTTCCCGTACCCTGCCACAAGGTTATGTGCTGTTATTTTTTTGATGGATGAAAAATTGGATTGAAGATAGAATGTTTCTGGTTTGATAATAGCTCTGATAAATTGACAAGCGACATTTGTAGCAATGGTGATCATATTAAAACCGGCCGCATCACCGGTCGTATAACAAAATTTTACAACCACGTTACGATCAAAGATATGCGGCTCTAGCCGCTTCAATTTTCCATGCCGTGTCACCGACTCCGCCTTTTCTTTAATTTTGTCAAAATTCCCTGATAACCACTGAACAAATTTCTTGGCAGAGGTTATCCCATCAAATCGAAAAACAGGAGAAAGATGCATTTCATCTTTGAGGATCATGGTATTCACCCCACCCGCCGAAGAAAGAAGTCGCATCCCTGCAGTATAGGTGTATACCAAGGTCGGCTCTGTTGTGGCCATCGGCACATAAAAATCCCCGTCGGCATATTGCCCCTTAATCTTTAATGGTCCTGCAATCCCGATAGGAACCTGTGCCATCCCGATAAAGTATTCAATATTGTTTTGAACATTTTTGGGGTCTTCACTGAAAAGAGGAATATGGTTCAGCACTGCCCCCGTTTTAGCGCTTACCCATTCGCACAGGGCTCTTGATGCGTCACGTCCATCGGCCATTTTTTTTAGCCTCGGCAGTAAATCCTTTTTTTGAGTAGAAGATAAGATTCGAGGATCGTCTAACTCTGCATCCCAAATATCTGTGACCCTGCGAAGATTTTCCCTTCTTACATGGTGAGGAAGATGATCAGTATCGCTGATCTTTTTGAACCTTCTTTTTCCTGATTGATCTCGCCGATCCAGTATCTCAAGCCTAGGGGATTTTAGAAATTCTTGCCAGTTCGTGAGGAGATTGTCTGGTGAATCAACAAAGCCAATGCCGTAATGATATTTCCCATCATCCCGCCATGTGATTTTCATGCGAGCTTTAGATGAACAGTAGGGGGCAGGCAACGCAATTTCAATAAAACCGCGATCAATATCAGGAAGCACCGCATCATCAATACGAATAAAAAGTCCTAAAATATTGACATCTATCGTGCTTCCTGTAAAACAACTTTGTTGTCTGGTCGCCTGATCTCTCATTGTGATATTGATAGAGAGAGCATCTTTTATCCGAGGATGTAATCGCCGATCATGCCTATTTGATAACATCATAAGACCTCTTAGATAAAATAAATAGGTACACTATACCATAGATTATCGAATTAGGCTATACATTGCTTGGCAATAAATGCAATGTTTTTGATTTGACATTGGGAAATGGCTATGGTAGAAAAAGGATTCACAGGAGGTTTTGAATATGCGAACAGTGCGATATGTTTATGGCGTTTTGGCCGTCTTGTTGATCGTGTTGGCCATTGGAAATGCGCTTGCCGACAACAACAATAAGCAGACTACTAAAAAAACACGGGGAACGTCCCCTGCAAAGGAGAAAAAAGTGACAACAGCTTCAGGGTTGGGATATACAGACATCGTAGAAGGAACAGGGGCATCGCCAAAGCCCGGTCAAACCGTCGTGGTGCATTACACGGGCTGGCTGACAGACAAAACAAAATTTGATAGTTCAGTGGATCGCAACGAACCTTTTTCTTTTACATTAGGACAAGGACAGGTGATTAAGGGATGGGACGAAGGATTGTCCACCATGAAAGTCGGTGGAAAAAGAAAACTCACCATTCCATCCGCATTGGGATATGGTGCCCGCGGCGCAGGCGGCGTAATTCCACCCAATGCGACACTGATCTTTGACGTAGAACTATTAGACATTCGAAAATAGATGATCTATGATTGAAGTCGGTTTATGGATTCAAACTGGGTCGGTTGAAGGCAACGTGCCCTGCGAAGGCAACGTGCCCTGCGGGGGTAACGAAATTTTTCTGGTGAAGAAAGACCCGTCAGGGCATCCTACGATTTCTGTTTTGGAATCTCTCTATCCGCTAGACACCACTGAAAACAAGAAGGCCAAGTTACGCGAACTCTATCATCAGCTCACAGGCCGCGATCACCCCCATCCTCACGCAACAAGTCGGCAGTTGATGTGGGATTTTTTAGAAGTTGCAATCAAGCAATTACCGTAAAGCAGTGAAAATAACGTAGGCGATGCTGGGATCGAACCAGCGGCCTCTTCCGTGTGAAGGAAGCGCTCTACCACTGAGCTAATCGCCCGACTCCCTTCTGTAACAGTATTGAAGGCTATCTGTCAATTTTTTTTAATAATTTTTGCGTTAAAGAAAGAAATGAGTTGCTGTTTTTGCGATAAAGAGGCTCTGTTGTAGGCTAACGCATATTCTCATTCTCTTTCTCTTGCTCGCGCAGGATCTTCATGGCCTCATTATGCTCATTGGCGTGACCCTTTGATTCCAAAGACGACATCAAACTATAAACTGCGGGAACAAGATACAACGTCAGAATAGTAGACACGGACATCCCCCAAATAATAACCGTTGCCATCGGCGCCCTTTGCTCTGCCCCAGGCCATATATTCAGCAAGGCTGGCAGAGCACCTGCGACAATCGCAAAGGTTGTCATTAAGATCGGTCGAAGACGCATGGGACAGGCATCCAACAGCGCGTGCCGCACTGTAAGACCCTCCGCTCTTTTTTGATTTGTAAAATCAACCAATAAAATAGAATTTTTCTTAACAATCCCCATTAAAAGCAGGATACCAATCATCGAAAGAATATTCAGGGATTGATCCATGACCAAAAGTCCCATAAAAGCGCCTGTCACAGAAAATGGCAGTGCCATGAGAATGGTAAACGGATGAATAAAACTGTTAAATTGCGCCCCCAAGATCATGTATGAGATAGCAATCCCAAGTAGCAACGCAAAGATCAATTCCTGAAAAGATTCTTTGAAATTTTGAGAGCTTCCAGACAAGACCAAATCGTATCCCGCAGGCAGAATCTCGCGCGCGATTTTCTCTGTCATCAAAATGGCTTCGGATTGTGATTTTCCGGGCGCAACATTGCCAAAGAGATGCACGGCGCGCCGCTTATTCTCGCGCACAATCACAAGGGGTTCTGGCGTTTCAATTACATCGGTCACTTCAGACAAACGCACAATATGCCCGCGCTGATTGCGTACACCAAGTTTGGAAATATCCTGAATCTTCTGCCGATCCTCATGGGTCAGACTCACCCGTATGTCGTAACGGCGTCCGTCTTTGGTAAATTTGGCCACACGCGCGCCGCCCAATCCTGCCTGAATCGTGCGCGCAACCGCATCGGTTGTGACCGCTTGTTCTGCCATTTTTTCACGATTGGGAATAATATGCACTTCGGGAATATCGGCTTGAAAATCAGTATCTAAGTCGGTGGTCAGCCCAGAGGCTTTTAACCGCGTCATGATCATTTCAGAATACACACCAAGCTTTTTCCAATCTGGCCCCCGAATAGAAATATCCACAGGAAAATCGCGCGCGCCTGCGCCTGCCGCGCCTGATAATTCTTGTATCGTGGCGCGTGTCACCCCGGGAATGGCATTAAATTTTTCCCGACAGATGGCCATGAACGCGCGCTGTGTCATGGGCAATCCTGTCTTGCTGTTGATCGGCCGTTCATTTATTTTTTTTAATGTCGTGAACAAAATACCCGTGTTCACATCGCCCCCGCCAAAGCCGCCCACAGCGGCAAAATAAACATTGAGTTCAGGACGCGACAAAAGAAAGGCTTCGGCCTGACGCATCACGCCATCTGTGAATTGCAGTGACGACCCGGGTTTCGTCTGAATACGCACTAAAAATCGGCTGATATCCTGATGCGGAATCATCTCTCTGCGCAACTTAGGCAAGAGGGTCAGTGAGCCTGCAAAAAGGCCCACCGCAAGCAAGACCACAAGCCACCGATAATTCAGCGCCGTAGACAGACTGCGTCCGTAGGCATGACGGAGTCCGTCCATCAGGCGATTCATCATCTTGCCAATACGGGTGGTGTGTCCCGCGCGCAACATTTGACTGCACCGAGCGGGCGTGAGCGTAATCGCTTCCAAAAGAGAAAACGCCACCGCCGCAGAAACCGTAATGCCAAACTGAAAGAAAAACTTTCCGATCATCCCCTTCATAAAAGCCACAGGCAGAAAGATCGCAATCACAGCCGCAGAAATGGCCATCACAGGCAAGGTGATTTCTCTTGCGCCCACAATCGCCGCAAGCACACGGGGCTTGCCTTCTTCATGGTGTCGAACAATATTTTCCAACACCACAATGGCATCATCCACCACAATGCCAACGACAATAGACAGCCCCAACAATGTAATCATGTTCAGCGTAAAGCCCATAAAATAGGCCACGATAAAAGCGCCGCCCAATGCCGTTGGAATGGCCAAGACCACGTTCACGGTGGAACTTAAGGAACCTAAAAAAAGCCAGCAGACAAGCCCTGTAAATAAGACTGAAAGGATTAAGGTCATCGTAAGCTCGTCAACATTTTCTCTGATCTGTTGCGTGCCATCAAAGGTAACCGTCAGCCACATACCATCGGGCAAAGTGCGTGAAATGATTTTGACCTGTTCCTTCACGCGATCGGCAACTTCCACAGAATTCGTGCCTCGCTGTTTGCGAATGCCAAGCCCTATAGAGGTCTTGCCCATCACCCGTGACATCCTTCTTACATCCTCCAGCCCATCTTCAATGTTGGCCACATCAGTAAGCCTGATGCTCTGCCAGAGGTATCCCTCACGCACACGAGAAGGGATCGTTAGGTCGCCGATTTCTTGGATGCTTTTGGCCTCGCCCAAGACACGCACATTTCTTTCTTCCTTGCCTTGCAAAAGCCTGCCTGCAGGCATCTCCAGATGCTGTGACGAAATCGCCGCCATGACATCTTCGGATGTGAGTTCGAGCGCGTCTAACTTTTCTGTGTTCAGAAAGACACGAACAGTTGGCTCCGCATAGCCGCCCAGAAAAACATCGCCGACACCTGCAATCGTTGTAAATTGATCTTTGAGAACATCTCGCACATACGCGGACATTTCCCTAAGCGGTAAATCGCCTGAAACACCAATCCAGACAATAGGCTGATCTTCAGGATTCACCTTGGATAAGATCGGGGGGTTGATATCCTTAGGCAGACGCTGTTGCGCCTGCGCAAGTTTAGTCTGTATTTCTTGTACCGCAACATTAATATTGACATTCAGATCAAACTCCGCCGTAACATTTGCACGCCCAAAACGAGAGGAAGAAGTGACCTTCTTGATGCCGGCAACTGTCATGATAGATTCTTCGACAATGTCAACGACATCGCTTTCCATAATTTCCGGGGACGCGCCATCCCAACCAACGGCAATGTTGACAACTGGAAAATCAATGTCTGGTGTTTGGGAAATGCCCATACGCATAAAAGCAATACCGCCAAATATTAAAAGGGCGGCCATCAGCATCCATGCAAAAACCGGTTTTTTAATGGAAAGATCAGAAAGCGTCATTGCAACACTTCCTCAGAAGATGTGCCCGCAGTGAGTTCTAAATTCAGCGCGAAAAGCCGCATTTGTAGGCGAATATCAGCCCGTGTGCGTTCTGCTTGATTCAGACGGTTGAGCGCTTCCAACACCTCTAAACTGGTCACGCGTCCTTTTTCCTCGTCTTGAGACTGAAGCAGATAATCCTGCTTTGCAAACGACAACCCTTCTTCCGCAAGCGCAAACTTTCTGCGGGCTGTCATTAAATTCCTGTAGGCGTCACGCACCGAAAACTCCGCTTGTCTGCGTCCTGCGCCAAACGCCTCTTCAAGCTTATGCACATTAGCCTTGCCTGCAGAGATCGCATGACGATTTGCGCCCCAAGCAAAAAGCGGCACAGTCACAGTCAGTGTAGCGTCCCAGTCAATCGCCTCCCTAGCATCAGGACGGTTTGTGTAGTAATTCGCCCCAATATCAAGACTGGGGAAATCTTTTGACCGCGCGATCTTGAGCGCGCCGCGCGCTATTTCCACCGCTTGACGCAAGGCTTGTATATCCGCACGGGATTCTGTCTGCTTGATATAATCGTCCAATTTACGCGTGTTGGTCGTATGGCGAAAAGATGCGGACAAGGGCAAGGTAACGCGCTCCCCCATGAGAAACGCCATTAAATCCCTTTGCGCCAAAGCCAATCGCAATGCCTCTTGTTCTTGTATCTCCAATAATTTTAATTGAAATTGCGCGCCCAGCGGATCACTTGCGCGGGAACGCCCTACCCTTGCGCGTGCGTCTAATTCAGCCAACCGCTTCTTCGCAAGATCAATGAGTTGGCGTGTTGTGGCGACATTCTCATCGGCTTCCAGTATTCCGTAGTAAGCACCTGCGACGCTAGACAGGAGCAACTGTTCTACCCGTTGTTTCTCGTGTTGTCGTTGGCCAATGAAGGCTTTTCCAGTACGCGCCGCCACCCATTCTTTGTAGAACGTTAATCCAGTTTTTTTAAATTGAAACGCCCCTTCTGCTTGGGGATCCTCTGTAGCGGCTGTAAGGCCTACAGGGTCTTGCCAAACGGTGTTGTATTGATAGGAAAAAGAAGGCATTGCGGATCTGATTGTTTCTTGATACAACGCGAATGCTTGTAAAATCGCTTGCTCACTTTCAGCAACGGCTTCGTTTTTGGCGAGTGCTTTCTGATACGCCTCTTTAAGCGTAAGGACTTTTCGAGGGGACAAGGTATCCCCTGCAGTGGCAGTCGGGATGGGGGACAGCAATAGAGTGATCAGCAATAAAAGAATTTTCATGATTCACACCCGCGATCAGAAAACTGGCTAGATAAGTGGATTGTAACATTTTTGACCCGCCCCCACCAAATGCTAACATCCAAGATGTGGTAGCGCCTGTTAGTTAATATTCCGCTGATATTTATTCACGGCGTTGTTGTGTTCATCAAGCGTTTTTGAAAAATGATGCGTGCCGTCGTTTTTGGACACAAAGTAAATATACTCAACCTCTGCAGGAGACATGGCCGCAGACAGGGCGGCTTCTCCCGGATTTCCAATAGGGCCGGGCGGCAGACCGGGAATCAGATAGGTATTGTAATCTGAATGGGTCATCAGATTTTTCCGTGTGAGATTTCCGTTAAAATTGGGTATTCCGAAGATCACTGTGGGATCACTTTGAAGACGCATACCCTGCCGCAAACGGTTGTGAAACACCGCCGAAATAATAGCGCGTTCATCGCTTGATGCTGTTTCCTTATCAATAATAGACGCAAGAATAACCAGCTCCTTTTGCGACAAATCTGACGAAACAATGCCTTGATCCAAAAGAGCGTCAAACCTGGTTTTAAATCGGGCTACCATCTGTTTGATAATGTCCTCTGCAGATGAGCCTTCTGCAATAAAATAGGTGTCTGGAAAAAGATACCCCTCCAAACTTTTAGCGCCAATGCCAAATTCATGTAGTAGAACAGGATCGCTGACAGTCTTTAAAAAATCTTCTTCAGACCCCAATCCCGCATTATACAAAATCTTAGCAATTTCGCGGGAAGAAACCCCCTCAAGAATAGTAATCTCCTTCTGTGATATTTTTCCCAATACCAGCATATCCAAAATATACATGGGACGCATTGCAGTGTGGAAAACGTATAGACCCGGTTTAATTTTTTGATCAAGCCCCTTCCATTGCGCCATCAGACGAAAATAGAGCGGATTGCTAATCAATCGGCGTTCTGTAAGAAGTTCAGCAACAGACATAAAAGAAGACCCTTCTATGATGCGCACTTCTTTCCGAACTTTTCCGGAAATATTGGGGTTAAAGAAGAAAAATGCGATATGGGCGAAAGCCCCAAGAATTAACAGAAAAATCGCATTGCGGAAAACCGACATAACCTACACATTCCGTCCATTTGCCATTCCCTGCACCTTCTCCGCAAGCTTGGACAAATTGTTTTCTAATCGTTCAATATCAGATCGTGACGGCATCCTAATGGTTTGCGCCACACGACTGAAAATATCTTCCGCCTTCTGATTGCACTCTTTTTCCACACGTTCTCCTTGCTCAAAAAAGGCGCGAATCTTCTTGGCCCCAGCGGACGAATTCGCCTCGCCTTTTTTTGCCAATTCGTCTAATACTTCTTTGGCCCTTTCTGAAATTCCTAATCCAATGAACGCGGCGTATCTTAATGTTGTGAATATCATATTGGTTCCTCCCCTATTGATTTTATAATCTCCGCAGATTTTGACAACGCGAGATCCAACTGATCTATGCCCTTTCCCCCAGCCTGCGCCATGTCTGCTTTTCCTCCTCCAGTGCCTCCAATCAACACGGCCATTTTGACTGCAATCGCAGACGCAGGATAGCGGTTATGCCACTCCGACGTCGCCATCACCACAAGGCTTGCCTTTTCCCCTGCTTCATCCACGGCACCGACAATCACAATACCAGACCGCAACCTATCGCGCAACCCATCTGCATGAATACGCAACGCCTTGACATTTGAAGGAGGCATCTTCTCGACAAGAAGAGGCACCAAGCCGACATGAATCACTTCAGGTAAAGCATCAACAGCAACAACATTTTTCTTTGATTTTAACTTTTCAATCTCTCGGTCTTTTTCCTTCAATGCCGTTTTAAAAGCAACAGACATCTCCCGCAAAGAGGCTTCTTGTTTCTTAATTTCCTGATAGGCGTAGCTTCCTGTGACCGCTTCAATACGGCGCACGCCAGAGGCCACAGACGATTCCCGAACGATTTTAAACAGACCAATCTCGCCGGTACTTTTACAATGGGTTCCTCCGCACAACTCCCGACTGAAATCGGAAACGCGCACAACACGAACAGACGCCCCGTACTTCTCACCAAAAAGCGCCATGGCCCCAGACGCAATCGCATCGGGCAAAGCCAAAACTTCAGTACCCACACTGTTGTTGGTCAAAATAAAATCATTGACCGCCGCCTCAATCTGATCCATCTGGTCTTGTGTCAGGGCTATAAAATGTTTGAAGTCAAATCGAAGCCTGTCTGGGCAAACAAGAGATCCCGCTTGCGCCACATGATCCCCTAGCGTTTTTCTCAGCACGGCATGCAAAAGATGGGTTGCTGTATGATTGCGAGCGGTACTCTGCCGCGCCGTCTGATCCACTTGGGCGCGGTATGTTTTCCCAACAGAAACCACGCCATGGGTCACACGGGCACGGTGCCAATAGGTCTCGTTCCGTTTTTTTGTGTCCAGTATCTCAATCTGTGTGTCCTCTGCAATCAATAATCCGCGATCCCCAACCTGTCCTCCCCCTTCGCTATAAAAAGGAGACCGGTTAAAAATCAGATACACCTCTTCGGAAGCCCGCGCCTGCCCAACGGAAATATTGTCTTTAAAAATATACAGCACGGTCACATCTTCTGCCAGATGCTCATAACCCGTGAACGATGTGGCCTCATTCGCAGGAAAAATAGGCAATGCAGTTTCAGCCGACAAGGTTTGGAATTTAGCGCTACTGCGCGCGCGTTGCTGTTGTGCATTCATCGCCAATTGAAATCCTTCTATGTCAATGGATAAGGAAGCCTCTTCTGCGACCTCTGATGTCAGGTCTATCGGAAATCCATAAGTATCATACAGCTTAAAGGCTTCCTCGCCGGGAATGACTGTTGATCCTTTTTTTTGAACAGCCTCTATGACTTCACTTAAAAATGCCCCACCCCGTGTTAAGGTTTCCTCAAATTGTTCTTCCTCTATCTTGACCCTCTGACGAATTTTATTTTTATTCTGCGTTAGATCTGTATAAGGCGATTGCATCGTATCAATCACTGCGTGGGTTAATTCATGCAGATTAGAAATGCCTATTTTTTTTCCAAAACGGGCGGCACGTCTTATAATGCGGCGCAGGACATAACCGCGTCCTTCGTTTGAAGGAATCACCCCATCACTGATTAAAAAGGTCATCGCGCGCAGGTGATCGGCAACCACGCGCGCAGGCATCAGTTGAATCGTTTCATTTACGGATCGTCCTATTTTTTGGGCAATCGCGTTAAAAATCGGCCTGAAAAGATCCGTCTCATAATTACTCACCACCCCTTGACAGACCGCCGTGATTCTTTCTAACCCCATGCCAGTATCAATACTGGGATGGGGAAGCGGGGTCATGCCATTGGCATTTTTATCATATTGCATAAAGACTAAATTCCAAATCTCAAGATAGCGGTCACAATCGCATACCCCAATGCCCGGACAATTTGGATGCAGGGCTTCTCCCTGATCAATCATGATTTCTGAACAAGGGCCGCAGGGGCCTGTCTCCCCCATTTGCCAAAAATTATCTTTGGTGCCCAGACGCAAGATTCTCTCTTTCGGCGCGTACCGCTTCCATAAGGCTTCCGCCTCATCATCGTCTTGATAAACCGTGATCCATAAGCGATCTTTGGGTAAACAAAAACCTTCTGTCACAAGCTCCCACGCAAAAAAAATGGCCTCTTTTTTGAAGTAATCTCCAAAGGAAAAATTCCCAAGCATCTCAAAAAAAGTATGATGACGGGCGGTTTTTCCGACTTGGTCTAAATCGTTGTGTTTGCCGCCGGCGCGAATACATTTTTGTGCAGAAACAGCACGGGCATAAGGCCTCTTTTCCTCTCCTAGGAATGTGGATTTAAATTGGACCATGCCGGCATTGGTAAAAAGAAGCGAAGGATCCATGTACGGAACAAGTGCAGAACTTTGGATTTCGGTATGTTCCCGTTCTTTAAAATAGCGGATAAATAAGGATCGAATTTCTTCTGCAAGCATAAGACACGTCTGTTTGGATTGGTTGCCGACCTGTATAGGTTAGTTTGTGAACGGCTCCTTAATTCACTTGTAAAGATTTCAAGAGGTCTTTTGTTGGCAAGGCCACCCCAGCTTGTTTCATCTCCGGCGGCATATAATCTTCGGAATGTTTTGCCATAATCATTTTTGAATAAAATCTTAAATCAGACGCCCAATATCCTTCCACAACAGCCCCCTGTCCTTCTTTAAAAAGGTCAGGCGGAATGCCTTCAAATTGAACAGCAATCGTCTCTTTTCCATCGGTCAATCGAAATGTCATCTCCAAGGTGTTGGGGACAATTCGCACACTTTCTCTCACCACCATGCCGGCCACACGAATCTTTTTTCCATAACGCGAAGGGGTAAAGGCAACCACTTCAGAAGGGGTAGAAAAATAAACCAGATTCTCGCCGAAATTACTAAACGCTAGATACAAAACACCTGCTAGAATCAAGGCAATACTGATGAACATTGCCTTTCTTTTGTCTTTATTCATTTATCCCTTTTGGTAAGGTCTTTCTTCTTTGATTAAAACAGAAAGACGAATCAAATTTCGTTCCATGCTAAATAAAAAAAGAATCAATGGCAACAGCGCAATCAGATAGGCCGAAACGACAAAACCGCTATTCGGAATCGGCGAAATTTTTTGCGCCGCAAATTGCATCTGGTCTGGATCAAAAAAACCTGTCAGCACCAACGCTTTTGCATCTCTTAAATTGTCGTCCGGTTTTCCTGTGTATAAAACGGAAACTTCTGTCTGTTTTCTTTCAGAGGACAGATAAAAAAAAGCGGATCCATCCCCTTTTTTCACCAATGTTCCAGCCGAAACCTGTCCCAATATACGCACGATGCCATCGGGCTTGTTGCGCAGAAGTGTCTCAATCGGAATTGCAAAGACCTCTCTGTTATAGCGAAAAACAGCCAAGACCGTCAGGACTCCTGCGATAATAACAATCACTGCCCACCTTACGTATATTGCCCTAAGCGATTGTGTTTCTCCCAATTTCATTTACAGTACTTCCTCGCTTAATAGTCCGCCTTGTTTTGCTTCTAGCAGATGCTGTAAGTAAAGCATTTGTGTACGAATCATTAACATATAAGAAAAAAGAAGCGATATCCCGATCACCATAAAGATCAATGGCATGAGCATCCCCGGCGCAATGCTCACCCCCCGTGTTGAAATAGACATCGGCTGATGCAATGTCCGCCACCACTCTACGGAGAAATAGACAATCGGCAAATCCACAAAACCGATAATCGCCAGTACCGCGGCATAAGTCGCCTCCCTTTTTCTATCATCTACGAAGGTGCGCAACATGAGGTATCCGATCAGGATGAGCAGTAAGATGGCAAACGAAACCAAGCGTGGATCCCATGTCCACCATGTGTTCCATGTCGGCTTCGCCCATATAGAGCCGGTAATGAGCGCGATAGACGTAAAAAAAATACCCACCCCTGCAGACGCATGACACAGATTGTCAACGATTAAATCTTTTTTCCAAAGGTAGAGACACGATCCTATAAAAAGGGTGCAGTAAGAAAGCAACGCCGCCTTCGCAAACGGCACATGGACATACATAATACGAAAGACTTCCCCTTGGTAATAATCAGCAGGGGCAACCACAAGCCCTAAAAATAAGCCAATAAAAATACAAATGCCAGAGACGATTCCAATCGCTCCGTTTAACTTCCATAATTTTCCCCGTAGGCTTTGGCTAATCATCAATCAGTAATCAAGAATATATTCAAACATCCAAAAAGAAGCAATTGTAATAATCATATCAAAAACAAAAAGCAACTCTACCCAATGACGATAAGCAAAATAAGGCTCACCGCCTAAAGCGCCTTGGGTGGCCTCTACTGCGCCGATAAAAACAGGGACCGAAAGCGGCAGGAGCAAAAGCGGAAACATCACTTCTCTGGATCTAAGCTGAACGGTTAGAATAGAGAAGAGGGTTCCCAATGCGGAAAGCCCAACAGTGGCCAAAAAGGATATTAGCAGAACAGAAGGAATTTTGACAAGAATGTTCAGATTAAAAAAAATCATAAACAATGGGTACAAAACAATTTCCACGACCAGCATCAACAAGACATTCCCGCAAAGTTTTCCAAGATAGATAGCCCCTTTGGGCACAGGCGCGATCTGAAGATACGCAAGACAGTCATTATGCGTCTCAGAGAGAAACGATTTTCCAAGCCCCAGAATGGATGTAAAACCAAATGCCACCCAGATCAATCCCGGCATCAGCGCAAGCATCACATCTTGCCCAACAGAAAAGCTAAAGCTAAAAATTAAGATTACGTTTAATGCGAAGAAAAATAGGGAAGAAATCGTCTCGCGGCTTCTGACCTCGGCAAGCACATCTTTCCACAATATCAATTTAACAACATCAAAAAAGGGCATGTTCAAGCTCCGTAATAGGGATTTCTTTTAATCCTTTATTCTGTAAAATACCCGCTCGGTGCGAGACCTCTGCGGCCTTAATACGATCATGACTCGAGATCAGAACAGAAGTCCCGCAAGCAAGAACGCCGCGAATCACGTCGTTCATGACATCAATCCCATTTTCGTCCAATGAGGCATACGGTTCATCCAACAGCAAAAGGTTGGGTTCTGCTAAAATGGCCTTGGCCAAAGAAAGGCGTTTTTGCATTCCGGCAGAAAGATAACGGCTTTTTTGTGAGGCATAAGCGCCAATGCCAACACGGTCTAACGCTTTTTTTATTTCGCCTAATGTAGGCCGCCATCCACGCAACCCAATTGTAAATTCAATATTTTCAATGGCAGTGAGATCCTCATAAAGAAACGACTTATGCCCAATAAAAAAAAGGGCCTGCCGCGCGGCGTCACGATCGGTCACGCTGTCTTTTCCCATAATCGAGACGACCCCAGAAGTCGGCTGTAATAAAGTTGCAAAAATCTTCATGAGGGTTGTTTTTCCCGCGCCATTGGGGCCAAACAAGGCAAAACACTCTCCACCTTGAAGCTCTATTGAGACTGATTTCAATGCCTTAAAAAAACGATAGGTGTGTGATATGTTTATCCCAGACAGAGAGACCATATACTCATCAATCCCAAAAGGGGAATGGTATCATCCCCACCGTGATCGGTCAAGGAGAATCATGGTAAAATTTTGTGATTAGGATTTTGTCATAAACCTTTGGATGTGATGCAACCACATAGAAGCAACAACACAAGACTGACCGTGGCAATAAACAAGCGTAAGCCTTATACCCTTGGGGTTTCGGGGACAGACCGATTAAATTCAGAGAATTGAAACGATCGGCCCATTCGTATTTCTGCTTCTTCACGCACCTTCTGCATGACTTCAGGGGTAATGACCGCAATGTTGTTTTCGTTGGCAAATCGCTCAACCCCGCGTGAGACCATCCCTCTGGCAAATGACGGAAGTTTTTGCAGTCGCTCTTTTGCCGCCACACTCCACGCCAGTGTGAGTTTCACCTCCAGTCCAAAAACCTGTTCTGCAGGCAATGTTATTTTAAAACCACCATACTGACCCGGCTGATAATTGCAAGCAGGATCTTCGGCAAGGTAATCATTACTTGCCGCATACGCACGGCAACGGCACCCACCGCATATTTCACTAAATTCGCATTCCCCGCACCGTCCGCCAAGATGCGGCTCTCTCAAATCGTTGAGCACAGGGGACGTATTCCAGATTTCATCAAACGAATTTTTTCGTAAATTGCCCGCCGATACAGGCATATAAGGACAAGGCGTGATATCTCCTTCAGGTGTGATGCGGCAATAATGTTTTCCGGCAGGACAACTCCCCTGCGCGTAATTTTTCAACATCGGAGAATTGGGATCCAACTCATAAATAATCTTCCGAAAATGGGGCGCGCACTTGGCACGCAAAATGACCCCATTGGCATGCCCCATAGAGGTCGTCCAAGGATCACCAAACTGATCAAAGAGACCCCCTGTAAGGTATGTTCCTTCTCCCAGTGGCAAAACTAGGCCGCTATTACCGCCGTGGGGCGCCCCCCCCCCAACGCCTTGGGCACGGGCAAGATACGTTAGGATCTCTCGATATTGAGAAGGCTCTATATCAATAATATTTTGGCCGCGTCCTGTCTGTACCAAAAAGAAGAAATTAAGCACTTTGGCCCCAATATTTCTGGCAAAGTCAATCATTGCGGGGATTTCAGAGACGTTCCATGACATGACCGACATGTGCAACGAAAAGTCTAACCCTTCTTCTTTGAGAAATTCTATGCCGCGAATTGCGTTTTTAAACGCGCCGGGAAGTTGCCGAAATTTATCGTGTCGTTCAGGATCAACAGAATCAAGGCTAATAGACGCCCCTTGCAGACCGCTGACCCGCATGGCGCGCGCCTCTTTCTTTCCAAGCAAAACGGCATTGGTGCCTAAAACACAAGTAAATCCTTTGTCGGACGCATAACCCGCAATATCAAAAATATCGCGCCGAACAAGCGGCTCTCCGCCAGTGAGAATCAGAAAGAGATTGGGATTGATTTTGGCCATATCATCAATGACCTTGAAGCATTCTGGCGTAGTAAGGTCGGTCGTTATATCGGCGTGGGGGGCCGCGCTCATATAGCAATGGGTGCAAAAGAGATTACACCGCGCGGTCAAATTCCATGATACTGAAAAGGCTTGATGGGAGGCACTACTACTCATTTAAATAATCGACTCAAAAATTTCGGCGAGTTTAATTTCCATGCCGGAAAGAAGCGGCGTCGTAAGCACACCTCTATTTTCAGCAGATAACTCTGCCACCCGAACAAACCCTTGGTGCTTTGTGAAGGGGAAAGGGGACATGAGTGGCACAGAAACATGTGCCACACGGAACATGTCCCAAACGGGACTGGTATGTTCTCCATCAATGAGTTCATGGCGTTTACCATCATCTGAAAACAGCAAGAAGTCTTCGTATGTCCATTTCGCAGGGGACGCTCCCCTTAAATGTTGTGCAAGTTGCGGCATGAAAACCTCATAAAAAATAGCAGAAAGCGATACTTTTGGAGTGTCCCACATTCCATGTGCGAATGTCAAAAAGAAAACTGCGGGTTACTACTCGGTCTTCTTGAAGCAGAACTCGTGATCGACGTAAGTGGGCGATCCCGTAGGCGGCGGGGGGAATTTCCATTTGGCGATTTCACTGGTCAAACATTTTGAAAGCAACGGATTGCCTAATTCCAATGAGATCACCTCAACATCCGTGACATGCCCATTGGGTTTTATCATCCAGTTAAGATGCGACGTTCCATCTGTTTTTTCAGACTTTGTCTATAGCAGGTCTGCAACATATTCTGCTTTTTTGTAATCGTGTTGCGCACCTCTCGGGCGTGATAGGGCGATGGCGCATGACTGCGATCTTTGTCCGCATTAGAAAAACTGGAACTGTCGGCGAATAACGGACTGGGCAGAATGAGCGACAACAAAATAAAAAACAAAAATTTCATAACAGAATAAATGTCCACGTTATCGTAGGGGCAGACCTGCGTGTCTGCCCAGAATGAGACACAAACGCGGAGAATCAGGGCGCACAGATATGTGCGCCCCTACAAACCCCTACCCCCCCTACGGCCTTACAAAAATATAAACCGCCCCAGCACTAGAGGCGCTGTTATCTGAACTTGCAGTGGCGCCATTGGTGATCGTGGTCTGGTTGCTGTCTTCAGCATACCCTCCTACCGCCACCGTATCACCCGACACCGCCACACTGTAGCCGAAGCGATCACTCGCCTCCGCATTTGGGGCCTT
>Ga0213870_1000258_pt1 | contig 28126 bp, 36 predicted proteins | sample WICALVC2017_Meta_FD_160119 | JGI IMG/M metagenome (GOLD analysis project Ga0213870, IMG submission 160119) | Freshwater microbial communities from subterranean cave lake in Wind Cave National Park, South Dakota, United States - WICALVC2017 | ecosystem: Environmental > Aquatic > Deep subsurface >... | reverse complement strand
AACAAGGCCTATCTTCAAAAAGACGAGCAAAAAGTGCAGGACGAATGGGTGGATGCCAAAGATTTGGGTGTTTCCGAGGAGCAGATTTTGCTCGCGGCCCAATCCTGCCCCACCCAAGCAATCATTGTGGCCGACGACAAGGGCAAGCAGTTGTGGCCACCAAAAAGTTAACGCCTAAATACTTGAGCCGTTGAAATAACAGATAAAAATAAATAAAAATCACTTGTTCGTCAAATGGTGGCCCGCCACGCGAATCTCGAGCAAAGCGAGAGCGGAGTGTGGACCCAAAGGGAATCTCACTGCTCGTCCCGACTGCACGTCGGGACTGCGCTCCATAGGGCTTCCGCCCTCTGGTCTCCTCTTCGACTGCGGCGAAATAGGTAGGTCACCCCAAACGGGGAAACACTTCCGCTGTTTCCCCGACCCCCTTCGCGTTCGATTCCCTTTGAAGACCGTACGTAACACAAAACGACCCGCGAGGGGTCGTCTGTGTTACGTGGACCCAAGGGGAATCGAACCCCTGTCCGGCGACTAATGCAAGGTGTGGTGTTACAAGCTTAAGGTGCCCTCGTTTGTCTTTGCGGCGGTTACTAGGACGACCTCACCGCCACTCACCGCGATTTGTCACGCCCGTGCTGTTCAGTCGCGGTCCAAGCAGACGGACGGCTCTCGGTATTAAGCGAGAACAGGTGCGAGCGCAAATGCCGAAGCAAACGCGCTGCGAACCTTTGCGATTAAGTTTGCACTTAACCAGTGGCTAGTGGATTAACGAGGTACCAGCCACCCTCGACTTGCCACATCCTTGCATCAAGTTGCCGTCGAAGCCAGATATGGGCCCGCTCGGCCGCATTATGCGACTCAAAGTAAAATATTAAAATTCAAAGTGCAAAAAGTCAATAGCTCTTGCGGGCGTCCCGCAGCACGATCGCGCCGCCCTTTTTCGAGACCGCAATTTTCTGGCGCTCACGCCAGCCCAATGATTTGACAAATTCAGTAGGCAGCAGCACATATGTACTGCCTCTTTTTGTTTTTGTTAGGTTCCTGGTGATTGTTTTCAACTGTGATGTACCGTTAATTAGCGATCGCGAATTAAGTGGTATACTTCGTCTTACTCACGTGAGTGGTCACGTGAGTTATAATATAACTTTGATTTTCGTGAAAGTTATCGTTTTATTTTCTCAACACCTGGTGCTCGCCGACCAGGCCCATTGATTTAGCGGCGTAGATAAAGCAGGCGGCGTTCCAGGCAAAGGGCTGTTCGGATTGATAGAATGCCCGGTCAACTGGCCGTCCAGAACGCTCATAGATTTCATAGACTCCTTCGTTTTTAACGTACCACTGCGCAATTTTGGCAAGTCCAGAAATTGCCAGCCCTTTTTGGCCGTGGCGAAATTTGTTCAAACTGTGGATCGCGCCGATCCAAGGCCAAAGTAGGGTCGAGTGGTAGTCGGCCATACCAAAAATCGAATAACTCGGCAAAATTTGGGAAAGCCGGTAAGCCGGCCAGACGGTGATGAGCGGATGGTTGTAATTGAGCCGGTAGCGGTTGATATAGTGGAAGATCTCTCTGGTTTGATGGCTGGTAGTCAGTTCAAAAAGGATTGCTAGCGCGTTGCCGTCCGAAGCAAACCCGCCGGCTTGATTGCCGCTCAACCAATCAACCAAATATTGGCCGTTCCAGAAAGCAACCCGGATGCGTTCGTAGATTTCATCCGCCAACTTGCGGTATTCGTTGGCACGTCTGCGATCACCGATTTGCTCAAAAATTTTTGACAGGTTTTGGACAGACTTAGCATAAAGCACATTGATGTTTAGGATTTTGCCGCGTTTTAGCACCGAGTCCATCCAATCCGAAAGCGAACCGGTCTCAAGCAATAAATCGTTGTCCAAATCATGACTAGCCAGCCATTTGACGGCCCGGTGGGCAACTGGCGCAAAATCCTTCAAAAACTCACGGTCGCCCGTGTGGCGGTAATACTGCCAAATGGCAATGACAAAAAGCGCGGCTGGGTCAACCGGCCTAAAGAAGAACTGGCCGATCCGAAAGACACTTTTGGGCTCAATCCGACGAGTGTGGTAGCGACCGATCACGTGGCCAAGATATTCGATTTTTGCCGGCAGCTCGCCATTAGGTCGCTGAGCTTTCGCAAAAAAGTCGAGATGGCGATGAGCTTGGTCAAAATCGCGCAGCTCGAGCGCACCGAACACACCCCAAAAGCCGTCGCGCGCCCAGTAAGCGTTGAAATGGGTGCGGCCGGCGACAATGCCGTCCGGGTTGTAGCAAGCGCGCAAATCTCGCGCCGCTATTTCGTAGGCCCTAGTGATTAACTCTTGTCTTGTCATAATTTATTTAATCTCCCAACTTACAAACGGCCGTTTGGAACCTGGGAGATTACAATGACTCATATTGATTTGTCTTATTACTTTTCCCTTCTCATGTCTTTTTCTCTTAAGGCCGCTCGCTTGTCATATTTTTTCCTTCCACGCGCTAGCGCGAATTCCAGTTTGGCCTTGTTGCGCCTGAGGTAAAGCTTAGTCGGGATTAAACTAAAACTTTTTTGTTCACTTTTTCCGGTTAGAGTTGCAATTTCATTTTTGTGGAGCATTAATTTTCGCGTTCGCTGTTCATCCGTTCCAGACTGAATTATCCCACCCAGCCACCAACACTCACCATTTAGTATTTTGACATAACTGCCGGTAATTTGCGCTTTACCAGCGCGCAGTGCCTTGATTTCCGAACCGGTCAGAGCAATGCCAGCCTCGTATCGGTCAGAAAGTTCGTAGTCAAAAAACGCTTTCTTGTTTTGCGCCAGGAGCTTCATTACTTTATTATATGATAATTTATGGCTAAACTGATCATCGGGATCACTGGGCCGGTTGCCTCCGGCAAAGACACCGCAGCCAATTACCTCAAGCAGAAGGGATTTGCTCATGTTTCGCTTTCGCAAATTATTCGAGCCGAAGCGCGTCGCCAAAATATAACTACAACCAGAAAAAATTTAATCAAACTTGGCAATCAGCTAAGAAGAGCTCACGGACCGGCAGTGCTCGCTCAATTTGCGATCGAGCGCGTCAAGAGAAAAAATAAAATTGTCGTGACATCAATCCGCTCTGTTGCCGAAGTTGAGCACTTGCGCAAATCAGGGAAATTTGTTTTAGTGAAGCTGACTGCTGATCCGCAATTGCGTCTAAGGCGGTTGAAGCGGCGCGGCCGCAAAGATGAACGTTGGTTAACGCTTGCCCAAATGCAGGCCCGTGAGCGGCTTGAGCAATCAAATGACCCCAATGCCTTGCAGCTTCACAAAGTTATGGCAATGGCAGATAAAATAATAGAAGACAATGGCACCAAAGAAGCGCTCTACCAAAAAATTAAAGACTTCCAGACGACGCTCGAGTAAATTAGTTACTGAAAAGCGGGTTAGTTGGGATGAGTATTTTATGAGGATCGCGGAAACCGTGGCCTCGCGCTCCAACTGCCTCTCACCGGCCAAAGGCGCGATTATTGTCAAAAACTTACGGATTATGTCCACTGGCTACAACGGAACACCAAGAGGCACTAAAAACTGCGATCAAGGCGGTTGTCTGCGCTGCTCGATCGTCAATGCCAATGAGCAGGCAAGAAAACTCTCTGGGTCAGGTTATGATGACCAAACCAGAGGTCCGGCTTTTGACTATTGCGTATGCTGCCACGCCGAGGAAAACGCTCTGGTGCAATCTGCTTTGAACGGTATCTCGACTGCTGGCGGCACATTATATTCAACTTTCTACCCTTGCTCATTTTGCGCCCGAATGATCATTAACTCCGGTATTGTCCGAGTGGTTGCTAAACACAAGTATCCGGCCGATTTAACTGCTAAACTTTTCAAAGAAGCTAAAGTAAAGCTAGAGTTTACCCCCTTGACGCACCAAACTGCCACGCGGTAGACTGGAGCGCTATGGTGATTACCTGGCGCAGATTGCTTTTTAGTTTGTTGTTCGTTGGGTTAGGTTTGCTTGCGCTCCAAATTGATATCCGACCAGTTTTAGCTCTGAAAGGGCAGTCGTTTACTGTATTCGAGTTTTTGGCGCCAGCTGCCGGCTGGTTCCTAGGGCCATGGTTTGGAGCGATTTCGGTGCTTGGAGTAAAACTAGTTGATCTGATAACGCGCCAGCAGGACTTTACGCTCGTGAACGTAATTCGTTTGTTCCCGTTAGCTTTCGCGGCATTTTACCTTGGTAGTCGTTCGAAGTTGATCACTTTGGTGCCGCTCGCCGCGATTGCCGCGTTCTTGAGCCACCCGGTTGGTCGCGAGGTATGGTACTACTCGCTTTTCTGGCTGGTTCCGATCGCCGCTATCCCGCTCAAAAGACACTTGTTTGCTAATGCACTTGGTGCCACTTTCACTGCCCACGCGGTGGGGGGCGCAGCATTCATTTGGGCAATTGATCTACCAGCTAAGTTTTGGACAAACCTCATCCCGATTGTTGCCGCCGAGCGGCTGGTGTTTGCCATCGGCATCTACCTGACAGTATTGTTGGTCAACGGTCTACTAGTTGTGTTGCTTAAAACGCTTCCCAAGCGAGTTTCAAGATTCCTAACTGACGGTTTGGTCATTCAATGACCTACGTTGCTGCTCGAGCTTTTCTAAAAACGCTCTCCGGCGAGGGGCGAATGCGTTCTGATGCCCTAAGACTCGACCGAACCGAAATTCTACTAAAGTTGATAGGTAACCCGGAAAGGCGCTACCCGATCGTCCATGTTGCTGGATCATCGGGCAAAGGTTCTACTGTCGCGATGATCGCTTCGATTCTAAAAGCCGCCGGTTATAAAGTGGGCGTTCATTTCTCACCAAGTCTGCAAACGCCGCGTGAGCGCGCTCAAATCAATTTCAAGCTAATACCCAGACGGCCGTTCGCCCGCATTATTGCCCGACTCAAGCCACTCTTTCCCAAAGTGGTGAAAATCGCCAAAAGCGGTGAGCCAACCTATTTTGAGACACTTGGCGTGCTGGCATTTCAATATTTTGCCGAGCAAAAAGTGGATTTGGCAGTTGTAGAAACTGGGCTGGGTGGTCGGCTTGATGCCACCAATGTAATTAACCCTTCTGTTACGGTCATCACTTCGATTGATTATGACCACACGGACAGTCTCGGTAAAACCCTTTCCAAAATCGCCAAAGAGAAAGCTGGTATTATCAAGTCGGGCTTGCCGGTGGTAGTCGGCCCGATTAAACGGGAACCACTTAAGGTAATCCAAAGGGTCGCCAGATCAAAGAATGCAACGGTCTATATTGCTAAACGGCCGCTCAGGGCTAAACTTCAAATGTTCGGCGAACATCAAAAACAAAATGCCGCGATAGCAAAAAAATGTGTAGAGGTTTTAAAGAAAAAGGGCTTTAAAATATCGCAAGCGGCAATTGCCCGGGGATTAAAAAATGCCTTTGTGCCGGGCAGATTTGAAATTGTGCAGAGCCAACCCACCGTCATCCTAGACGGCGCCCATAATCAAGCGAAAATGCTAGCAACTGCCAAGGCGATTCAATCACTCAGAAAACCAAATCAAAGGGTGATTGGCGTGATTGGCGTAAAATCGACTAAGGATATTAAAAGTCTTAGTAATAGGATCAAGCCACAGCTCGATACAATCATCGTGACACGGCCGCGCTATGAGGATCACCGTTTCTTTGCACCAGAGGCACTAGCCCGATACTTTCGAGGTAAACCGACGGTTAAATTTCCCAAATCAGCTGATGCGATCAAGCACGCACTCAAAATCGCAGAGAAAAATGACATCGTGCTGGTTACCGGTTCTCTGTACCTTGTTGGTGAAGTTCGGAAAATCTGGTCAAAACTGGCAGTAAGTGATTGAACTAGTCTATAATAAGCCAATGCTGCGCAGATCTGACTCAACAATTTGGCAGTTGATTGAGGGTGAGAAAAGAAGGCAAAAGTACGGCCTTGAGCTGATCCCATCGGAGAATTACGTTTCTGCTGCAGTGCTTGAGGCCGCTGGCTCGATTCTTACTAACAAGTACTCTGAGGGCTACCCCCGCAAGCGCTACTACGGTGGTCAGGAATATATTGATCAAGTTGAGGAACTGGCCCGGCAGCGGTTGCTCAAACTTTTCAAGCTCAACCCAATAAATTGGCACGCTAATGTCCAGCCCTATTCCGGATCGCCAGCCAATATGGCGATCTACTTTGCTATTGTTCAGCCAGGCGAGACGATTATGGGCTTGAAATTAGTGGAGGGCGGCCACCTGACTCACGGCCACAAGGTCAATTTTTCCGGCAAGCTTTATAATGCAGTCCAGTATTCACTCGATCCAAAGACCGAGCGGCTTAATTACGACGAGATCGGGGAACTGGCTAAAAAACATAAACCGAAATTGATTATCTCGGGAGCGACAGCTTATCCACGAATTATTGATTTTCGTAAGTTTCAAAAAATTGCTCAGGAGGTTGGTGCAGTGCACCTTGCTGACATCTCTCATATTGCTGGCTTAATCGTAGCAGGAGTTCACCACAGCCCTTTTCCGTTTACCGATGTGGTAATGACCACAACTCATAAAACCCTGCGCGGTCCACGCTCGGCAGTGATTGTCTGCAAAAAGCAATATGCTGAAGTAATTGATAAGGCGGTGTTTCCAGGACTACAAGGTGGACCGCATGAGCACACCATTGCCGCCAAGGCGGTTTGTTTTGCCGAGGCCAATACTGCGAGATTCCGTGCGTACGCAAAGCAAATAGTAAAAAATTCCAAGGTATTGGCCGAAGAGTTGTTAAATCGCGGCTATCGGTTGGTAACTGGCGGAACGGATAATCACTTAATCTTAGTGGACTTAACGCCAAAAGGAATCACCGGAAAGCAGGCCCAAATTACGCTCGATGCAGTCGGCATCACGGTCAACAAAAATACCATCCCTAATGAACCGCGTTCCCCGTTTGATCCATCAGGAATTCGGTTAGGCACACCGGCGATTACCTCACGCGGAATGAAACAGCGGGAAATGAAACAAATCGCAAAGTTAATTGATGAGGCTCTAAAAAATCGAGATAACAAAACTGAAGTCAAAAAAATTCGCCAAGCTGTGATTAACTTGGCGAAGCGGTTTCCTGTCCCGGGGATTGATCAATGAAACAATACCTCGAGCTACTAGATAACATAATGAAAAAAGGCGTCTACAAAGACGACCGAACTGGTGTAGGCACCAAGAGTATTTTTGGATACCAGATGAGGTTTGATCTTGAGAAAGGGTTCCCGATCATCACCACTAAAAAGATTCACCTGCGCTCAGTGATTTATGAGCTGCTTTGGTTCCTGCGCGGCGACACTAATATTAAATACCTGCACGACCACAATGTGTCGATTTGGGACGAATGGGCGGGAGAGGAAGGCGATTTAGGCCCTGTTTACGGCAAACAGTGGCGCCGGTGGGAGGCAGCGAGGGGCAAAACAATTGACCAAATCAAAAATGTGATCAACGACATTAAGAAAAATCCCAACTCACGCCGCCTGATTGTCACTGCCTGGAATCCGGCTGACATTGCCAAAATGGCCCTGCCGCCCTGCCATGCCCTTTTCCAGTTCTATGTTGCCAATGGCAAACTCTCGCTCCAACTTTACCAGCGCAGCGCCGACTCGTTTTTGGGAGTGCCATTTAACATCACTTCCTATTCACTGCTTTTGATGATGGCGGCGCAGGTGACAGGGCTTAAACCCAAAGAGTTCATTCACACGCTTGGCGACGCCCACATCTACCGTAACCATTTCAAACAAGTCCGTGAGCAACTCAAGCGTAAACCACGCAAATTGCCCATAATGAAACTCAATTCTAAAGTCAAAGACATTAATAAATTTAAGTTCGAAGATTTCGAACTGATCGGTTATAACCCCTATCCAGCAATCAAAGCACCGATAGCTGTATAGTAGCGATGTAGCGAAGTAGCAAAGTAGCGAAGTGAATAAACCCGTTATAAGTCTCGTTTCGGCAATTGGACGTAACCGTGAGCTTGGTAAAGATAACAAGCTGCTCTGGGATATCCCGGAAGATATGAAGCACTTTCGCGAGCTAACCAGCGGTCACCCAGTTATCATGGGGCGCAAGACTTTTGAATCAATTGGTCGGCCGCTGCCCAACCGGACTAATATTGTGGTTAGTCGTGACCCAAACTACGTTGCCCCTAAGTGCATTGCGGTTGACTCATTGCAAAAGGCGATTGAGAGGGCGAAGCAAGTGGAGCAAGATGAAATTTTTGTAATCGGCGGCGGTCAGATTTACGAGCAAGCCATGCCGCTGGCTGACAAGCTTTATTTAACAATCGTTGATGCAGACTTTGAGGCTGACACATTCTTTCCAGACTATTCTGAATTCAAAAAAGTAGTCTCGAAGAGGCAGAGCAAAGATCTGCACTATCGCTACACATTCCTAGAACTGGTACGATAGAACTAATGCAGGGAAAGTTCATCGTCCTCTATGGTGTAAACCGGGTAGGGAAGACCACCCAGAGCAGACTCCTAAAAAATTACCTTGGCAGTCAGGGATTTGACGTTGAGTTGGTCAAGTACCCGATCTACGATTCGAGCTCGGGCCGCTATATTAATTCAATCTTGCGCAAAGGTAAACGAGCTGATATTAATCCTGAGGAGCTGCAGCTTTGGTACACCCTAAATCGCTATCAATTCCAAAATCAACTCACGGCTATGATTGAAAAGGGCCGTTGGGTGATCGCTGAGGATTACGTCGGCACCGGCATTGCCTGGGGGACGAGCCAAGGAGCGTCACTTGAGTGGCTTGAGCAAATCAACCAATTTCTGGTCAACCCCGATTTTGAAATTTTGCTTGATGGCGAAAGATTCCTATCATCTCGTGAAAAGGGGCACCGCCATGAGGATAACGATAAATCGTTACAAAAGGCGAGAAATGCTCATCTTTCACTGGCGCGCCAATATGGCTGGCCAATCGTTGCGGCCAACCAACCACCTGACAAAGTCCACGCCCAAATTGTCAACCTCGTGATGCAGCATTTGTTGCTTAAGGATTCGGGATGATTAGAGCCCAAATTCGTGATACGATTAGCGGGCTATGAAAGACCATCGCCAAATTGGCAAGGAACTTGGTTTACTCTTCTTCAACGAGTTAGCACCTTTTGGGCCATTCTGGTTGCCAAAAGGCTTCATTATTTTCAAAATTTTGGAGAAGTACCTGCGTGATCTCTACCAACGCGAAGGGATAGTCGAAATCTCCACACCTATGCTCGTCAAAAAAGCGCTTTGGGAGCGCTCCGGCCATTGGGAAAAATTCCGCGACAATATGTTCGCATTGAAAGACGGTAAGGAAGAGCTAGCGCTCAAGCCAATGAACTGCCCGGAGTCAGCATTGGTTTACCAGTCTGATGTCCGTAGCTACCGAGACTTGCCGATTCGGCTGGCGGAAATTGGCCAGCTTCACCGAAAAGAAGTCTCCGGCGCAGTCGGCGGACTTTTCCGCGTGCGACAAATGACAATGGATGATCTGCACATTTACTGCCGATTTGATCAATTGGCTGCTGAGCTAACTTCAGTGCTTCGTCAAATCCAGGGTTTCTACAAGTTATTCGGCTATAAGGGTGAATTTTTCCTGGCAACTAAACCAGATAAGGCACTGGGTTCTCCGAAAAACTGGCACATTGCGGAGAAGGCGCTAGCTGCCAGCCTCAAGGCTCAAAAAATTGAGTACAAAATCAAACCAAAAGATGGCGCTTTTTATGGCCCAAAGATTGACATTAATCTTAAGGACGCTCATAACCGCGATTGGACGATCTCGACCGTTCAAGTCGATTTTGCGATCCCAGGACGCTTCGAACTTAAATATATTGATGAGCATGGAAAACCGCAGCAACCGGTAATCGTCCATCGCTCCATTTTTGGCACGTTTGAGCGTTTTATTGGTCTACTGCTAGAGCACACCCAAGGCGCGATACCAGTATGGCTGGCGCCGGTGCAAATCAAAGTTTTGACGGTGAACATCGAACAAATAACAAGGGCTAAAAAAATCGTGAAAGAATTAGAGAGTGCTGGTGCTAGGGCTGAATTGGATGACAGCAATGAATCGGTTACCAAAAAAATCCGAAATGCTGAGATTCAAAAAGTACCCTATATTGTGGTCTATGGCGAAAATGAGCAAAAGTCCGGCAAGCTCGCTGTGCGTCAGCGCGGCTCTGCAGCTATTAAAGAATTAACAGTTCAAGAACTAGTCAAAATAACAGGTATGCACACCCCCGAGGTGTGATAAGATAGCTATTTTTCTGGTTTGGCTTCTGGCTTTTCTTCCTTTTGTGGTTGTTCGGTTCCTTCCGTCGGTGCTTTGCCTTCGGCAGTTTCTTCCTCTTCCTTACCTTTTTCCTCAACCTCAACTGCCTCGACTTTCTCCTCCACTTTTTCCTCAAGCGCGGCTATTTCTTCCTCAGAGCGGGGAGGTTGGACTAAAGCAACCACTTCTTCAGGATCCCCTTGCAGCTCAATGCCTTTAGGGATAGTGAGATCTTTAATGTGGATTTTTTCTTCAAAGGTTTTCAAAACTGAAACATTAACTTCAATTTCATGAACAAGATCTTTAGGTAATGCCTCAACTCTCAGACGGTCCTTGTTTTGAATTAAAGTGCCCTGTAATTCCTCGACTGCTGGCGCCTGTCCCACTAACTTGATTGGAATTTCAGTTTTGATTTTTTCCGTCATTTTGACGCGGTAAAAATCAACATGAACTAGCTGGTCTGAGACCGGATGATATTGGATATCGTGGATAAGAACTTTAACTGGTTCCTTGTCCTCAACAGTTAAATCAATAAGGGAAGACTGACCAGCTTGGCTATAAGCTTTCTGCAGGAGGGTTCTGCTGATCACTACTTGGCGATTGTCAAAACCGTGGCCATAAACAATTCCTGGAACAAGTCCTTGCCTGAGTAATTGACGAGCTTTTGACTTGCTCGGTTTTGATTTTGCTTCGAGCTTAATAGTTTCCACAGCTCAATCTTTGTTAGCGCGAGATCAGTTGACGAAAATTTCCTCGGTGGCTGGCCAGCGCGTTTTTAATGTCAAGAGCATCGTTATAATTAACATTTGGATGGTGGCTGCCCTTGTGTTCAAACGCTACCAATAATGTTGCCTGAATCGGTGTGTGGCCTGATTGGCAGTTTGTTTGGATCACGAACTTATCATCTACCTGTCCGGCAACATAGATTTTGTTTTTGCTGAAATTTGCTCCGCAAACCGGGCAGTAAAGGACGTTGGCCGCAAGGTCAAAAATGTCTATCTGGTCCACGTTACCCTCCTCCTTTATTATCTAAAAACGAACCTACAGTGTCAAGTTATGAGATCGCTGCGCCGTTGTTTAGTCCGTTTAATCGCTTGCTCAAGGCGCCAATTTTTGATTTTTTTGTGGTCACCAGAAAGTAGCACAGCAGGAGCGAGCTTACCTTTGTAGTCTGCCGGCCGAGTATATTGCGGGTACTCCAATAACTTTCCAAATGCCAATTTCCAAGTTCCAAATGATTCTTCAGCGAGTGAAGATTTTTTTCCTAGAAAACCGGGAACAAAACGGCTGACCGCATCAATTACCACCATCGCCGGCAGTTCGCCGCCGGTTAGAACATAGTCACCAATGGAAATTTCCTCATCGGCTAAATCACGAATCCGCTCGTCATAGCCCTCATAATGACCGGTGATCAGGACAAGCGACTTGAGCGAACTAAGCTGTTGAGCGATTTGAGCGGTGAAAGGTTTACCTTGAGGGGTGAGCAAAATAACTTTTGTCCTTTGACTTTTTGTTTTTGACTTGACAGATTTAATCGCCCGATCCATTACATCCACCCGCAAAACCATGCCCGGCCCCCCGCCATAGGGACGATCGTCAACTGATTTATGCTTGTCATATGCCCAGTCGCGCAAGTTGTGAATCTTGAGAGAAATAATCTTTTTTTTGATCCCGCGAGCAATCAGACTCGTTTTGAGAAACGACTCTAATGCATGAGGGAAGATTGTGATGATATAGAAATGCATATTGGTTATGCGGATGACCAGCGTGAGTTGCACCATTTTTAGGGTGGGCCTGCGAAGCCCAATGGCCTAAGAGCGCACCACGGAGGATTCGGCCGGGCTTGGTCCCCGCCGCAGGCGGGGGGGAGGCCGAAACCGAGTGAGAGGGAGGCCCTGCCCGCTGGAGGCAGGGAACTCCCGGCGCTCGTGGCCATGGGCGAGCTAGGCCCATATCACCACCGAGCCAGGACCCGCTGTTATCTAAGAAAACCACTCCAAATTAGGATGTGGCTTCCTTAGTTTTTTGCTAGCCCTGAGCAAAGTCGAAGGTTATACCAGCTCAGTGGCTTTTTCCTCGACTTTCTCTTCTTTGGCAACTGTTTTCGCGCTAGTTGGTCTTGCTGGCGCTTCTCTTCCTTCTGGTTTTTCTCTCGGTGCCCGTGGTTCAGCCCCTTCTGGTTCCAAAATCTTAAGATTCACCCGAGCGTTGTTCTTGGCACCAAGGACGCGCAGCAGCGTTCGCAAAGCTCTTGCCGTATTACCTTCCTTGCCGATCACTTTGCCCATGTCAGTCGGACTGACTGCTAGTGTTAGCAGCACACCCATCTCGTCAATCTTTCTGTCAACCTTGACGTCAGTGGGGTTATCAACGATCGCCTTGACAACATATTCGATAAATTCTTTGTCTTGATCTGCCATTTCTGATTCTCGCTATTTACTACCAGAGCCTGTCGACCGGTGAGAGCGATTTAGCTCGCTTCAGCCTTGCTTTCTGGCTCCTTGTTTTCTGATTTTTTCTCGGCTTTTGCTATTTTCTTTGCTTCTTCAGCCTTACGTTGCGCTTCAAGTTCCTGGCTAGTTTTTGCCCGAAAAGTTTTAACCACCACAAGTTTATGCTTGACGCCAGCTTTTGTCAAAAGCCTTGCAACGCGGTTAGATGGAGTTACACCTTTGCTCAGCCAGTCAAGCGCCTTTTTGGTGTCGATCTCCACTACCTCACGGGCAGGGTTGTAGTGCCCTATCCAGGTAAGATATTTGCCCTTGACCGGCGCCTGTTTTTCGGCAACCACCACGCGATAGTATGGCTCGTGTTTCCGGCCGGTTCGTTGTAGCCGCATTCGAAGCATTTGATAATTAGTTAGTGGTTAGTAGTTAGTAGCATAGGGGATTGTTCAAAAAAGGTCAAGCATTTAATTCGGCAGGAATTATGCCGCGCCAGCCGTTTTTGAATGACTGCCAACTGACTGGTGCTTTACCTTCGAGCTGGACTATTTCTAGAACTAACTTATCCCCTTTAATTATTGCTTGATGAATAATTAACCGCCTTCGATTGCTATCTTGGTCAGCTAGCCAAATAAAGCTCCCCGGCCAAGGCCAGTAGGCGCGGATTTGACGCTCGAGCTGGTCAGCTGGTTTTGTCAGATCCAGCAAACCATCTTCTCTTGTCAATTTTTTAGTGAAAGTAGCTTCGGGATGGTTTTGCTCTGCTGGTTGAATCTCACCATTTAGATATTTAGGCAGCGTTTTAACAAGTAATTTACCACCTAATTCACCCAGCTTGCTTATTAGAGTAACGTAACGTTCATCAGAACTGACAGCAAGAGTTTGTTGAGCAATGATCGGGCCGTGATCAACTTGCTCATCTATCTTGATGATGGTCACACCGGTTTGCTTATCGCCATTCATCAAAGTAGCCTGAACTGGGGTTGCTCCGCGATATCTAGGCAAAAGCGATGGGTGAACCACTAGCGCGCCGTATTTTGGCTGGTTAAATTCACGCGGCTTCAAAATTCGACCATAGGATGCCACTACCCAAATTTCGGCTTGGCTTGTCGGGACTAACCCAAAAGTATTTTCTAGAGATTGTTTAGTCGGATTGCCGAATGGCCCGCCGCCTAGAAAAGCAACTTTGATATTCATAGTTTAAATTTTTAAGCTTTGGACTTTGAGTTTTTTAGAGTTTCGAGTTTAGTGTTTAGGGTTTGGTTTACCATGGTCAATAATCAGTACCCCATTGATATGATCCACCTCGTGCTGGAGCACGCGGGCGTAAAGTCCTTTAGCCGAGATTTTGATTGCTCTGCCAGATAGATTTTGCGCTTTGACTTTGACTGACTCGGCTCGAACCACAGCTACCTCAATACCGTGGAGCGAAAGACAGCCTTCGGTTGCTTTAACTTGCTTTGCCGATACACGCACAATTTCCGGATTTACCAATACAGTTAGTGGAACAGTTTGACCTAGCAACTTGCCATAGTCAGTGCCGGTCCGTTTCACTCGTTGCCTCACCACATCTTTGTTGATTTCAATCAGTATCACTCTTTTGGCAACGCCAACTTGGTTGGCAGCCAAACCAATCCCTTGCTGAGTTCGCATTGCTCTGGTCATACCAGCTGCTAAACTGATCAGATTTCCGTCAAATTCAGCCACCGGCACACTCTTTTGTCTGAGGATCGGGTTAGGGTAAGCGATGATCGGCATACCTGAGAACATTATCAAATAAGCCGCTCCGGGTCAACCATAATTCGTGTTTTTCGGGGAAAGTGAAAGCCCGCCACCGCACGTCTAAGATTAATTGTCAGCGGCAATTTATGAACAACTGACGTGCCGTTTGGCAAGTGTGCCTGAACCAGCCAGCCAAAAGGCGGGAAGCCCAGTCTTTTGCGCTCCTTAAGTTCGAGGTCAATAAAGTTTGGTTTAAAAATTACCTGGTCGGTATTGGCGGTTGACACAAGCACTTCGGCTGATATCCAGCGTAGCCGCTGGATTTTGAGGTAAATTTTTTCCTGCTGAGCATAATCCGGTAAGGCCAGCATTTGATCAAAACCGATTAGCCACGCGCGGCGCCAGCGACCGCTCAAATAATCAACTTGAGTTACGGAAATTTCTTTGCTGGCTGGGAAACTGCCATAATCTGAGTGTGATGGTAACACCACTAGATCCCCAGGAAGGGGAGAAAGTTTTTGGGCTGAAATTATCTTAATCGGACTAACCGGACCGCGACCTATCAGCCTGGCACCGGATTTAACGATTAGTGATAATTGGCAATCGAGAGCCGGCGATCCAATCACTAGTTTAATCACCTCGTGATGAAATCGCCAAATTGCCACGTTGAGTGTATGATAGTGAGGCAGCTGATCATTCCTAAAACCATATCGATCAGGCTCATCAATTGCCAAAAGCTTTAGTTTTGGCAAAAATACCGCCTGACGAGTGCCGACAATTTTGACCGGTTTTTCACTCAGGCATTGCCTCCAGAGAGATAACCGCTCGCGGCGGGATTGTTTAGAAGTGTACTGAGTTGCGCCAGTAATTTTTGCGAATTTTTCCACTTCAGCAATGGTTTCAAATAATAATGCCAGCGGACCTTGGCTTTTTTCAAGCAACCGACTGTAAAAAGAAACTCTGGCGGCCGGTGAGCCGAGTGCTACGATGGGAGTATCGCGTTGAGACATTCACCCATTTCTCCTAAATAATTATCTGAAAGAAACTTCGCCAGCGCTAAAGTTTGTCGGTCAACCGCTGCAGTCAATTCAAGTTTTTTGATCGGTTTAAGTTGACCGACTCGGCTGGATCTAGTCAGTTTAATCACGATGCCATCAACAATCCTTGAGCGCAGTGGAACTCTGACCAAAGAACCAACTTTAATTTCTGATAGAATCGCCGCCGGAATTGAATAGTAAAAAGACCTTTGAGTCTGGAGATGAGCCATTGTTAAGACCGCTGCAACAACCATACCCTGATTGTAACAGATGCTGTATCATATTAGACGCAGTGACGAAGCGAATCTTTATTGCTGTTGATCCGCCGGCACAAGGAAAACTGGCAGCTGGGATCTTGCGTGCCCAAACAGGAGAGCATTTCTCGGAGCTGCGTTTGGTCAAACCCGGCCAACACCACATTACCTTGGCATTTCTGGGAGCGACCGATGAAGCCATAACGGGCAAGGTCTATGCCGCGACAGAATCAGTCAGCCGGCGCCATACTGCTTTGAACGCAATGCTTGATGGCTGGCTCGGCTTTCCCTCACTGCCTCTCTGCCGAGCAATCAGCCTTGCTGTGAGCAGCGATCCCCTGGCCGCTTTAGCTGACGATTTGAGAACTGAATTGGCCGGCCGCAATATTTCGCTCGACCATAAGCCATTATCGCTCCATCTCACGATTGCTCGAGTAAAAGGAGGCAAGCCCCTTAACCTCGAGCACCTCAGCAGGGCCAAGACACCTTCGTTTCCAACTTACCGCATTGACTCAGTTCGAATTTACGAAAGCATTCCAACTGACCAAGGATTTGAGCACCAGACCTTAAAAGTTTTTAAACTAAAAAGCTAATAAATGACGTTTAAAGACAGGCACGACGCCGGCAAACTTTTGGCTTTCGCCTTGAAAGATCACCTGTCAAAAGATCCCAGTGATGTCGTGGTGGTCGGCCTGCCCCGGGGCGGAGTAATCGTTGCTTATGAAATAGCCAAACGACTAAATCTGCCGCTTGACACTATGGTCATTAAAAAAATCGGCCATCCTGATAATTCTGAATACGCGGTTGGAGCAGTTGGGTCGAGTGAAATTTTCCTGAACCCCGATGTGTCAATCTCTACTGATTATGTTAAGCAACAGGCCAGACAGCTACGCTCAGAAATCACTCGACAAGTTGCAATCTATCATAAAGATTTCAAGCCAATCGAGCTAAAAGGCAAACAAATCGTTTTAGTTGATGATGGTATTGCCACTGGTCTAACTGCAAAAACTGCCATTGCGGAATTGCGGGCAGCTGGCGCAGCCAAAATTATTCTTGCTGTTCCAGTGGCGGCGGCAGACTCGCTTGCTGAGCTATCTCACGACGCCGACGATGTGGTTTGTCTTTACACGCCAGCCTACTTTATGGCTGTTGGACAGTTCTATCAGCTTTTTGAACAGGTTGAAGAGCACCAAGTGGCTAAAACCCTGCGTAGTTAGGGGCAGCGGCAAGACCGAAACGAGTAAGCGGCAAGACTCTGACAAAAACCCTGCCAATCAGGTCCTGCTTACTGATTGGCCCAATCCGCCGCGAATCAAGCGAATTTGCCCGATTATCGCCAAGCACAAAGTATTGGTTTTGCCCAAGTTCAATTTCAAAATCCGGTTCAGAAGCTTGATTCAAATTCGCCAGATAAGGTTCGTCAACCGGTTCGCCGTTGATTTTGAGGTTGCCACCACTAAACTCGACCCGCTCTTCAGGCAGACCAATAAGCCTCTTAACAAAATCCACCCGTCGATTTTCAGGGTTGCGGAATACCACGATTTGGCCGCGTCGGGGTGGTGCTAGACGATAGCTAATTTTTTCCACTAGCAGATAGTCACGGTTGAAATAATTAGGTTCCATTGATTTGCCCTGAACAACAAATGTCTGAACAATAATTGTTCTGATCAAAAAAGACAAAATTAAAACTAACGCAATGTTTTTGGCTAGTTCGTAGAGATTTTTAAGAAAGGGTTTTGGATCCATGTGGTCGCGACTGGACTCGAACCAGTGACCTCCGCGATGTGAACGCGGCGCTCTAACCAGCTGAGCTACACGACCATTATCTTATTTTAGCGCACTTTCACAGACCTTGCCCAGCTATGATACCGTATGATACTATATGAAAGATATAGACCAAAACCATTGACATCAATATTAACTACCATTAGTATCACAGAATATGAAAAAGCAACTCGGAAGAGTAGCAAAAGCAATTGCCCAGGTTCCGACCAAAATTGCCCAGGTGCCTGGCCAGATTATTCGTAAACCGACTTATCCCGAAATCCCCGAAAAAACCCTTAAATCAATTAAGACGAAACTTGAAAGAGAGAAGCGGCGTTTAGAGGATGAACTTGCCAAAATCAAAAAATATCCGGAATACGGTCAGTCAGAAGAAGAAAATGTCCAGGAACTGGAAGAGTTTAACCAAAATATTGGCTTGACCAAAAGTCTCCGGTCGCTATCTCAAGAAGTCAACGAGGCTCTGGACAAAATCACTAAAGGGGCTTACGGCAGTTGCGAATCTTGTAAAAATGCCATTGAGATCGGTCGGCTCGAGGCTTTCCCGGCAGCCGCACTCTGTATTAGCTGCGAGAAGGACGCCGCGAAGAAACGCTGGTGGCAGCTTTGGAAACGCCGCTGACAATTTTTTGGAACTCATCCGGATGGTGTTCTGCCAGTTGGGCGAGCACTTTACGATTCAACTTAATTTCACGCTTGTTCAGTTCAGCCATCAGACGAGAGTAGCTTTTGCCTTGTTGACGAGCCGCGGCATTGATCATTGAGATCCAAAGCGCCCTAAACTCCCTTTTTTTGCGGCGGCGGTCACGGTAAGCGTGCTGGCCGGCTTTAAGCCAAGCCTGCTTGGCCGCTGCGAACAACCGCCTACGGCCGTGACGATAGCCTTTGGTTGTGCTGAGCACTCTACGATGTCTGCGCCTACTTGTAACACCGCGTTTGACTCTGGACATAATTAGTAGTTAGTAGCCAAGTAGCAAAGTAGCGATGGAATTACTAGAGGTGTGGGAGAAATTTTCTAAGGAGGCGGCGGTCACCGCGGGTTAGGGGTTCTTTGGCCAAGGCTTGCTGGCGGGTGCGCCGCGACTTTCGTCTTGCCAAGTGCTGGGCGGAAACGCGTAGATGAAGTAACTTGCCGCTACCGGTTTTTTTTATTCGTTTGTATAAAGATCGACTAGTTTTCATTACTTTTTTGCCACTAAAACTGCAGTCCAATTGTTGCCCAAGCGCTTAGGCGCTGAATCAAAGCTGCCACCGGTCTGATTCTCAAACTGGTAAAGCATTTCCTTAACATTGTCGGAAAACATCGCTTGGCGGCCCCTCATCCGCACCCTAACTAAAACTTTGTCGCCCTGCGCTAAGAATTGCTGTGCCCGTTTAAGTTTCATTTCAAAATCATGCTTCTCAATATTAGCGGAGAGCCGGATCTCCTTGAGCTCAGCTGCCTTTGCCCCTTTGGCGGCTCTAGCCCGCTTGGCCTCCTGATAACTAAACTTGCCGTAATCTACTAGTTTAGCCACTGCCGGCAGAGCCACTGGGTCAACCAGTACAAGGTCAAGTCCTGAATCATAGGCTAGATAGAGCGCTTGGTCGCGGCTGATCTCGCCAATCAGTTTTCCCTGCTCGTCAATCACCCTCAACTTTGGCGCGGCAATCTGCTCGTTTATCGCAACTGCGGACAATTTCCTCCCTCAGCTAATACTACCTCGTGTGGCGACGAGCTGCAAGACTTGAGGCACAATTTTGAGTGAAACCGGCGTCTTAGCGATCATCTCGCTCATCAAGTAAACCGGGATCGAATCAAGGGTGACGATTTTGAGTTCCGATGTACGGATTTGTGAGTCAGCTGGGCTAGCGATTGGCGCGCCGGTGAAAAAGTGTTTGATCTTTTCAATCAACTGACCCGGTCCGGGTCGGCCGGCAATTTTTACATTAAGATCTCGATCGATCTGCAAACCAGTCGTCTGAGCGTCAATGGTATAACCGCTGGTTTCCAATTTAATTGAAAATGGTTTGCTGGCCTGGATCTTTAAAGGTACGATGAAATATTTTGATGGCTCGATCACCGGTAAATCAACTGAGATAACCTTCCGTGCTTTAAGGGCAAGCGCCGCGTCCTCAACTGAACGCAAACCAAGCCAGCGGCTAATTTCGCCATTGAGATCAGTAGGCACTAAACCCAAAACAACTCGCTCAGTGCCAAATCGTTCTCTTTGGTTAATTAAAGAGGAAGCAACTTTGTTTAAAAACAAGTCAGATCCGACCGCCGCAAAAGTCGAGTAATTTTTTTCCAGGCCAACCCCAACTAATTCATCAATCGTTCGAGCCGGCGAGGGAGTGACAGTTTCACCGGCAATGCCGTAGCTGCCCACCAGCTTACGGAGTTTTTCCTGCTGCTGCCTGGCAGACCAGTTGTTAGTGCCTTCCTGAAGGTAGTAGTACATTGTTTGCTTCGCTCAAGGTCAAAAATCAAAAGTCAAAAATCAAAATTAAGATTCTACTTCATAACCGAGTTCGGGCCCTTCTGCGGGCTTCTCGGCCATCTTGGCTAGTTCTTCCTTCTTTTCCTTTTTGGCTTCTTTTTCCGCTGCTTTGCCGCTCATCGAACTGCGCCCATTGAAAATCGCGCCAGGTCTCACCGTCAGTTCTTTGGTAGCGATCGAGCCATAAACTTTGCCTGAAGGCAAAATTTCCAGCTTATCGCGAGCCTCGATCGATCCTCGCACCGTCCCTCCGACTGTGACCATATTGGCTAAAACTGGCCCTTTTACTGCCGCGGTTTCTGTTATTGTGACATTGCGTTCCGAAGCGACCTCCCCCTCAACTTGTCCGTGGACCACGATGTCTTGTGAGTCCTTGAGTTGACCCTGGAGTTTGACATTGACACCAACCACGGTGCCCGGACCGCTTGGTTGATTGAATAACGCCATCCTAGCTGCTCCTTTCCCCTGCCTTATGACTTGTTTTGCCCAATTGTCACAGGTTTAGTCATCTCAAGTCAATACCCCCGATAATTTCTAACGGCAAGTTCTGGCACTAGACTTGACAAAGGATTTTTTGTATACTTGGCAAATTGCCAAAATGGCTACCAATCACTACATCGAGGTCAAGGGAGCGCGGGTTAATAACCTTAAGAATATTTCGGTAAGGCTGCCTCGCGATAAGGTCAGCGTGATCACCGGTATTTCCGGCTCCGGCAAATCATCGCTGGCTTTTGACACGATTTTCGCTGAAGGCCAGCGCCGTTATGTTGAGTCGGTTTCCTCATTCGCCCGCCAGTATTTAGGGATTATTGAGAAACCGGATGTTGATGAAATTACCGGACTCTCTCCAGCCCTCTCAATCGACCAAAAAACCGCCGTGCGCTCACCTCGCTCAACTGTCGGCACGATGTCTGAAGTGTACGACTATTTAAGGCTGAGTTTTGCTGCCGCCGGCAGACCCTATTGTGTCAGATGTAAAATCCCGATGCAGAAAAAACCGCTGGCAGGCAAAACGGCCAAAAATAACCACAAGGGATACATCTGCTCAAACTGCGGCAGCACACTGCCTAGCCTCACCCTTTCCTCATTTTCATTCAATAGCCCTCAGGGCGCTTGCCCCGCTTGTCAGGGTTTGGGCAGGCGACTTGAGGTTGATCCCAAGCTGGTGATGCCTAACCCGCGCTTAACCTTGGCAGAAGGTGCGATCCGGCCGTGGTCAAGGATTGCGGCGGCTTCAGCTTGGCAAAGTAACGTGCTTGAGAAGCTGCACGACCGCTATGGCATAGATCTTATGAAACCAGTTGGCCAGCTACCGCAAGCACACATTGAGCTGATTATGAACGGCACCGGTGACGAGCCGCTAATCAACGGCAATCCCTTCGAGGGTTTGGTCGCCAACCTGCAGCGCCGCCATCGCGAGACTGATTCTGAATACATTCGCCGCGAAATCGAAAAGTACATGCGCGAGAAAATTTGCCCGCAGTGCAACGGCGCTCGACTTAAACCAGAAATCTTGAACGTTCGATTGGTTGACAAAACTATCAAGCAATTAACCGGACTGAAAGTCGAGGCACTCGAGCGATTTAGTCGCGAGCAACTGCAAGACCAGTCTTTAAGCACCAAAGAACGAGCAATCCTCCAACCAATCTTTTCGGAAATGGCCAAACGGTTGGCATTTATGTCGCAGGTTGGCTTGAGCTATTTAACCTTAGACCGCAACGCCGCTACTTTGGCCGGCGGCGAGGCCCAGCGAATCCGCTTAGCCACCCAGCTTGGCTCGGCTTTAATTGGCGTGACTTACATTCTCGACGAGCCATCGATTGGGTTGCATAGCCGTGATCAACGCAAACTACTTGATTCGGTTCGTAAACTCTGTGCAATCGGCAACACGGTGATTATTGTCGAACACGATCCTGAAACCATCCGCTTTGCTGACCATATCATTGACATCGGGCCTGGGGCAGGTTTGAGCGGTGGTGAAGTAGTGGCACAAGGAAATTTTAACGAAATTGTTTCCTCACGCCGATCAATAACCGGAGCTTATCTTTCCGGAGCCAAAAAAATCGCTCTGCCTAGCCGGCGGCGACAGCCTAACAATCGGAAATTGTCGATCGTCGGCGCGAAGCAATTCAATCTTAAAGATATTAATGTCGAGATTCCCTTGGGCCTTTTTGTGGTGGTGACTGGCGTCTCGGGTTCGGGCAAATCAACCCTGGTTGACGACACCCTGGCCGCCGAACTCTCCCGCCGTTTCCACCATGCCCAAACCACGCCAGGCAAGTTTGAAAAAATTACTGGTCTTAACGAGCTTGATAAAGTTATTATTGTTGACCAGTCGCCAATCGGCCGAACCCCTCGCTCAAACCCCGCTACCTACACCGGCATCAGTCTGCCCTTGCGCGACCTTTACGCCTCGCTTGAGGAATCCCGCAAACGACGCTACTCGCCGGCGCGCTTTTCCTTCAACTTGAAGGGTGGCCGCTGTGAAACTTGTCACGGTGACGGCGTTCTGAAAATTGAGATGCACTTTTTGCCCAATGTTTGGCTGACTTGTGAAACCTGCTCTGGCAAGCGCTTCAACGAAGAAACGCTCCAGATTAGCTACAACGACAAAACCATTGCCGATGTGCTCGAGATGACGGTTGATGAGGCATATCAGTTCTTTAAGAATGTGCCGGAGATATTTAGTAAGCTCGCGATCCTGCGCAAGGTCGGTCTGGGCTATATCAAACTTGGTCAACCAGCTACCACCCTTTCCGGCGGCGAGGCCCAGCGAGTCAAATTGGCAACAGAACTTTCGCGGCCAACCACCGGCAAAACGCTTTATATTTTGGACGAGCCGACCACTGGCCTGCACTTTGAGGACATCAACCGCTTGCTGGCCGTGCTTCACGAGCTGGTGGAAAAAGGCAACACTGTGCTGGTGGTTGAGCACAATCTTGATGTGATTAAAAACGCTGACTGGGTGATCGACATGGGACCGGAGGGCGGTGATAAAGGCGGTGAGATTGTGGTGGCTGGGGCACCTGAGCAAGTGGTTCAGAGCAAACGTTCGTTTACTGGCGCAGCTCTCAAAGCAGTGGTCTCTTGATTTTTATTTTCAATAGTGGTATAATATATACGATAGCATCTTGAAACTCTGGAGCTCTCGCCATGGAAAAGTCGGTTGTTGAACAATTTCTGATTTACCTCGAACAACACGGGCCAGTTAAAGGTGAAGGGCTTTATGCCCTGGTTATCCCTTGCGCCAATGCAATTACAATGAACTTGATAGCCGTAGCCCTAGCTTACCTTGGTTCAATCAAGATGGCTCAACGCAATTGCGTGGCCTTGAGCCCTAAAAGTCTCAGTCCTTATGACCTAAATACTTTGAAATCGACTTATCAGGGAGCCATTGAAGTTCCGGCGGCTGTCAACGGCGTGCCGATCGAACAATTTATGAAAGGAGTGAAAGATGACGCGCAGGCACAGACAACGATCACCAAAATCCCAGCGTAGGTTTCGTGATCCGCGTTGGCAGTGGGCAAAGTTGTACTGGTGTATCCAGAATGGCCCGATTGTGGTGCGCGCTACCTCAATCCGCCAAGTCTACCTGATGATCTGGATTGATCAAGTTTATCTTCCAGATCCGCAGACCGGACAGTTCACCCAGCGGCACCTTGATAGCAATCCTCAGAATTACTACAGCGGGCGTAACGGCTATTCTCAATTCCTCGAGGATTGCTCGCCGGGCAGCAAGATTGAGTGGTTCAACTCGCTGGCCGCTGCTGATGAGAGCATCCGTCAACCAGTTGTGCCACTCGCTGGTAATGGCAAGACTTCTAAAGAGCAGCTCACACTGATCGAGCTAGCGCCCCGCTGGCGCTGTCCTCAACTCGAAGGCCACTGACAATTTTTTCACACCGGTTCATCAGACCCCCGCCAAGTCCTTGTGCGGGGTCTTTTTTTACCTAAAAACCCCGACCATAGCCGGGGCTAAACAAAGACCAGCGGCAACTGGGCCGGTGATTTGGTTTCAGTTCTCCTGCGTCTTCTTAGTTGGGGTGGTATTGAAGCAAAATAGAGCCTTTGGTCGAGTGGGTCATCTAAAACCAAGTTAATGACAGCGCCTGGTTCAATCGCTGTGTGACAAACCCGGCCATAAAGTTGGTTGGTCATGTCAGGGTAAGGCGGATGAGACCTAAGCACAACCATCCGAAACGATAAATCAATGCCATAGAGCAAGGCTGAAGTTGAAACAATGATGCCGGCTTGTTCGGGCTGTAAAAACGCTAGAGCTTGCTGTTTTGCTAAATCTGATGAGCGAGAACTTAAAGCCATTGCCGGTAATCTTTCCATTTCGCAGCAATTCGCCAGATACTCAACCAGTGCCCGCCGAGAGCAAAATACTAGACAATGCCAACGCCGGTTAACTGCTTCGCGTAAAATCTCCATAGTTGCTTCGTCTTTTGGGTGGCAGTAGCCCTCGGCAACCAAACCATCAATTTCTGTCACAAGATCGAGTTCGTGCTTAACGTATCTGATCAGTGGCATCAGCATCAGGCCAGCGGCTCGTTTACTCTCAATTTCATGATCCTGATGGACTTGTTCGCTTAGTCTCCGGTTAGCTTCAACCAAATTTTCGGAAACCGCGAGATACTCAAGCTCTGCCAAAAACCTGATCGCATGTAGTTTTCGACGGGTGTCACAAATAACTGACCAAAGGTTTTGATTAGTTTGCCGCTCATTGCTTAAAGTTGCAGACACCCCTTCCAATCGTTCGAGACAGAGCAGCATTTGTTGTTGGCCGCCAGCGGTGGCAGTCAGGTTTAGTTGTGTTTTCATCCGATCATTGATCATTAACCAGATTAGTTGCTTTCTGGCTCTAATTTCATTCGCAATCAGGAATGTCACTGGGTCGTGGAAGACTTCAATTGTTTCAATGTAACGGCTTTCGCTCCGGGCAGGGTCTGGTTTAACTTCGATCATGGTAGAAGCGCCCAGCGCCCGCATAATTGGCCCGGCCGACAGGATGCTGCCGGTTAAGCCAAGTTTCGTAATGTAAGGGTATTTTTTTAGTAGCTGGCAAGCCTGAGTGTAGCTGTGCATGGTGCGGTCATCTGCCAGCTGGACTTCATCAAGCACCGCCAGGCTAAACTCATTGAACGGTATATTACCTTTAGCCGCTTCTACCAAGAAGGCTTCGGCAGTGAAGATCACTATTTGGGCACGGACTAAGCCAGCCAGTCGCTCTCCCTCAGAAATATTGCTCCAGATTGACGCGATGGTTACAGCTAGACCCTTTTCTTCAAAGTAGTTGGTAAAAGTCTTCAGGTGCTGCATCAGCAGGGTTATCGCATTAACCAAAACAATTGTTCGGCCTTGACCTAAAGTCGCCTCAATGGCCATCAGCGCAGCAAGGGTTTTGCCGGCGCCCGGTTCTGCTGAAAGGATTAGATTGCGGCCAGCGGCAGTTCTCTCTTGGGTCTTGATCTGGAACGGTTTTGGGATGACCAATCTCAACACCTCATTTGTCAACGATCACGCTATTTAGTCTATTGCACTGGCAGTCTGCGGTCAACAAAAAATCACATAAAACCAACCTACGGGGTTGACCAACCCCGTAGGTTGCATGATAAGCTGGTTAATGGCCACTCCCCCTCGTCTGATCGTTACTGGCGAGCTTTATCATATATACAATCGTGGCATCAGAAAGCAACCAATATTTCAAGAAAAGAAAGAATACATACGATTCCTGAGAAACTTCGAAGACTTAATCCTCGAACACCTTGTCTCAGTTTTCGCTTATTGTTTGATGAAGAATCATTTCCATTTTCTGGTGAGACAAGATATAGATGGAGCAATTTCTCACTTATTCTCACGACTCTGTAACAGCCAAGCCAAATATTTCAACATCAAGTATGAATTGGTAGGGCCACTTTTTCAGGGCCGTTTTAAAGCAAAATTGGTTGATAAGGACGCCTATTTCCTCCACCTCACCCGTTACATCCACCTCAATCCGGCCGAGATGTCACCAACGAGCGACAAGCGGACAATCAATCGTTTTATAGAACACTACCCGTGGTCTTCGTATCGCGATTATCTCGACCCATCAACCGCTGCTTTTACGAAAGTACAAGAGGCCTACAAAACCCTGATGCCATTCAAGACCCCAGATCATTACCGAAGTTTCGTTTCCGATGGCATAAGAAAAATCCCTACCGAAATTAGCCACCTAATTTTCGAATAACCAAGCCACAACCACGCGCGCTGCCATCCTGCCGCCAACCTACGGGGTTGGGCAACCCCGTAGGTTGGCGGTTGAGGTTCGGTGTTGTATTTGTCCCAACTGGAGGTAGAATAGAAAAACATTTAGACAAGCTAAATAATATTCGATGAAGCAAGAAACTATAAAAGTTTTGATCGGGATTTTTGGACTGGCATTGTTTTTGGCAATTTTGGTGGTGGTCTACCAAGAGCAGAGATCTTTTGCTGATGCAGATAAATCCTATGTTGATGAAATCTTCCCGCACTAAACGATCTCGCCGGTCTAAAAATATAGTGCCGAATCTCGAACGCGAACACGAGCTTAATGCTCAATACCGAGTGATTGCCGGCGTTGACGAAGTGGGCCGCGGCGCTTGGGCCGGGCCACTGGTGGCTGCTGCCGTCGTCCTAAAAACAGACCGCCGCATCTACCGAATCCGCGATTCCAAGCAACTCAGTTATAAACAGAGACAAAAAATTGCAGCAGCGATAAAACGCAAATGTCGAAACTGGGCAGTTGGCGTGGCTCAAGCAAAGGAGCTCAATAGAATTAGACTATCGGCCGCTATCAAACTCGCCCAAACCCGCGCTGTCCGAAAACTCCGCAGCCGTCCAAACTACGTGCTGGTTGATGGTAACGGGCGCCACAAGGTGGACCGTATCAAAACCGAGCACATCGTCAAAGCAGACCAAAAAGTCCTCTCAGTCGCCGCCGCCTCAATCATCGCCAAAGTTCACCGCGATAAATTGATGGCTCAGCTAGCCAAGCAATTTCCATACTATCATTTCGATCAAAACAAAGGTTATGGCACTAAATTTCATCATCAGACACTCAAAAAACATGGTATCTGCCGAGAGCACCGGGTTTTCTACAAGCCCTTGAAAATGTTCTTTAAGAGTGCTACAATTTAACTGCTGCAACTAGTCAAGGTAGCCGCTCCGTGAAGCTTTATGCAAAGTGGGGAGGAAAGTCCTGGCACCACTGAGGAGTGTTCCCGGCGCAAGCCGGGCCGGCGTGAGCCGAGGCCAAGCGCAACAGAAAGATACAGCCCTTCGACTCGCCCGCCAGGGCGGGCTCGCTCAGGGTAAAGGTGAAATTGTGGGGTAAGAGCCCACACGCTGCTGCGGTAACGCAGCTTTGTGCAAGCGCAACACAGTGCAAGTTGGGAGTGGTCCTTTATCGCAATTACCTACTCAGAGGGCGACACTTGGATCCCAACGCTTAGATAAATGGCTACTTAAGCCGCCTACGCCCTTCGGGCTACGGCGAGCTGACACAGAACCAGGCTTACTGGCTGGTTGAGGCCCGAAACGGCTGGAGAAATCCAGTCGTTTTTGGTACGATTTGAAAACGTTGCGGGGTCGTCTAATGGTAGGACAGTGGCCTTTGAAGCCATTAATCGGGGTCCGAATCCCTGCCCCGCAGCACGGCTAAATTTATCCCAACCCCTTGACAAACCTGAAGCATACCTGTGAGAATAGGTGAGACAACTAAAATTCTCCTAAACTAAAGGAGCAAAACAAAAATCGAAAAACAAGTAAAGTAAGTTTCTAGGAGGCAAATGGCTTACTCAGTACAGTCCAAGAAGACTGGGGACACCTACTATCTCCACTCGCGTGAGGTCACACTGCGAGGTGGCAGAAAGCAAAGAATCTACTTCTTCGCCCGCCAAGTCAAGGATGGCGCGCTCGACGATATGCCCGCGGGCATGATGGTAATGGAAAACAGCCGCACCGGCTTGCCCATGCTCAAACGCGAAGACAAATCCTGAGAGAAATCGAAGGACAAAAAAGCCGCTAACGATCATTGACGAGAGCGGCTTTTTTGGTGTAAGCTGGTGTTTGCGGCGATGAAACGATCAGAACTTTTTTTCTCGTTTGTACTGATAC